>Ga0210394_10004511_pt1 | contig 16221 bp, 16 predicted proteins | sample IncBWC12MmetaG_FD_160121 | JGI IMG/M metagenome (GOLD analysis project Ga0210394, IMG submission 160121) | Forest soil microbial communities from Barre Woods Harvard Forest LTER site, Petersham, Massachusetts, United States - Inc-BW-C-12-M | ecosystem: Environmental > Terrestrial > Soil >... | reverse complement strand
CTTGCGATCGACCCTGTGAACGAACCCGAGGTCACGTTAACGACCGGCGCTCCGCCCCCGCCTCCGGTGAAGGTCGCAGATGGAGAGGTCACCGTGTTCACATTGGTGACCCCGGTACACGTCAGCGTACCGGTGCCAGCCGAGGCAGGCGTCGTGAACGTGGCGCTCCAAGTACCCCCTGACGCGGAGAAGCCCGATGCCGTGGACGATCCTGAGAGGCCGCCGCCGTACGAACAGGAGGTAAGACCTGTAGGAACAGTCACCGTATAGGTGCCGCTTCCTGTCGTCGTCGAACTGGTACCCCCCCCGTTGAGCACGGTAAAGGCGAGCGTCGCCCCTCCCGAGTTGACGCTCAACCCGGTGAAACTGGTGGTCAGGTTGGTAAGCGGGGCGAACAGCGTCGGGTTGCCGACGTCGTCCTTCGCCGTCCCTGATATCGAGGTCACAGCGAGGGTTGATGCGGTGTTGCCGCTCTGGACAGTATAACTGAAAACCAGCGTATTGGTGCCAGACCCGCTGACGTAGGAGGCCGTGCCGCCGCTGTTCAAGGCGATCGTCGGCGTGCCGCTTACCACCGTCACGGCATTCATCAGAAGGGTAAAGGTGACGGTCTGCCCCGTTGTGACGTTGCCGCTGGCCGGAGAGGGTGTGATGGAAAAGATACTGCTCAGCGATGGCGAATAGCTGGCGGAGTCGGGATACGTGTAGAAGCCGTTGTACTTGGTCGTGACGGTCGGGACCGCGATCGTCGCGCCGCTGATCATGTTGGTCATGCCATACAGCGCGGCAGGCGTTCCGAGCGTCGACGTGTAGAACCCGGTGGGGAACCAGGGAGACGCCCCGGCGGCGTTGATCCCGGTCGGGTCAACCCAGTTGTCGTAGACGGTGTTTTTGCTGCCGCTCGCCGACCCGGCGTCCTGCGTGATGGTCTGACCGGTCAGGAAGTTGTCACTGACCTTCGAGAGCAGGGTGTTGTCGCGCAGGATCAAGTTTGTGATCGCGGACCCGGTGCATTCCGAGTTGTTGACCATCAGGCCTTCGCCGTTCAACCCGCTGGTTGCCTGATAGACCGTGTTGAACTCGTCCTTGCCGGCGCTGACCCTGGAGCCACAGAACTGCACCGTGTCCGAATGGGGCGTCATCAAACCGATGTTGTAGAACAGATTATATCGTATCAATAACGGGCTGACGTTTATGTTGTTGAGTTCTACCATATCTCCACCGGAATTGTGGAGATAATTGTACTGAATGGTCAGCGAACCAGTGTTCGCAAAGCCGAGGGTATAGCCGACCTGAGACGTGACCGGGATGTTCGCGCCGTTGACCTCGTTATCCAGAAACGAGAAATTGGAGGCGGAGGTAGAGACCGACAGCACGGTGCCCTGGGAACCCTGATTTGATCCAACCGTGAAAAGGCTGTTCTGGACGATGTCATTCGCGCCGTTGACAAAAAGTTCCCAGCCATTGTCGAGGCCGTAGTTGATCCCGCTCAATGTGACGTTGTTGCCGGAGATCGTAACGGTGTGCGCGCTCGCATTGACCGTGACGCCCGACATCGAGATCGTGGACGGATCGACAAGCGATGTGCCGGTCGGGATGCCTGCGTAGTAGTCTGCCCCGGCGAAATTGAATGGCGCGGGATGCGCGTAGGAGGCACGCAGCGTCGGAAACTGGATCGTGCCCGTAGGCGCTCCTGGACATCCATCGGCGTAGAGCGAGCCCTGAGCGCAGCCGGCTGGAGGAGGAGGTCCATAATGGTTGCCTGGCTGGATATTGCCCCACTGGGCGTACGCACCAGAGGAAGCGAGCAGCAAAACCGAGGCGAAGAGCAGACCGGCACGCATTAGTGGATGGCCGTCTGGATCGAACAGGTCATGGTAGAAGTCGTGTCAGACTGACAACTCACGAGATCCTTGGCGTTGGCGGCTGTGCTGAGGATCAAGGTCGCGGCGGCTCCCCCTGACGCCTGATAGGCGCTTCCCCAGCTTGCAACGCGTCCCCCCGTTGAATCCTGGGTGATCCAGAAGTTCATCGTTTGGCCCGCCTGTAAATTGGTCGGGTTGGCCATTGTGAAGCTGCCGGTCACCGTCACCGTAAAATTGTTCGAGAGCGCAGCGTTCGGCGTGATTGTCGAGCCAAAAGTCAGAACCGAGGGCGCCACCGACTGTCCAGCCGACCAGGTGTTGCTGCCGTTCAAGAGGGGAATGGTCGCTCCGGACGTCCCTGTATTGGTCGAGCACCCGGTCCCGGCATTCGAAAGACCCGCGCAGGCCGCCCTTGAGACCGTCCCGGAGCCGTTGCCCGCGAGAGCGCCGTTGATGGTACCCGCCCCGCCGTTTGTCGTGGCAACAATGCCGGTCAACTGAGCGGCGGGGACTGCGGTCGCGTTCGTAAGGTTGACCGCAGAAGGGGTTCCTAGGTTCGGGGTGGTGAGCGCCGGGGAGGTGCTCAGGACGACGTTGCCTGAACCCGTTGTGGTGAGTTCCCCCAAAAGACCCGCGTTGTTGTACTCGATCCGCCCGCTCGTTCCTCCAGAAATTGCCGTGGTGCCGACGGTAATGGTTCCGGCTGTCGCAGTAATCGTGCAGGTAGAGCCCAGAGTACACGTCTGCCCGTTCACCGTCGTAGAGGGGTTGAGCAACCCGCTGTTCGGCAGGCCAGTCGCATTGGTCAAAACAAGAGCGCTGGGAGTACCAAGCGCCGGGGTTGTGAGAGTGGGAGAAGTGGCCCGTACCACGTTCCCTGAGCCGGTCGTGGCGAGGTTCCCCATCACTCCGGCGTTGTTGTACAGCACGTCGCCGCTGGTGCCGCTGAGGACCGTCGTGGTGCCAACGGTGACCGATGTGGCCGTGGCACTCGGGGAGCAGCTTGACCCCAAGGTGCAGGTAGTACCGTTCACCGTAACCGAGGGATTTACCAGATCGGCGTTGCTGACCAGACCCGTAGCAGTGAACGTCCCTGTAATGGTCGGGCTGGCGATTGTCGGACCGGTGGCCAGAACGACGTTTCCTGTCCCGGTCGGGGTCAGCTCACCCAGGGTGCCGGCATTGTTGTATTCGACGGCCCCGCTTGTGCCGCCGACAATGGTGGTGCTTCCCGGGGTGATCGATGCCGCAGTGGCGGTCACGGCGCAGGTCGACCCCAGGGTGCAGACCACGCCATTGACGGTCGTCGAGGCGTTGATCAGCCCAGCATTCGGTAGACCTGTCGCATTGGTAAGGACCAGGGCAGAAGGGGTCCCGAGGGCGGGCGTGACCAATGTCGGAGAAGTGGCAAGGACCACGTTTCCGGTGCCAGTGACGCCTTTTTCACCGAGTGTTCCGCCGTTGTTGTACTCGATGTCCCCGTTGGTGCCACTTGCGACAGTGGTGGTTCCCACGGTGACGGAGGTCGCAGTTGCGGTGGGAGAGCAGGACGATCCGAGTGTGCAGACCGTGCTGTTGACCGTGATGGTGGTGTTGATCAGACCTGAATTTGGTAGGCCGGTTGCATTGGTCAGCACCAAGGTGGAAGGCGTACCAAGGTTTGGCGTCGTGAAAGTCGGGGACGTGGTCAGAGCAACATTGCCGGACCCGGAGGTCGCCAGTTCCCCTAAAGTGCCGGCATTGTTGTACTCGATACGACCGGTGGTCCCCCCAGAGACGGTCGTGCTTCCCACGGTAATCGATCCGGCGGTTGCCGTAATCGTACAACTCGACCCAAGCGTGCAGGTTTGGCCATTGACTGTGGTGGAGGGATTGATCAGTCCGGCGTTTGGAAGACCTGTGGCGTGGGTAAGCACAAGCGCGGTCGGCGTTCCCAGAGCAGCCGTGACCAAGGTGGGAGACGTCAGGGTGGCCGAGGTCGCCAGCACAATCCCGCCCGATCCGCTGACACTCGCAGCCAAAGCAGTTCCGACGCCAGTACCAAGCCCGGTAATACCTGAGATCGGAAGTGCCGATCCGTTCGTCAGGTTGATCGACGAAGGGGTTCCTGTGGCGTTTGCCAGGCCAAGCGAGGCCGGGGTTCCGGTGGCATTTGTGAGGGTCAGAGACGCCGGCGTGCCCATCGCCAGACCGTTCGGAAGGGTTGTGCTGATCGAGGGAACACCACTTCCGTTGGTGACGAGGACGCCGTTGTTGGCGCTGGAGAGGCCAGCAACCGTTGTCCCGGAGGACGCGTAATAGGCCAGTTGGTTGGCGGTCCCCGCCGTGACTGTGCCGGAGCCGCCGCCGCCACCGCATGGTCCGCCGGCATCGACGATATTGCCGTTGCCGTCAGCCTGCATGCAGTCGCCGGTAACGAACGCGCCGTTTGTCGTGGCGAAGATGGTCGTGTTGCCCTTGCGGCTGCCCGCAGTTGGGACGGCTCCGGCACCTCCCCCGAGGATCGGACCAAATTGTGTGAGAGTCCCCGAACTGGCCAAAACCCCCGAAGCCGTGAAAGCCAGCACGCCGCCGGACGTGCCTGAAGCGAGTCCCGTTCCTCCATTGGCGACGGCCAGAACACCGCTGTTCACCTCGGAGGCATTGATGCTCTTGTTGGTGAGCGTTTGAGTATCGGTGGTACCGACCAGAAGGCCAGACGGCGGGAAGATCTGCTGAACCCCGCTTATGCTGACCGAACCGGTGAAATTGTCGTTGCCGGAGAACGTGTTGTTGGTGTTCAGCAGGGGAATGGTGCTTCCCGCTGTTCCAATATTGAAGAACGCCGCCGTGCCCAACGTGGCGGCAACCGGCGCGCCTAAGGACTGGCCAAGCGGAACCTGGTTGAGGCCGAGAGAAATCCCGCCGAATACCCCGTTGTTGTTGTACTGAACCGAATAGGTCGGAGCGCCCGGCCCTCCTGCGGCAGTCATCAACTGGCTGAGCGTGAACTTGCGGGAATGGGGATTCTCCGCGTTCTGCCAGCCGTAGACGAAATCGGTGGCGAGCGGATCAACCGCTGGCGGACAGTTGACCAGCAGGCCTCTGGCGCACTGGGCAAACGCCGGGACGCTCCACGTGGAGCAAACGATAAGAAGCGGAAGTAGCCAGCGGAGCTTATTCATTGATAAAGATCGGCTCGTCGCCGCCAGATGTTGCGCCGTTGCTGGACCCGTCCAGAATTGGCGCCCACGACCCACAGCCGCCCTGGCCAAGAGGAGTGACCCCTCCATTGTCGTCCTGGCGCAGAATGATAGACGTCGCCGGCTCGACCATCGGCGAAGGATCAGCCGTGAATCCGTCCCAACTGGCCAATCGGTCGGACGCACCCTGGCCTGTGTCCTGCCAGCAAGCCCCGCCGCCCCCCACTGTAAAACCAGGCATTACGCCCTCCTGACCGGTTTGCGTCTGAACAGCCGGCACCAACCTCCGGCGGTAATGTGCCCCCTCACGCGCTCGCATGAGTTGGGCGGCTCAAAGTGGCGGCACACAGCACAGTGGTCGCCGAATGACTCCCCCCGGCCGTAGTGAACCGAGGACTTCTCGACTTTGGTGGGTTTACTGTCCTCCACCGCCGCCTCCTGACCCGAGGCCGGTCATCAACTGAATCGCGTTGAGGCCACCCCCCACATCGATGTTGCTGGCGCTCTCGCCGACGTTCGCCGCTTGCTGGGCGCCGGCGAGCATTTTCTGGGCCTGAATCTCTTTGGCCTGCTGAGCAGCAAGAGCCGCCACCTGATCTGGCGTTCGGAGGATCTTGGCCGGAAGGAACAAGTCGGCGCTGTATTCCCTGATCCAGGCCTCGGGATTCCACACGTTCGCAACCGATGGATTGGTCTGCTGCATCGGTCCGACGATCTGGATGAATCGTTCGAGCGCGGCGGTCTTCGCGGCTTTCTGAGCCAAGGCGAGCACCCCGACGTATTCAATTCCGATCGGTTGCCCAATGAGCGATGGCGGAAGCGGCGGGAGGAGCAACTTCCTTTCCATAATCCGAAAAATTCGGGCAATCGCCGGGGCGAGCATCTCGTTCTGCAATCGCTCGACGACCGGCCCGAGTACTTGCAGCTTTTCCTGGTTTCTCTGGGCCACCTCGAAGGCGGTCATCTGCTTGGTGACCTGTTCCAAACCCATGAACAGATCGACGAAGAAGCCCTTGTTAATTCTGGCCTGAACCGCGGCCATGGATTCCATGAACTCGCGGATTTCCGGGTTGACCGTGTAGACTGGCCGCATCCCCTTGTCGGCTGAGAGGGACTGGACGTAGGTGATCCGGCCCGGAAGGATCGAGGACGGCTCGTTCTTCATATCCAGGGAGGCCAAAAGGGCTGGCCTGACGAGTTTTTCTTCGGCTTCGGCAAGCCGCGCCGCCATCACCTGAAGCTGTAAAATGGCCGGCAGTACATCCATGCCGACCGATCGGCCGTACGCGTCATTGGAAGTGACGGCCCAGCGGGGAACAACGAACGGCGGTTCGTGAAAGCCACCCCACGACATCGGATATTCGCCGTTCAGGCCCCAGCACCAATAGGTCTCGCGCCACGCAAACCCGCCGGGGACGACGCCGATGTCCTCTTCATCCTCGAGACCGGGAACCGTCACCGGGAAATTCGGCTCGATCATGTGGGCGACCAAACACTCGACCTCGAGCGCCGCGCCCTTCTGCTTCCATTGGTCCTGGACTTCCTTGGGGCAGTTCTCCAGTTCGAACATCTCGACCATCGCACTGACGGTCATGACGAAGAGCCGGCAGAAAACGCCGATCCGGTTCCCAGAGGAGGATGAGAGCAGGTATTCCCCGGGGCATGGGGTGTAACAGCGAATGAGGTCCTTCTCGTCCTCGTAGATGAGCATCGGCCCGGTCCCGAAGGTGACCAGGTCCTCGAACATCTGGGCCGCTTCCTGGTAGAAGTTCGACCGGTTCATCACGACGGCGATGCGGTTTTCGACTTCCTCGAACCATGCCGCTGCCTCGGGAGGCGCCTGTTCCCGGGAAGTGAGGGCCGGCTTTAATTTGAACCACTGCCGCGAGGGCGACATCTCGTTCGACATCAGTCCTGCGGCGCAGGTCCGCATCGCCCAGGTCCCGGTTTCGTCAAGGATGGCCTGGTTGATCGCCATCCCTCGGATCATCGTGTTCGGGGTCGGCTGGGCCGAATTGATGAAGATTCCGCGACGCGGAAGGATGTACGACTCAAGGAGGGAGTAGTGCTCCATCCATGAAAACCGCCACGACCGCATCATATTGAGGCGCTGTTCCTGGTGAGGACGCAGCGCCTTCCAGAATTTGGGGGTCGGGGTTTTGCGGGAAGGAGTCGAAGGCGTGCGGGACAGTCGTGCAGCGCTCGCTCCGGCGTAGGAGATCGACCGCTGAGTACGAGGGCGCGAACGGACCTGGGTTTCGCTCAAGGCAACGGGCGTCCCGCGAGGGGTTACGCGGGCCCGGGTGCTTCCTCATCGCCTGCTGGTAATGCGGCTATTGCGGCAGTAAGACCTGGAATGTCAAGGACGCGATGGAAGGGCGCCTATCTGCGGCGCAGCCAATCCCGGCGCCGCAGTTCGCTGAGCAGCATTTCGTCCGAAAAGGCCTCCAGGCCGGTTACAGAGTCCGGAGGATAGTTGCGCCTCAGCCATTTGAGGCTCTTATTTCCGAACCCCTCGCAACGCAGCAGCTCGCTATCGCTCATGTGGCGAAACTCGTCGAGTGTCCTTCCCGAATTTATGACCACGTTGCGAATGCGCGTGGGGATTTCTTCACTCACGTCCACGGCCCGACATCCCTGTTCGGCTTCATCCGCTCGGCAAAGCAGCTCTGCCGCTGGCAGACCCAGAGGTAATGGTAGGAGCCGCCCCAGCGGTGAAAGCCGAGGCGGCAGAGCAGCCAGCCCATCAAGTGACAGGCGGGTTCGTGATGACGAACGGCGACCGGCTGACGAAGGTCATCGCCTGCTTGAAATGCTCGTCGCTCAGCTTGATGAGCGCCTTGATGATTTCGATGTAGAGCGCCGCATACTCAATTTGACCGGCTGAGTAGGCCTCGAGCGCGCGGTGAACGACATCGCAGCCGGGTGACACCGTGATGGTCGGCGTATGCCATCGGTCGTTGACGATTTCGATCAGCCTTGGATCAAGGACCATCTGACGCGCCCGGTAGCACTCGCGGCAACGGCACCCGACGCGTGGGGCTGTTACGGGCTCCGGGCGCTCTTCGCATTCATAACGGCTCATGAGCGCGGTACCTTTACGCCGGGAAACTCGGCGAGGATTTCTTCCAGCGTCATAAGCCGATGACGCACGAAACCGCCGCCTTCTCTGACCCACTCGCTCCACTCCCGCTCGGTTGCGGGAAGTGGAGGCGTGTAACACCGGATGATGTCGTCATCGTCCACGGCTCACTCCTTCAGGGCTGCGTCGATCATGTCACGCCAAATGTCCAGGCCACTGGGATTCTCACCAGCGATCGGTGGATAAGCGTCCAACATATCCTCAGTTGGATCGCGCATGGCCCCAATCGCAGTGCGAGCCAGTTTCTCGAGATCCCGCCAACTCGTCCCTTTGAAGCGACTCCCGTCGAAGGCAACCAGCGAGTCGCCAAGCTTCCTTGAATCAAACATGGCCCGTGCGACTTTTTCCACTATCTGGCTCATATTGCGACTGTCCTTGCCAAACATTCGGCTTTGTTTGCGATGTGACGCAGTTCAACCAGGCGCAGAACGGCGGCTTTCAACCGGATGTAGGGGCACCCGGGGCCGACGTCCGACAGTGCAGCGGCAATCACCTCTTGTTCGGCATCAGCCAGTTCCCTGACGCGATCCTTACGCTCTTGGGGTGACCCACCGCGTTCCGCCCAATAACGGTCCAGATCGGCCTGATTTTTAATTTCCGAGATTTCAGTCATGCCGCTGGCTCCCCAATGTGGTAGACAACCCTCACCAGTCGTGGTCCTGATAAATGAGGCGCCCATCGTCGACCGCCGTGACCCGAACACTGTAGGCTTCGTGCCCACAATGGCGGTTGCTATCGTCCTCGCCAGCCGCGTCGCAAAAGAAAATCTCGCGATTGCAGTCGCAGGCGAAGTTGCCCTCGCCCCAGATGAAATCACCGTGCCAACTCATACCGGAGCAGACCTCGCGAATGAGACCATCGGCATTGCGACGGATTTCGTAGCGGACCGCCGGGCCGTTTTCGATCCACTCGCTCACGGCTCAATCTCCTCCACCAGCAATGCTACAGGCGATCCTTCGCGGATGACATGCAAGGCGTAGCTTTCCACGCTGGTCACCTTGAACGACCTCGACGGATCGAGGCCTGCACCATCAATCCGCCAAGTGCCCTTCCAGGCATCCAGCCCGTCGCCCTTGTCCCACCTGAAGGGGCAGCGCCCGGCATAGACGTGTGGAAGACGCCTGGGACTTTCCATCCCTTTCGGAAGCGGATAGACCTGATCCACCGTAAAGACGCGGCGGTCAACCGTGGCCCGCAGCTCATCCTTCAAGGCCGCATCAACGCCAGCGCGCCACGCCTCGTCAAGATTGATGCTGTCGCGCCCTTCGCCGGGTTCGGGGCTCCAGGACTCGAAATCGGACCCTTCCATAGCTTCGACCATCGCTTCGGTGGGCTCTCGCATCACCTCAATGGCGGCTCGGGCTGTTTCCAACACGGTTTCGCGCAACTCAGCGGAGGTCTCAGGGCGCAGTGGCGATCCGAAGAACGACTGTTCTATCGCCCGCGCCACCCGCTCGATCATCTCATTCACGGCTGCGGGTCCATCACAACAAGTTCCGTATCGCCAGCCGCCGTCGGGACGAGTTCGAACCATTTCCGGGCCATGCTATCGAACTGCCTGGGCCGATGGTCTGGGTGAACGCAAACCACATTTCCCTCTGGCGTAAACCGACAATCCCAACCCATCGGGAGGTTCGTGAGACACTCGGTTCCGCTTCGGCCGCGCGCCCCGCCTGTATAATTTACGTGGTCGCTCAAAGCACGAACCTCCCGCTAAGACCGCAAGATCAGCCTGAGAAATCGTCCGCATCAGGCATCCGCTCAGCCTTACCGCCAAACAGGGACACCCACAACCGGTCCCGCTCCGCGACGATCTCGCGGTACTCAGTCTCCGTCAGATTCCCCACATGCGCGAAATACGGCCGCTCGATGTCCTTTTCGGTCGCTCCGGAGATATCGCTGAATCTCCTGCCGCACGAGCAGGCCCCAGAGATCGGGTCAAATACATGGCCAGCGATCACCGTCACGACGCTTCGACCTTTGTGGTCCTTGTTACTTCTATCAGCACAGGGACGCCCTTGGCGTACCGTATGACGATCTGGCCCCAGAAGTCGCTGGGCATGGACGGCGGCTCTATCTGCTCCGGCACGCACACTGGCGCCGCCCTCCGGTCTGTATCCGATTTGCTCAAACTTTTAATCCGCGCGCTTTTTCATTTCACAAACAGCGCGGCGAGCTTCGTGCCGATCGGCGAGCCGAGGCCGGTGCAGGGATCAGGCCCTACACGGGCGCGATAAGAGCCGTTGTCACCTTGAACGACGTCGGTGAACGCCAAATGATTGGCCCATGCTTTAGGACCGACGAACGGCAACTTCCGGCCAAATGCAGCGAACAGGCCTGCGTAGAGCGGCGCGACCGCGCTGGTGCCCCCGACGACCTGGACCTGTCCGGCAATCACGACGTTGTAGCCGGTGTTCGGGTCAGCATTCGCCGCAGCGTCAGGAACCATGCGACCAGTGCCGTGAGGGGCGCCGTTCATCCAGGCCGACGTGGGATAGAAGGTCGAGAACCCACCTCCGGTGCCTTCGCCGTCCGCATTTCCGGGATTGTTGTTCCAGACGGTCTCCGGACCGCTCTGCGGAAGGCTTGTGCCGCCGCACCCAAAGACATATCGGGCACTGGCAGGCGCGTCGACGTTCGCCGCCCCTGGACCGCCATCGGAGGAATCGTTGTCGCCCGCGGCAGCGAAGGTGATCATGCCTTCCTCGGCGGCGGCGCGGGTGACATCTCCCAGGGCTGACAACGCTTCACCACCCCATTGGGCCTCATCGTTGCCCCACGATACGCTGCATACATCGCACCCATCACGGTGGGCTTTCTGAATGCAGGCGGTAATGTCCGACCCCCAGTACATCCGAATGCTCGCCGGCTTGCCGGTGGCAACGTAGTACGAGGCGGCGGCGACCTGAATATCCAAGGCCACCTCCCCATCACTGTCGGGGTCCTTGCCGGGCGCATTGGTCAGATCGAGGGGGACATCCGTGATGGTCGGAACGGCAACGCCGTTTGCGTGGCAGAACTGTAGAAGATCAGCGGGAAGCCATCCTCCTCCGCACTCAACGATGCCGATGACGCCACCGCCAGCCAAACCGGTGGGCCATTGATACCTACGGCAAAGTGCCGGAACGCTCCACGGCTGATCGACGACGGCCCTTGGTTTCTTGATGTAAGGATGAAATGTCACGAGTCTTCTCCTACAAGCCTTAGGTTGGCTTTCTGCGGCTCGAACGGGAACGGCACTGCGTGGTGCGGGACCGGTCGCATGCGGAATTCCATGATGACGGCCCCATTCGGAAAGGTCCGGCTGATCGGCAAAATGTAACGCCAGGTCATGTCTTCTTCGATTTCCGCCTCTGTAACTCCGCGCACGAGTTCGTACTCAAGTTCGGAGAGAAGCCGCTCTATCCTCTCCTTCCGCATGGTCGCTTTGGTGCTCGGCATTCCCGGTTCCTATCCGCAAAAGTAGTCCAACCACCGTCGCACCCCGGCCTCCACATAGCTGATCAGCGCCTTGCGACCGTCATGCACCGCCGCGGCCCGATTTGCCAACAACCCAAGCCCGACAGCGGCAACGCTCTCTGGATCGGCGGGGTCTGGCGCCTGCCAGGAGCGCGGTGACCATTCCAGGGCGTCTGTCACAACCGAGGGAACGCCTTCGGCGATACCGTCAGCGCAAACTACGCAAAAAGTCTCGTCAAACGAGGGATGCAGACAAAGATCCATCGTACCGACGATCTGGCGGAACTTCGACCATGCTGCCCACTCGATCGTGTGAAGCGACGCCCAGGGCAATCCGTCGAACAGTTCCTTCCGGGCCTGGGAGTAGCCCCAGGTCTGCTTCCACCGGTCGGCGTTGACGAACAGTTCCAGCCGGACGTTCAACTTTCGGGCGATTGACAGCGCCGCCATGGCCGCGACCTCCTGGTTCTTCCAGGGGCGGTTTTCTCCAAATGAGCCAATCCTGACCGGATCGTGGTTCCTGCGATGGTGGACTGGTTCGACGAAGGTGCCTGTATCATAAAGGTTCGGCAGCAGTAACGGCCTGACCCCGTAGATGCCGAACCACTCGAAGCGCGGATTGTTGCCCGCCACCTTGAAGTTGTGGGTGGCTCTTTGCAGGTGGAGCAGTTCCCTGATCCTTTCGGGACCGTGATCGTCGATGCACAGATAGGCCAGGCCGGTATGGGCGAGCATAACGAACTCGACCTCGGGCCATCTCTGGGCCAACTCCGCAAACTGATGCGGGACCAGGAAATTCGGAGTCGAGACGATCACATGCGTGATCGGACGCCCCGTTTTGTGCTCCTCGCTTTCCAGCCGGTGGCAAAGCTGCTGGAATGTCTGCACGCCCCAGCTTTGGGCATCGACGCCGTGCTCCCGCAGAACCCGCATGTTGCAATTGATCGTGATTCCGAGACCGGCTTCACTTCCCGGGAGCGACGGCTCTCGCTTGTGGATCACGAAAACACACCGGGCCGAGGCGATGTGCGGCGCGACGTGGTGAGGGCGGCGGGGGACCGGGGCTTCGTCGCGGGAGTCGGGGATCACAGCGCTCCCTCTTCTGGGAATGCCTGAGCAAGCACGTCCGACACCGCCTTACGGACGGCCGGTTGGATTTGTCTTTGGAGGTCAAAGATCGCCGCGCTGACAGCACGCTCAATCACCGCCTTGGTGCCATCGCGGACGGCGTTTCGAACGATGGCTGGCAAGTCATTCTTCATGCATTCGAGTTCGGAGTTCACCAACGCCTGTAGGTCAAGTTCCCGAGCGGATAGCGCCTGCAAGATGTTGAGGCGCATTGATTCTACTGAGAGTTCGAATCGCAATAGCGCGCCATCCCCAGGAATTGTCATGCTAGACCTTCCTCCATCAGCCGCGTTCTCAGTTCCCCGACGTTGGGCAAGAGATCGAGGATTTGCGCCGTGTTCTGGCCGCCGTTGCGCATCGACAAATCGAGATCGCGCAAGCTGTCCGAAGGGAGGTCGAGAAAGTCGGCGATCTTGCGGAGCGTCCCGATCCTGGTGTCCGCGTCCTTGCCGGTCAAACGTTCCTGAAGAACAGTCAGAACCGGCGACAGATGCGGCTCAACAGCATTCCATGCAGCCCGCACCCGTTTGGCGTTACCGATCAGCCGAGGCACGTCCAATGGGTTGAGCCTTCGTGTGCCACTCCGTAACTCGGCAAACCGCTCCTTCGCTTCTTTTGGCCACCACGCATCCAACTGACCGGCAACATCGTTGCTGATCAGCCGCTCGAGTTCGTTGAGCCGGATCAGGTGAATGTGGCGATAGCCGAAAGCGGTCGATCGTTTCGCCAGACCGACGTTGAAGTCATCGTCGAACCACTCCGGCAAATGTTTGAAGCAGGGCCGATCAGAGAGGGCCAGAGACAGCCCAGAGATCAGCTTCTCATTGGTGCGTTGCTTCTGCCAGTCCGCATAGGCCCAGTTGAGCCGGTTGGGCGGTGGGCCGAAATGAAACGGCTCGTTCTCGGCGTTGGTCGCGCTCGCGAGGCTTGTCGACGATGTCCGGGTCGCCGCCCAGATTATGAAATGATATGCCATCAGCCCACCAACCATCCGCCGATGCGGACCGACAATCGTTGACGCCGCATCTGAATCGCCTGGCGCACCTTCTTCTGGTCAAGCGAGTGATCACACGCCTCGCACTTGATCAAACCGTTGCTGAGAAGATTGGGGTGGAGACAGCCGGGGCACATCCAGCCGACCCGGCTCGGGTCTCCGATGTCTCTGTAAGGCGTGAGATGCGACACCCGTGGTGCTTCCTACTCGGTTGTCGGCTGATAGGACCGAAGGGCACCGATTCCCAAGGGGTCTGCTGCGTGATCGTACGGTGAAAGTTACCCGAGCAGTGAACGTTTCGCGGCGGCGGCTCCCACCGCCGGCTGAGCGCTCCCACCAAGGCCGCCGACCAGGTTGCCGACGATGCCTGGGGGAGAGGCGGTCACCCCGTTCATTCCGTTGATGACGTTGCTGACAACCTGCTGAACGCCGCCGGACGTCGGGTTGGCCGGACTACCCGGCGGATTCGGATTGGCGGCGTGGAAGTTGGCGCCCATTATCCCAGCAGGGAGCGCTTTGTATCAGCGGTGGTCGGCTGCTGGCCCTGCGCGCCGCCCTGGTTGGTGATGGTGCCCCCGAATAATTGCTCAGTGTTAACCAGATTTTGCGCGGCAACATTCGTGGACGCCTGCGCCAGCGTGCCAGGCGCCGCGGCGGCCGGCGGAGGAGGCGGCGCAGCCGGTGTATGGGGGGATGAAAACAGAGCGCCGATGTTATCTCTCCTTCGAAACGGACGGCGGCGTCTGAGCCCGGCGAAAGGACGTAACTCCGGCTCCTATGGTGGCGACCACCTCGGCACCACCGTCCAGAGACAAATTGCGCAGCCTTGGGGAGTCACGTCAACGGCCATAACGCGAGGGTGTCCAGCGGTCGCCGTGCGGCATCCAGGTGTTCTGGCCGGACGAACGACCTTCATTCCGACCGACCCGCCATGCTTCGCCCATCGGCTGGTACTCGGACTCGTGGGCGGAACGGAGTCGGCTCGTCAGGACGGCAGTGTGGTCGCGCGGCTGGACAGGCATCGCGAATGTGCAGGCAAGTGCGTCCGCATCGTCGGGAGAAGGCAGTCCGCGAGACCGCATTTCGGACTTTCTCTCAAGGATGATGGCGTCGATCCCTTCCAAAGCCCGGTAGTCGTACTGGATGCTGGTCATGCCGTCGATCAGGTCCCGATCATTGTCGATCATACCCGTCTTGAGCCAATCGCGCATCAGGCCCCACATTTGGGCCCGCAGGTTGTAATAACTGTCATTTCCTCTACCGGCCAAAGCCCGGGCGCCGAAGGCGATTTCTATCACCGGGATGCCCAACTGACGGCAGCGATCGACTACCCCGCCTCCTGGGCCACCGACGTCGATGAACACCGCATCGGGCCGGTGCAGTTCGTACTCGGCCACCACGATGGCGGCGAACTCCATGGTGTCCGATCCTCGATACTTGATCGGCGGGATGGACCTTGCGTCACGACCGCGACGGAACCGGATCACGCTGCCATCGGGGCCGGTCCGGGCGCAGTCAACCCCCATGATGAGAGGATCGTAGACCGTGGCCTGGATGTCACGATCAGGAGAGGCGGCGTCTTCGGCCAACCGAATCGGGATGAACTGGCCCGAACTGGCGTCCGGGAACTGCCCGAGCACGCGGATTTTGAAGAAGTCCGAGTCGATGCCGTGATCGGTCTCCCATTCCTTATACAGTTTCTTGTTCGACATACGGGCGTTGCGCCCATCGACATGGTGCGGGTTCCAGCGATGTCTGAACCGTCCAAAGCAACTCCGAAAGCGCCCGTTATTGTGGGACGGGTTGCCGAACACACCCCAGATGATTTCGGTGTTGGCATCAGTCAGGGCGCCTTCGGCGGTCTCCCAGATGATATCGGCAATATCGGCCGCCTCATCGAAGATCAGCAGGATGCGCTTGTCCTGATTATGAAGACCGGCGAAGGCCTGGGGGTTCTTTTCCGACCACGGCACTGCGTCCACGCGCCATGTCCGCTCGTGCTTTGGATCAGACGAATAGATCGAAGTAGCCGTAACGACGAACATGTGCTCGCCAATGAACAGCCGATGCCATTTCGCGAGTTCGGCCCAGGTTTTGGTTTTTAACTGAGTCTCCGTATTTGCCGTGACAACGCCTTTACAGTCTGTCATAGTAGACATGGCCCACAATATTAGCCAGCTTACTAATCCCGACTTGCCAACACCATGTCCGCTGGCTATAGCCTCCCTTATGACTTCGTCAATACTCTTAAGGCCGTCCCTTATTTCTTTGAGAACGATCGTCTGCCAGACGTCTGGACCCTCGTGGTTCTCAAGTTCGGTGCCTTTGACGCCCCACGGGAAACACAGCAGGACGAACTGGTAGGGGTCCTTGCTGACCGACGCGAGGAGCGTGGCCAGCCGGTCGAGGTCACGCTGGCTCGGCACTGGGCGGCGTCTCGGTTGGACGAAG
>Ga0210394_10004510_pt1 | contig 16221 bp, 13 predicted proteins | sample IncBWC12MmetaG_FD_160121 | JGI IMG/M metagenome (GOLD analysis project Ga0210394, IMG submission 160121) | Forest soil microbial communities from Barre Woods Harvard Forest LTER site, Petersham, Massachusetts, United States - Inc-BW-C-12-M | ecosystem: Environmental > Terrestrial > Soil >... | reverse complement strand
CCCATTGTCGTCCACCCGCACGACGCCGACACGGTATACGTCATGCCCCTTGAGCCGGCGACGCGCTCCTGTCCCGGCAGCGCGCCAGCGGTGTGGCGCAGCGAGAATGGCGGCGAGTCGTGGAGCCGGCTCACGCGTGGGCTGCCGAAGAAGCAGAGCTACTTCACGGTCCTGCGCGACGCGATGGACATTGACCGGCTCAAGGCGCCCGCACTCTACTTCGGCACGACGACCGGCCAGCTATGGATCGGAAGGGAGGGCGGTGAGCAGTGGGACTGCCTGTTCGATTCGCTGCCCCCGATCCACAACGTTAAGGTCGCGGTCGTGTGAGTTCGGACACGCAGGTGCGGGTCGCTCAGTGGGCGCCTCGCCGCCCGATAGGGCGCTAACGACTTACCGGTATTCATCCGGCCAGCTTCCTCGAACGCCGTCTGCGGCAACCTCGCTCGTCTGTCACTAAGGATGCCTCGAATCAGCGCGACGATCGTAGCGCTCCGACGATCTCCTCTTACGGTTTTGCAACGTGGACAACGGCCGGGCGACCTGTTCATTCGTATTGTCGGCGTTCAGGGTGCACTCATGGAGTTGTTCTGCCCGCAAACATGATGGATCGCCGCCAAAAACCTTCGACCGCACGGACGGAATCTAGTCCGACACATCCCCGAACGCCGTTTCGGCCAATTGCGAACTCGCTGGGGGCCGCGGGATCAATTTTCAGCCTTGTACCGGTCGGCGGCCATCCCGGAGCTGGCGCGACCTTGATATAAACTGGGCCGTTGATCGTGGTCTATTCAGTTCTCGGCCGGTTCTTCGACGTGATCGACGGCCAGGAAGTCGACAGGCGTTCCCCACGCCCCGCTCAATCCCTCGCTATACTCGCTCTCGAATGGTTGTGGATCTATCGCGGGGCGCATCGTGACGGGGAAGCCGTTTGGTCAGGCGCCGTTTCAGGCACACGTCGACCTGCTGCGGCTGTTTCTGACGCATCGCGAAGATATCGTAGAGAGCATCGAGGCCGTTCTGAACGCCCAGCGAAAGCCGATCGGGTACCTGCAGGACCGGTCTCTTTTGTCCCACCATTTCGAGGATTGCTTCTTTGCACGCACCGTGGTCACCGCCAGCCAAACTCGTCTCAGAGGCCAACTGGAAGAAGCGCACTGGGCCGGGGGATTCAGACCTCGTCAGGTTCAGCATGTGCATAACGACCTGACCCATCCGGTCGAGATGATGATTCGCGGCTTTCATTTCTGGCAGCAGACACGGTGGCCGGGCCGTAATGGCCGCATGCACTACGCGCACACGCTGTTTAACTTGTATGTAATCCGGTGTCTCGAATTCCTGAGCATGCGCCTCTGGGATGAGGACCCGAGCGGCTTTGCAAAGGAAAAGGCCGGCGGACGGCTCGCGGAAATTCAAAGCGTGCTCGATGAGCTCTGGAGAAGCTCACCAGCCGATCAGCCCGCGATCGTGCGCGATGCGCGCTGGCTGATTCCATTGGCGCAGAGCCTCATTACCGATGAGTTGGCGGCCTATTTCGAGGTCGCACTGCAGGTCGCAGAGATGCTTCCGGAAGCGGATGGGCTCGAAATCCAGAAGGCCCATGTTCGAATGCTCGGCGGGCATCTGACCTCACAGATTCGTTACTACTCGACGAAGGATGGCGTGCCTGGCGTCTCTATCAATGAGCATAGCGTCGTTGTTCGCACGCGCACCTCCAATGCGCTCGATTTGGCACTGCTGGTTCAAAATCTCGTGGGGCTGCTCAAGGCCTATGACCGCGCATTGCGGAGCGGCGATGAGCGAATGCGGCTCGACATGGCGGGAGCCATCTATCAGGGCATATCTCCCGATCCCGAGCTGTTTCTGAATCGCGCCGGCATGTTGAGCGCTTACAGCATGATCGAGCACGTTTTCATCGCTACGGATCGCGAGAGCCAGGTCGCTTATTCGCCCCTGGGACAGCGGCACGTGCATCTGCTAAAAGAGTACCGTGCACTGATGGACCGGTTGATCGAGCCGTTGCGGGGCGATTTCCCGCGTTTCAGGCCGGTTGACGGCGGCTGTTCTCCCTACGGGGTTATCTTCGGGTTGCCATCCAATTTGATCGAGCATATGGCGCTCAAGACCTTGCAGCGCGATGCCGAAACGCGATTCAGCCTGGAACATGTCTTTCTTGAAGATTTCTGGGACGATGGGGACACGAGCGCGGCAAAGCTCGCCTGGGTGAACGGCTGGCGGAAATTGCCCCACATCGACCGCGAAGTGCAACGGTTGTACGAATACCCGCAACAGTTCGCCGAAGACATTTACGGCCGCATCGGGCACGAGCTCAGGCGGCGCGATTCAACTGCCGCGGCATTCGGCGGCTCAAGCACCGGGCGCCTGTATATCGTGTCCGGCAACGACCCTGAGACGGATTCGAAAGCGCCGGCGATTCCGGAAGCGCCGGCCCGGTACTTCGGCTCTTCGGACAGGCAGATTGTGGCGGCGCACAAGGCTGCGCCTTATGACCGGGCGCAACTGCTCTACGAGCGGCAGGAAGGGCATTTCCTTGTCAGTTACGAAACGCCAGGCGGATGGATTGCCCTCAAGAAGGACCTGCTCGCGGAGGTCCTTGGAGCGGGCCGCGATGCCAGGATTGCCGGGCTGCCGCTCGACGCGGCTCAGGTGTTGCGGTTCATGTGCACCGATCTGGTGAGGGAGAACGCGGCCGATCAGGCGAGCGTGCCGCCATCGATCGAGAAAGCCTGACCTGTGATTGCACCGGCCTCGTCTGACGCCAGAAAGACGAGCGAGCCGGCTTCGGCCGCAGCAGGCCGGCCATCGTTCCGCATCTTCAGTTTCGGCGTCATTCTCTGCGAACTCCTCGCCAGACACCGCATCAGCGCACGCCACCGGATCAGCCTACCAGCAGCCAAGCGCCGCATTGAACCAATCGCATTGAACCAATCCAGGTCCAGATAGCCCTAACGACCCCAGGACCTCGTCGCTTAAGTTCCCCGGCGTCTTCACTTGATCAAAGTGCTTCGAAGGAATGACTGGGTGATATAATCGCGCCCATGCGAAAACTCTGGACCCTCTTTTCGACACTCGCCGCGACAGCGGGTCCAGCCTCCAAGCCATAGCAGCCCGTGATAAAGTCCAGACAGGCTGAAAGCCTGTCCCACCAAGCTTCGAAGCTGCCGATGTCGCGGGGTGGGACAGGCGGTTTCGGCTGTCTTTCCAGATGCGCGGGAAGACCCAGTCGTCAAAGCGCGAACCCATCGCAGATGGATGCCGGACAAACCGAATCGAGGATAAAAGGTGGAGTCGTGCGGATCGACCCCAGAGGTCCCATCGAACTTCGAAGAGTTCTATGTCTTATCGCGGGAGCGGGTTGACACTGAATACAAAATCCTCAACCGGCTTTCCGCCGATTAGGTGTTCCTGCACGATGCGCTCGACCACTTCCGGGGTGACCGAGTGGTACCAGACGCCGTCGGGATACACCACCGCGATCGGGCCCTGTTCGCAAACCTTCAGGCAATTGGCCTTAGTTCGAAAGACGCAGTTCTCGCCCTGCATCAGGCCGGCTTGGACCAGCCGCTTCTTCAAATATTCCCAGGACGCATTGCTCACTTCATGAGGAGCGCACTTCGGTTTGGATTGATCCGCGCAAAGAAAGATGTGGCGCTTGAGATGCCCGATTCCAAGAGAGCGGGCTTTCTCCGCGAGGTGTTGCTGTTCGTCTGAAGTCAATTGGTCCTCTACTCTTTAGCATCGCATCCCAATTGAAACTTTCGTTGGACGCACAGCTATTCCGTCGAAATGCCCCTTTCGCGATGCGCTGCAGCCAAGGATGACGGCGCATCCATACAGAACCCGTCGCCGTTTGGGAAGCGTTCTCTAACATTTTCGCCGTTCGGAAGTTTCGCGCCTGGCGCGGAGCATGGGTCGCTTTTTGCACGGCAGCGGAGGGGCGCTCGACCTTCGCCACCATTAGATGAGGAGGGGCCGATCGAGACGGGTGTGCGGAGGCGAAGGAACTTGGTTTCGGTTGCATGGTATTGATCGCCGCGGGTCAGCACATCCGTTGCTCTTCATGAGAAGGCAGTTAAGTCGCGCGCAGGTGCTATAGCGAACGGTCGTTCTTTGGATAACGGAATCTGCCTTCGGGGTTATTCTCTGCGCCTGAATCTGGGGGTTCGGCGCAAACCGCATGAAACACGTCACGTGTACGCCTCCCTCGGCTGAATAGCACCAGACGCGGTGGTAGTCGGCCGATTAAGAGAGCTACATCACTTTTCCTTTCAATCCCTTACGTTTGGCGATCCCCGTGCCCCTTAGGATGGCGGAGTTAGGCAGAAAGAGGAAAGAAAATGAAAAAGACACTGGTTGCGATGATGTTGATGTGCGGTTCGGCCTTCGCGCAGTATCCGAACTCGGCGGGTGCCGGTGCCAACGCACCGGGAAACTACCCGCCCCCAGGTGGATACGGAGCACCCTCAAGTGCTTACCCCGCGCCCGGACAAGATCCGTATTCGATGGGCCCTGGTGCCGGCGCACCAGGAAACTATCCGCCCGCAGGTGGATATGGGGTGCCCGCCGGCGCGTACGCCGCGCCGGCAGCTTGTGGACCCGGATACGTGTGGATTGACGGCTACAACGACGCCAACGGTTACTTTGTGAACGGCTATTGCACTGCGCCGCCCTACAGCGGAGCTTATTGGGTCGCGCCCGGTTTCTTTGGAGGGCGCTTCGTCGCCGGCTACTGGGGACGTGGCGGCATCGGTTACGCGCCGGGCTTCGGCGTCCGTGGCGGCTACGGCGCTAATTACGGGGTCCGTGGCGGATACAGAGAAGGTTCGCACGTCGCCGGTGGATATGCCAGCGGCTCCCGCGCTCCGGCTGCTTCTGCCCGTAGCTTCCAGTCGCAAGGTGTCGCTCCAAGCTCCCATTCGCAAGGCAGCTATCGAGGGGGTGGATCGTCGACGCGCGGCGGTGGATCGGCGATGCACGGCGGTAGCTCGGGTCACGGTGGTGGTTCGGGTCACGGCGGACGCCGATAGGCTCGGTTCGGCTCAAACACACGGCTAAGAATCGGATGGCATTCGACGGGCGGGTTTGATCGCGGGTCCGCAAGGACTCGTTATCGGCCCGCTCTCTTTTTGCCCTAGGAAAGCCGGTCTTGCCGCCACACCACGTCTCGACCCAATCGCCGAAGCGCGAGCCAATCGTGACGGGTGTGCGGAGTCGAGTCTGCGCGGGCGAACGCTCCGTCCTTTTGTGAATCGAGGCAGCCTCCAGATAACGACGCTGGAGTTTCGGCGTACTCCCACACGGCGCGGAATTCGCCGACCGAAGCCCGGCGGATTGCGTTCAGGTCTTGGCCCCGGCATGCCGGTTCCGGTAGACCAGTCACTTCTGCGAAAACGGCACGAATCCGACGGGATCGAGGAGCACCGTTTCGAGCTTTTTCAGGCGTTGGTGAAGGTTCGCCATCTTTGGTCGTCGCTAGCGTCCGGCTACTTCTTGCGCGCAAACCGATAATCGCCGGAGACGTGGCTCACAAAGAGTTGTGGCGCCGGCTTGCCCGGCTCGCCCTTGGTGAAAACGACCCCCAGCCCGTACAAGCCGGTAAAGATGGTTTCGGACTGCGCGATCAACGGCACCCTCCCCCTTCCGTCCATGTCACCAAACAGCGTATCGCCTGAGACCGTAATCTCGACGACTCGCGGGACCTGCGTTGGGCTCCATAGCCTCGGCTGCTCCTCGTAGATACCAACGTAGGTCCGCAGAATCTCAGGAGCGACCTTCACCGCCGATTTCTTTTCGTCGGAAGCCTTGCCAACCCAGTGCTCCAGGCCATTGCCCGCCTCGTTGCAAACCCATTCGAGTATTTCAGTGTCGGCAGCCAATTCCGCCCGGACCGCGACGGTCCACGGTTTGGCGTAGACCGCCGGGTCTGAGAACGTCACTTCGAGGTCCAGATTGCCGAAGTCGCGGCGGCGGTACCGCTCGGTGGTGCGCAGCGCCTCAGTGTGGGGATGGCCATCGTGATCCAGCCACGTGCGGTCGTTGAATCCGAAACTCTCCACCACCAGCGTATCTCCGTCCCAGTGACCCACGGAGTATCCCATCCAGCTCGGATTGGGGGCTGCCTCCAATGTACGGCCGTCCAGGAAAATCTGGCGATAGGTGAGGTCGGGGTTGAGGATGAGGATGAGTCCGGGAGTCTGGACAATCTTCATCATCTCCGCGCCGGTGCTGTCCGCGGAGGTTGTATAGCCGGGACCCAACGGCACACACAGCACGTTCATATACTCCTTGCCGAGATCTTCCTTGCGCTGCTGGGCCAAAGCTTCAGCCCAAGACTGGATTTCGCCCGGCTTCAGGTCCGCCGCGATGTTGCGGCTGTACTTGGGTGAAATCTTCCTCCACAGGCCTGAAAGGTCGGGCTTGCCGTCGGGCGTTCGCAGCGCGGGCGCCGTGAGATTGGGCTTGCCGCCGGGCATACGCGGGATGCCCGGCGTAGGCTGATTCAGCCACTGCGCCGCGAGCGGCGCGCTCAACGCGGCGCCAAGGATCCCGATCGCCGATAACGTCGCCACTGTTGTCATGGACTCGACCTCCTTGAAGGCGCCCCAGCGTCCTTGATGAATTCTATCGAATCTTCACGCGAGCAGGGCGGTTCGCTGAGACACCTTCTTCACCGGTAGGTCGTGAATCAGCTTCAAGGATTCCTCGATACGGCTCACGGCGGTGGTGAGCTTGTGCCGTCTCCGGGTCGAGAGGCAGGGAATCGGCATCCGGAGTCAAGACCAGCCTGCCGTGCGGAGACAAGCCGGAGGGAGAGAGACGCTCCGTCCATGCCGTGATCCATCAGCTTAACAGGCTCGGTTGCTGGTGGCTACGCTAATAGCGTACACTTGTGGAGTCGTGCTGGTTCCAATGACAGTGGTGGAGACCTCCAGCGTTCCTGCGAGATTCCGCGGCGGCATTGACGGAGCAGGAGCGGAGCGAACTTGTTTCTTACCTCGCGTCGAACCCGGAGGTAGGGGGCATCATGCCGGAGACTGGCGGCGCCCGAAAACTTCGCTGGAGGGCACAAGGAAAGGGCAGACGTGGAGGTGCGCGGGCGATCTATTACTATCACGATCAATCGCTCCCCCTGTTTTTGCTGAATGTCTTCGCGAAGAACGAAAAGGCGAATCTTACAAGAGGCGAGCGAAACGAAATCAAGGAGTTGTTGCCCCGTCTAATCGCGGGGTATCAAAGAAAGATGGCAAAATGAAAAACTCTCGCACCACCAAACGGCGCAAGCCGACCGCGGGTAGCCGAATCATTGCGAGCCTGAGAGAGGCGGTAGATTGGGTTGAAGGAAAGGATGTCCCGATCCGCGTGACCACCGTGGACGTTCCGGCGATCGATGTGCGTGCCATGCGTAGACGCCTTGGATTGAGCCAAGCGGCATTCGCAACAAAGTTTGGGTTCCAGCCTGCGACGTTGCGGAATTGGGAGCAGGGCCGCACGCGGCCGGACGGACCGGCTCGTGTGCTGCTCGCCGTGATCGCCCGACACCCGGATGCGGTTGAAGACGCTCTGCGGAAGGCGAGCTGAAGCTGCGTACTGCGGTCTGATGGAGCAACGGAGCTTGAGGCAAGCCGATCTCCTTCCGATTTTCAAATCCAGAGGCTACGTATCCGACGTCATCAACGCGAAACGAGCCATCGGCAAAGTTCATGCCAGGCAGCTTGCCGAATTTTCCAGGTCTCGGTGAATCTATTCATCTAAAGATTTCTGGGAAGAAGCAAGTCACGCCTTTGCCCTGCTCGCCCAGCGCCCGCGCGCCCGATCGAGGAAAGACGGCTCCTGGCTCGCTCCGGTGCTTCGAACGATCTTCTCAAATCCCGGCATGAATCCAGACTTGCGATGATGATCCCGCCGAATTTCGGCGGCCAGCCCCTGCCATTGCGCATCGAGCCCCGCGCTCTGGTAGCAGGCCTTCGCGCGTTCGAGGTTGGAGAGTGCCGCAAAGTAGTATTTGCTCTTGGCCGCATCGACGATGCGCATGCACAAGGCGCGAAACACCTTCGCCGCGATGCCGGGATGGGTCTTGGCCAGGCGCTCGGCCGCGGGCTCAGTCACGTAGTGGCTTAACCTCTCCAACTCGGTATTGCTGGCGCGGTCCAAGCGCGAGGCCAACCGATCGATCTCTTTGGCGCTCAGCCATAACTCGATGAGCGAATCCAATTCGCCTTGCTCCGCGGCCTCCATCGCTTTTTCATGCCACTCCGCACGTTTCGCTTTCGGAATATAGCGAAAGAGCTCTTCGTAAGTGAACTTTCCCGGTTCGGCCTGGAAGTCGGCCCAAGCAGAATCAAGCGCCTCGCCGCCGCGGCCCAGCTTCACCAGCAGACTGCGCCGCATCTCACCCAGTTTGTAGCTGGCGCCGCGTCGAAACCCCTCAGGCTTGCCCATCTGAATGCCTCGTTCGAGCCAAGCCAGGGCATCGTTGAGCTTGTGCTTGGCCTGGAACATTGTGGCGACGGCCTCGCAATCGGCCTGCGTGAGCCCCATCTTCGTGCTCACATCGAGATACTTTCCTATGTTGCGCTGCTGCGAATAGACAGCCTTCAGCATCCCGCCCCAGCGGTCGCGGGCGTAGTAGGGATTCGGTTTCGAAGCGCGCTTCCGTTCGCTGATTTTGGCGGCCTCGTTATCAAAGCGGGCGCTCACCTCCTGCTCGAAGGCCTTCCGCCCCGCTCGATCCAACGCCTTCGCCGCTGAAAGCTCTAAATCGTTGCAGAAGCCGTAGTCGTCGTTATCCATCCACGCCAGCAGGAGTTTGACCGTCTCGGCACGATCGGCGTCCGCCGCTTGCCGCGCTTTGATCCAGCCGCAGTAAAGGCCGCCGGCGAACGTCCCGAACCCGCCGTCCGAGTCGTCCACCTCCTCCGCCTTTGCGTTGCAACCGGCCAGGAAGCTTTCGTAGAGCGTGACGGCCCGCGCGGGGTCGGCGATCACCACCTTCGCGATTTCGCCCTCCACCTCACGCAAACCCGAGACGAAGGCGAAGCCTTCGTTCCAGCCGATGAAGCTGCCTGGATCGAGGGCGGATTCGATGATGCTGTCCATCGGATCACGGCGTTGTGCTCTACGCTTGGCCATGTTGTACGCTCCAGTAGAGGGAAGGCAACATCCATGTTAATCGAACAGCAGATCGCCGAGCGGCAAGCCAGGGCCGGCAGCGCCGTGATACGAGTCCTGGAGCGGCCCAAGGGCAGCGCCTATGGCGACTACAAGATTAAATCCGGCAGTGGGCGAAGCTACCGCGTCGCGGTTCGCGGCCCGGGGCTGTTCGAGAACTATTGCTCCTGTCCGGACTTCGCCGTCAACACGCTGGGAACCTGCAAGCATATCGAAGCTCTGCTGTTGCGGTTGCAGCAGCGCCACCGAAAGACGTCAGAGACGGCGGCGTATAGACGCACCCGCGCCTCCATCTCCCTTCAGTATGGAGACACGATTGAAGTCCGGCTGCATTTGCCGGCCTCGGCCTCGCCTGCCTTGCGATCGCTTGCGGCGGAATACTTCGATCCCACGGGACGCTGCGACGCGAGTATTACCGGCAGTTCGCCCAAGTGCTGGAGGCGTTCCGGAACGCGGACGAGCAATCCGTCGTCTACAGCGACGCTCTGGAATATGTCGACCGGGAAAACGAGCTGGCCGACGGACTGGATCTCGAACGCAAGCTGCTGGCGAAACTCCAACGCGGTCAAGACCCGGCATCCGGCCTTCTAAAAACCAAGCTCCTGCCGTACCAGACGCGAGGCGCCCTGTTCGCGGCTTGCCGCGGCCGGGTGGTCCTTGCGGACGATATGGGTCTGGGAAAGACAATACAAGCGCTGGCCGCGGCCGAGCTTCTGCGCCGCAGCAGAGGAATCGAGCGAGTGCTGGTGATTGCGCCCGCCTCCGTCAAATGGCCCGGCCAAATACCTTGATTGCCACGATGATCTAACGATTGGGTGTTCCTGCCGGAGCACGAGTGGCATAATGACTCGTTCAAGAACACATGCTGCGCTTCGAACGAGTATGGGAAGCACGGAACCGGACCCTTATCTTGGCGGTAAGCAGCGCGATCATGCTGGCCGTCGCCGCGGTGGATTGGTGGACAAGGCCCTACGTCTCGCTGGGCTTTCTCTACCTGTTCCCCATCATGCTTGCGGCAGGATTCCTCCCGAGATGGGCCGTCGTGTTGTTAGGCGTGTCTTGCGCCGTTCTCGCCGAGCTCTTTAGTTCGCTTGACAGATCCTTCACCCGTCTGTCTCTTGAGACGCTGGCTCTCGCGGGCTGTGGGTTGTTCGTTGCGGAGATGGTTCGCAATCGCCGGCTGACCCTGCAAGTACAAGAGAGATTGCGGGCGTTGGTCGAGACCAGTCCCGCTGCCATCGTTACGGTAGATGAGCGCGGAATAATTGAACTAGCCAACCAGGCGGCAACTCAACTGATGGCCCCGCATAATGGAAATCTAAACGGGGCTCCAATCGCCGCGTTCCTCCCAGAACTGCATCACGCCTTACGGTGGGAGGAGGCACCCCAGTTCAGCGCATCAATGCAGTGCAAGGGGCATCGGGGTAACGGCGAAACGTTCACCGCGGACGTGTGGTTCTCGACGTACGAGGAGGGCCAGCGCCCGAAACTGGCTGCCATCATAGCGGATGTTACTGAGGAGGTGCCTCCGGCGGCCTCCCCTTCCGCGGCTCTAAATAGTCACGAGCAAATCGCCCTGAACACCCGAGAGTTGGATGTCCTCCGACTTGTCGTCCAGGGCTTAACGAACAAGGAGATCGCCACCCGCATGGGCATTTCGGAGAGTGTCGCTAAAAACAATCTTCAGCAACTGTTCGGGAAGACTAACGTACGCACTCGAGGCCAACTTGTTCGTGTGGCGCTGGAAACACATCGACATCTGCTATGAACACAATGCTTCGGCGTACGCCTTTACTAGGCTCGGCTCCCACAGCCCAGCTCAGCGCGATGGATAGAAAGCGCCGGCGATCAGGCTCATCCTCTTCCCCAGCCGCACGGCGCCGGAGCACCCCCGATACAACCGAAAGGACTTAACGGGACTAATTGCTCGTAACCTCGCTCTGAGTTCTCTCCGAGTGGGCGACCACTCGCTCGGAGCGAGGCGTACGCTTCCCAGATCGCCGTTTCTGGATCCATCGCCATCGAGTGGGCCGCTACTTCGGCGCCGGCAGCACGGGCCAACTGCCGTCGTAGGGCGGCCAATTGGGCGCCAACGCGTCCTGGTCCGGATAGAACATCGAGGAATAGATGGCGCTTAGCTTGCCTTGGTCGATGACGAACCACTCGCTGAACTGGTTGCGACGCGCTGGTAAAGAAGCCGATCAGCGCCACTGTTGAAGCAGCGCCAGCCATAGTTTCAGCCCCCCGATATCCGAGAGGGCCAAATTGACCACGCTAAAGAATCCGCTAAAGTGGCCGTTTTGAACTGATCGAAATTGTCTGTAAGTTATTGGCTCCTCGGGTAGGACTCGAACCTACAACCCTTCGGTTAACAGCCGAATGCTCTACCATTGAGCTACCGAGGAGCAACGTTGGCGGGCTGCCCTTCATTACATCAAACCGCCCTCTTCAAGTCAATTTCTGGAATCGATTCTGTAGCCTGTCGATTCTGGATTCACGTTCCTCACTCGCTGCACCACACGGTTCATCGGCAGCGCCAATTAAACGGACGCGGGCGTCTCGAACTTCCGGCTCTCCTCGTTAAACGCCGTCACGGTGCCGGAGCCGATGTGATAGACCCACCCGTGCAGCCTAAGATCCCCTTGTTCCAGCCGAACCGCTACCGCGGGATGGGAGCGCAGGTTCTTCAATTGCGCGGCCACATTCTCTTCCGTCAGCGCCAGAAGAAATTCGGGGCTGGGGTCGGATTCGCGATGGACCACGTTGGCATAGCGCAGCCATGCGGTCACGTTGGGATAGGCTCGCAGCGCCTCGGGATGGAGCGCACCTTTCATCACGCCGCAATCGGTGTGGCCGCAGACGATTACCTCCGGCACCCGCAGCACGCCCACCGCATATTCGATGGTGGCGGAAACGCCGCCGACAGCATCGGGATAAGGCGGCACGATGTTGCCGATCACGCGGCAGATGAACAGCTCGCCCGGTTTGGTTTGGGTAAGCAGACACGGGTCGATGCGGGAATCGGCGCACGTAATGAAGAGCGCCTCGGGACGCTGACCCAGGGCAAGTTGCTCAAAAAGATCCTGATGCTGCGGATAGACGTCCTTCTGGAATCGGGAGACGCCGCCCAGGAATTTTTCGACAGGCACAGTTTCTAAGGTACGCTATGCGCCTTCTGGAAGGGGAGGGCTAAAATGAGGACGCGGGAGGGTTCATGTTCTGGAAGCGGCGGCATTCCGATGAGAAACGGCGGCATTCGGACGAAACGCCACACTGTTCTTTCTGTGCCAAGGAAGAGGATAAAGCGGGTGCGCTGATTTGTTCCCCGTCGAGAAAGCCGGTGTATATATGCGCTGAGTGTGTCGGGGTCTGCAACGCGATAGTCGAAGACCGTAAGAAAGGTTCCGGTGAATGCAAGGCTCTGGAGACATTTCCTGAATTCATGAAATCTCCAGCAAACCGGATCGCGAGCGGCGATCAGGCAACGCCATGGGTCGAAGGTTATGTTTTCGATGGCGCGGACGGAAGCCAGATGGCGTTTTGGGCGTGCCACGAAACCACAGAGTCGGCCTCGCATGTCCACGATTTCGGCGAGTACATGCTGGTAGTGCAAGGCTGCTATACGTTGATCATCGAAGGGGAGCGGATTCCCGTGAAGGCTGGAGAGGAATACGTCATTCCTCGCGGCGTGGAGCACAGCGGAGAGGTTGTCGCGGGAACCAGGACGATCCACGCATTCGGCGGGCGCCGGGCCGATCGGGTTGTGGATCAAACTTCATGAGATTACGCGCGTCCCCGGCGTACAGTATATTTTAGAAAGAGGCTCGAAAATGGATTTGCAGAACCAGCCGGCTACAAAAGCGCACCTACAAGCTTTTGGAGTTGATCTCAGAGTCGAGCTACATGATCTCAGGGTCGAACTCAAGGCGGATATGGGAGCCTTGGAGCAGCGTATCGAAGGCCGGATGGATACTCTCGAACAGCGTGTCACGGACAGGTTCACGGAATCCATCCATGACAGCGAAACCAGGCTGCTTCAAGCCTTTTACTCGTTCGCCGAAACCAACAATAAGCGGTTCGTACAGGGAGAAGCGGCCGTAGCCGTGACCGTATCGCGGCTCACGACTTTGGAGAGCCGGGTGCTGGCGTTGGAGAAGCGGTTGAACATCCCGCCCACCGCTTAGGGGCTGGCAGGTCTGCGGCTGTCGAAGACCTGTCCTACCACGCCTACCGCCGGATTGGCTGCGGGGAGGCGCGGATGGCGCGCTCGAAGGCCCAGCCCCGGATGTGATTGATCTGCTCCTTCATCGTGCGCGAGAGCGGAACCTGCTTGACGGCGATGTCGATCAGGTCCTGGCCGCTGAGTTCGCGGTCCGCCAGACGGGCGCGGGTGATGGCGGAGATGACGCACTGCTCAATTTCGGCTCCGGTCCAGCCGACGGTGAACTTGGTCAATTGCTCGATGTTGAACAGAGACGGGTCAACGCCGCGGCGCATCAGATGAATGCGGAAAATCTCGATCATCTCGTCGTCGTGTGGCAGATCCACGAAAAACACTTCGTCGAAGCGGCCTTTGCGGATCATTTCCGCGGGCAAGAGATCGATTCGATTGGCCGTCGCCGCGACGAAAAGTCCGCGGGTCTTCTCCTGCATCCAGGTGAGGAAGAAGGCGAAGATGCGGCCCTGCTCGCCGCCGGATTCGGTGGAGGTGATGCCCATCTCGATTTCGTCGAACCAGAGCACGGCGGGCGCCATGTCCTCCATCATCTTGCAGGCTGCGACGAAGGCGCCTTCGGGCTTGCCGTGGCGTCCGGAAAAGATCTCGATCATGTCGATGCGATACAGCGGTAGCTGAAAATGGGAGGCGATGGCCTTGACGCAAAGGCTTTTGCCGCAGCCGGGAATGCCCATCAGCAGCAGGCCTTTGGGAACGATCTCCGCGCTCAAGGTGTCGCGCAGCTCAAACAGTTTGCGCCGTTCCAACAGCCAGGTCTTGAGACCCTCCAGGCCGCCAACCTCGCCCAGTTCCGTCGCGGCGGCGATAAATTCGATGACGCCGGTGCGGTTGACCAGCAGCCGCTTCTCTTCGAGTAATGCCGGCAGAGATTCGGGCCCCAGCCGGGGAGTCACGGCCAGGGCGCGGCGCAAAGCATAGCGGGCTTCGTCGAGCGTGAGCCCTTGCAGGGCGCTGGCCACCGGGCGCAGAATGGCTTCGTTCGACTCGCCGGTTTCGCCGCGCAGATAATCCATCAACTCGATCAGATCGGGCGGGCGGAGATCGAGGAACACGACGCTGCGATCGACCTCCTCCGGGATGAAACGGACCGGAGAGCTGATGACGACAAACTTGCGTCGATCGAGACAGCTCTGGTAGACATCGCGGAGGCGGCGCCGGATTTCCGGGGAGTCCCGCAGAGGCTCGTGGAAGTCTTGAAGGTGGAAGATCGCCGCGCCTTCATACGCCACGATGAAGTCGAGAACGCCGCGCGGAGATTCGGCGCCGGCCAGAGCTGCCTCGCTGTCGTCTTTGGCCAATCCGCGCAGGCCCTCGGTCAGGCTCCAGGTCCAGATGGGGATGGGTGCGGCCGTTTGCATCGCGCCGGCCAAACTGTCGGCCACTTCGCGCAAGATGAGCGCCACGCGCTGCTCCTCCGCCGAGCGGATATAGGTGAGGGGGCGCCCAGACAGAAAAACTTCGCGAACGGTCTTCGCGGCCCGGCTCATGACCGCGGCAGGTTGGGGAGAAGGTTTCACAGCGACTCTCTCATTATGACGAGCCGAGCGGGCCTTTTGGCCGAAACTACTTCGCCGAAGCTACTTCTTTGCCGCGGCCTCGATGGCTTCCAGTTCCTTGCCGGCCTCGGCCAGCTTGCCCTGGGCGGAGAGCTGCTTGTAGCGCTCGAAGTGCGTGCGGATCTCGTTCAGCCGGATCTCTGCCGAACCTGCGGCGGCGGAAGTCGCGGCTGGTTGAGCCGCTGCGGCCGCACTCGCCTGCGGCGCAACGTTGGTTTCCGTAGCCGATTGCCGGGTGGCAGCGGGCACGGGAAGGCCGCTCTGAATCGACGCCAGGCTCGCCAGCGCCTTCTCGTAGGTGTCCTCGTAGACCAGCGTGCTGCCCATGGCCAGCGCCACCTTCTGCAACTGCGGCATCCGCGCCTGCACAGCCTGGATGAAGATCGGCGCGACGTACAGGAAGGTGTGGTCGATGGGCAGAACCAGAATCGGAGGGCGCAGCACCTGCGAGCCCTGCTGGCCCCACAACGTCAGATCCTTGGAGATGACCTGATCCTGATTCACCAGCGCGTCGATCTGCAAAGGCCCCGAGATGATCTCCTGCTTGGGAAGCTCCAGGAACACGACTTCGCCCAGATGATCGCCATCGCAGCGCGCCACCATCAGGGCGATCAGGTTCTGCTTGCCGCGCGGCGTGTAGGAGATGGTCAGCACAAATTCGGGAGCCGCTTCCCCCGGCAGCGTCATCACCATGTAGACCGGCGTAACGCTCTGCGTGCCTCCGCCCGCGCTCTGGCCTTGCGCGGACGTAGCCAGGTCCCACAACTCCGCGCGATTGTAGAACGACTCGGGATCGCGCATGTGGTAGGTGCGGTACACTTCGGCCTGAATGCGGAACAAGCCCTCCGGCGAGCGGGTGTGCGCGCGCAGATCCGCGGGCATGGCGGAGGCGGGCACGAATAGATCCGGGAACAGGCGCTGGTAGGCCTGAATCAGAGGGTCTTCGGGATCGAACACATATAGATGCACGGTGCCGTCGTAGGCGTCCACCGTGGCTTTGACCGAATTGCGAATGTAGTTAAACGGCTCCTCATCCTGCGGCTGGACCTCGCGCGAGTAGGGATGCGCGTCGCTGGTCATATACCCGTCCACGATCCACTTCAGACGTCCGTCGTCGGTGATGACCAGGTACGGATCGCTGTCCCACGTGATGAACTCGGCCAGCTCATGCAACCGTTCCGGGATGCGGCGGCGAATCATCATGCGGCTCTCGGGCGTCAACGCGTTGGTCAGCAGGAT
>Ga0210394_10004509_pt1 | contig 16221 bp, 15 predicted proteins | sample IncBWC12MmetaG_FD_160121 | JGI IMG/M metagenome (GOLD analysis project Ga0210394, IMG submission 160121) | Forest soil microbial communities from Barre Woods Harvard Forest LTER site, Petersham, Massachusetts, United States - Inc-BW-C-12-M | ecosystem: Environmental > Terrestrial > Soil >... | reverse complement strand
TCGTCGACTCTCTCCCGTTACGCGGTAAGCGCTCCACGATTGCACGCTTCCCTCTTATACAACTCAGCCGCTTATTGCTAATTTGCGAAAGAGATTACGATCCTGCTCGTCAATTTTTTCGCGAACTTCATCGCGGCGCCAAAACACCCACAGCTGCTTCCTTGCGCCTCCTAAATGTCGGTGATATTCTCATCGAGTTCGTGTCGGGGCGGGCGTCGTACAATGGCAGTATAGAAGCTTCCCAAGCTTCGGACGTGGGTTCGATTCCCATCGCCCGCTCCATCAATCGGCAAGACGCAGCCTTTCTCCCCGCTTACCTCACCGGAAGATTGAGTCATCTGCGATCTTTCCTGGTTTTTCCCGGATTTTTCGTGAGATGCCAGGCGTCGCACCACGAGCATAGGTAAGCTCGCAGTTCCTTGGGCGCATTGGCGGTTGCGATCTGGTGTGCGGCTGTGGCCAAAGCTTCGCCTTCGCTCGCGTACTTCCGCTTCCCACTGACCGGGCATTTTGCTTCGTCGTCCACCGCAAATCAATTTTACCGTCTCCTTCTGGTACTCCAATCGCTTTGTTAGCTGCCTTCGATTGAAGAGAAGCTGCGCCAAAAATTATCCGTTTCTTGGAATCAAGCGTTATTAAGGTAGAATGCCGCCGTCTTCGGACTCGCTGAATGAGCGAAGCTCCGCTCGGGCGGAAATCAAAAGGAGAGTGGACGTGGAGATTACCGGCATAGTCCTGATTTTGATCGCCATCCTTGCGATCCTCGCTTTGAGCATAGCGCTGGGTTCATTCTTCACCGTTGAGACGGCACAAGTGGCTATCGTCCAGCGGCTCGGAAAATTTGCGCGCGTTGCCGGTCCTGGCCTGAATTGGAAAACGCCCTATCTTGAAACCGTGGTTCGCCGTCTCAGCATGAAGGTTCAGCAGTTCGACGTTCAGGTGGAAACGAAAACCCAGGACAACGTTTTCGTTCAGATTCCAGTCTCGATCCAGTACAAGGTAATTCCGGATGCCGTTGAAGCCGCGTTCTATAAATTGACGGACCCCGTCAAACAGATCGAGTCCATGGTCTACAACGTGGTTCTCGGCCACGTTCCGAAAATGAAGCTCGACGACACGTTTCTAAATCAGGCGGACATCGCAAACGATTTGAGAGACAACCTCGACGCCTCCATGAAGGAATACGGCTACTCCATCGTCAAAGTTTTGATTTCCGACATCGTTCCCGACCAAAAGGTAAAGGCCGCGATGAATGACATCAACGCCGCTCAGCGAGAACGCGAAGCGACCGTCTCTCGCGCGGAAACGAACAAAATGCTTCTGGTAAAGCAGGCGGAAGCAGAGGCCGAATCGAAACGCCTGCAAGGAGAAGGCATCGCGAATCAAAGAAAAGCGATCATTACTGGATTGAAAGATTCGGTCGAGGATTTCGCGAAAACCGTTCCCGGTTCCACTCCGCAGGACGTGATGCAGCTCGTGCTTATGACCCAATACTTCGACACTCTCAAGGAAATAGCCGCGAACGACCATACCAACACGATCCTGGTCCCGCATTCGCCGAATACTCTTACGGACATTTACGGCCAGATTCGGAACGCCATTATCGCGGGCACCGAACTGACGGCTCATCCGTCAATCTCCCCGGAAGCAGCGTCGGGCAGGCAAAAATGAGCGCTCGAGCTCACTCCTGACTGGCTCATGAAGTCCATCACAAGGACTGTGATGTCGTCTGTTTGTGCTGAACCGGGATCTTGTCCCGACCACACCCACAATCGGCTGATCAAAGTATCGAGAAGGCGATTTGAGGGAACCGCGTGATTTGCTTCAACGAATCGTCGGAGACGATCCTTCCCAAACTCTTCATCTCCAAGATTTTTGAATTCCAGAACGCCATCCGTATAGAGCAGTAACCGATCGCCCGTTTGGACCGGTAACTGGATGGAAGAGAAATGAGCTTCGTCGAACAGGCCGAGCACCACGCCGTTTTCTTCAAATTCACGAGCTGTTCCAGCTTGTTTACTCCACAGAAGCAAAGGAGGATGCCCCGCGCCGGCATAGCTCACAATATTCTTTTCCAGATCCACGAACAGGTACGCCGCGGTGACGTAGTGACTCCGGAACAATCCGCAGAACGATCGATTCAACCCCGCCAGGACGCGCGCAGGTTCGCACGCATGCGACGACTGAGCGGACAGCGCAATCTTCAACATCGAGGCAATAAGAGCTGCGGCTAGGCCGTGCCCGGAAACATCGGCAATCAATACGCCAAGATGTTTTTCGTCGACGCAAATAAAATCATAGAAGTCCCCCGCCACCGCGCTCATGGGAAAGTAGCGGGCTGCAATCTCGAGGCCCTCCATCTTGGGGGTGCCGTCGGGCAGAATGGAAAGTTGAATCTCTCGCGCCATTTCAAGTTCATTATTGATGGACATCAGCTGACGCGAGAGCTGTTTGCGCGCTTCGCAAAGCATGATGTGGGTCTGGACTCGAGCTTTTACAACCGCAGGACAAAACGGCTTGTGAATATAGTCGACCGCACCGGCTTCAAATCCTCGAGTTTCGTCTTCTTCATTGGTCTGCCCCGTGAGAAAAATCACCGGAATCTCCCGTGTTTTAGGGCTGGCTTTCAAGGTCCGGCATACCTCGATGCCATCCATGTCCGGCATCGAAACGTCCAAAAGGATCAGGTCTGGCATTGGCGAAGATTCGACCAGGCGCAACGCGTTCACGCCGTTTGTCGCGCTGAGGATTTCGTAGTCGCTTCCGAGGATAAGAATTGCCAGTCCAATGTATGCCGGCTCATTGTCCACAACGAGCAGCAGCTTCTTGTCGTTTGTTGAACTCAGTATTGTGATGTGTTTCTCTAATTCCGCAGACGAAGCCACAGGGTGGAAGGGGAAATTGCGGAAGCGTATGAAACTTCCGCGCTTCAAATAGCCGGCAACCGGAGAGGAAGACCCGAAGCTGTCGCCCAGCCAGTATACCAACCACGGCCGCCGATCGCCTGAAATCGATAACCCTATTTCCCGCCGCACACTCCTGGCAGCGCACCAAACGGGAGTTACCCTGATTGTGATAAATTTCCTTTGCTTCAACGGTCGGAAATCCTCAACGGAAGACCTATGTCGAATAACAACGTAGTCTTCTGAGGTGCGGTTTTGAAGCGGGACAATTCCAGAACCCGCCAGATTCGATCCATCGTGATTCGCGAGGTGCATTCGATGACCGACCGTCAAACTGCCCTGCTTCTCCTGCTCGCAATCATTGCGACGGGCATCGGACTGCCGGCAGGAATCGTTTCTGCGTCCGGCTGGACTACCCGCGAAGCTGGATATCCGAAGCAGCTGCCGCAGCGAAGCGTCGTCATCACCGTGGACGATCTGCCGGGAGCGATCCCCGGCACCGATCGAGGCGCGGGCGATTTGAAGGAGCTGGAAAAAATCAACCGCGCAATCCCGTCGATTCTGCGCGCGCATCACGCTCCTGGAATTGGATTCGTCAACGAACGGAAGCTGCAAGTGACCGGCGAGCGGGACGCGCGAGTTGCGTTGCTGCAAATGTGGCTCGACGTAGGAATGACGCTGGGCAATCACACTTTTTCGCATCCCGATTTTCAGAACACTCCGCTCGCTCAGTTTGAAGACGATACCATTCGCGGCGAAGTGGTCACGCGGGCGCTGCTTATGCCGCGCGGACAGACCGAACAGTTTTTCCGGCATCCGTTTCTGAATACTGGTCCGACGCCCGAGGCCAAGGCCGCGTTTGAAGCGTTCCTGAAAGAGCGCGGATACCGCGTCGCTCCGGTTACCGTGGACAACTCCGACTGGATGTTTAACGACATTCTCGGGCGCGCGATTGCAAAAAAAGATAAGAAACTCGCGGCGAAAACGAAGGAAGCATATCTCGAATACCTTGATACGGCCTTCGATTACTTCGAGGGAGTGTCGCGGAAACTCTTCAATCGCGAGATCGCTCAGATCCTCTTGCTTCACGACAGCGCGCTCAACGCGGAATCGCTCGATGCGCTGCTGACTCGCCTCGAAAAGCGCGGCTACAAATTCGTCTCGCTCGACGAGGCGCTCACGGATCCCGCTTACGCAACGCCTGACCTTTTCATCGGCCCGCAAGGAATCTCCTGGCTGACGCGCTGGAAGCTGGCGTTCGGCCAGAAAGCGGACTACGAGAACGACCCCGATCCGCCCAAGTGGGTGCTCCAGGCATCGAACGACATTCGCAAAGCCAAGGCTCGCTGACTCCCGCGTGAGCGCACTCTTCCCTTGAGCCGCGGCTGTGGCGAGATTCGAGTCGCGAAACTCGTAATTGCAAAGTGGCCGTTTTCCGCCGATTAGAATTCACCTCCTTGCTTTATTTTCAATCACTTACGTCCATTCCTAATCGGCAGCAGCGCCGATTAGAACGACCCAAAAAGCAAAAAGCGCCCTAAGCGTGACTTCCGCTGGGACGCTCTTTCCAACCAAACAATCTTCAAACTTCAGTATTACGCTACCATAATTTTTCTCCCAAGTGCGTGAGGAGAATTGTGATAAGCGCACTATCTAGTGCGTCGCAGTCCGAGGAGGGGCGTTGCTTCCCGTGTCCAAGCGAACACGGACGCCCGTGATTCTCACTTGATAGGGCAACTGTAATTCCACCCTTGGATTCGCGGGGTCTCCATCGTCCGCAACTTGATAGATAAACTTCGTGGTGAACGTGTCGTTCGCGTGGAGAGCGAAACGCCAGCTTTGGATGTTCTCAACCGTCGAACGAGTTAGTAACGGCGGCCCCGACTTTACTTCCGCATTGACGACGGCTCCATCTTTGACCGTGACCTGCACTTCCACCGTACCGAAGATGTTCGCGGTGCGGGCAGGCTCGGGATATAACGGCACGTCCGCATGCTCCACCTTCAGTTGGACGCGACCGTTTTGAGTCCTGGCGGCCTGTGTCAGAGCAGACCCGAGAATTGCAATCGCCACCATTTGAAATAGTTTTTTCATCATTGTCGATGCCCTCGTTCAAAACTAGCATGGAGCCGATTATGCGATAGCTTGCGGGATGGCTTTCTTCCAGCGGCCTTGGGCTTTGAGGATTAGTTCGACGACTTCGCGGATGGCGCCGTCGCCGCCGCGGGCAACTGTGACGTAGTGGGCTGCGCGCTTAACTTCGAAGACCGCGTTCGCAACCGCGACCGCGAGGCCGGCGCGACCTAGCAGCGGCAAATCTGGCAGGTCGTCGCCCACGTAGGCGACTTCTTCGTCGGTCACTCCTGCGCGAATGAGGATCGCTTTGTAGGCGTCGAGCTTCTTAGCCTGGCCTTGAATCACGAACTCCATCGAGGCCTCGCGGGCGCGGCGCGCCGTGGCGAGTGAGTCGCGGCCGGTAATTAATCCGGTGCGGATGCCCATAATGCTGGCCAGTTTCAGGCCGGCGCCGTCGTGGGCATTGAAGACTTTCATTTCCGCCACGCTGCCGTCGGGGAAGGCTTGGAGGCACACTTCGCCGTTGGTCATCGTGCCGTCTACGTCCACGAGCAGCACTTTGATTTTCTTGCCACGCCGGAGCGCGGGTGCCGGGAATTTGATTTCGCGGAGTGCCATTTTTTCCAGAGTCCTAAAATAGCTGGAGCGTCCAAAGATCGTGGACGTGGACGACGCCTTCGAGGCGCCCGCCGCTGTCCACTACCAGCACGGAAGTGATTTTCTTTTCCTCCATCAGGCGCAGCGCGCTGGCGGCAAGCTCGGTTCGCGGAAGCGTAACGGGATTGCGCGTCATGCAATCGACGGCGGTGAGTTCCAGCACGTTTTCCTTGCGCTTCTGCATCACGCGGCGAAGATCGCCGTCGGTGATAATGCCCAGAACGATGCCATCTGGCTCGGTAACCGCGGCGAGCCCAAGGCCTTTGCGGCTCATTTCATAGATAACGTCCGGCATCTTAGCCGACGGCAAAACCCGAGGAGCGTTGTCACCTTTGTGCATGAGAGATTCGACCCGGCGCAATTTATTTCCGAGGCGTCCGCCGGGATGCAAGGCCGCAAAATCCTCTTCTTTGAAGCCGCGGCGCTCGAGCAATGAAATCGCGAGCGCGTCGCCCATGGCCATAGCCGCGGCGGTGGAAGCGGTGGGCGCGAGGTTGAGGGAGCATGCTTCCTCCTTTACCGCGATATCGAGGACGACATCGCTGGCAAGGCCCATCGTTGAGCCGGCGTTCGCCGTCAAGGTGATAAGTTGAAGCCGAAGGCGCTTGACGGCTTCAAGCAGCTCGATCAGTTCTTCGGTTTCGCCGCTGGAGGATATTGCTACGAGCACATCGCCCGCCGACAGCATGCCAAGGTCGCCATGAAGCGCTTCAGCCGCGTGGAGAAATAACGACGGCGTGCCGGTGCTTGCGAACGTGGCGGCGAGTTTCCGGCCGATGAGGCCGGATTTGCCTAATCCTGTGACGACAACGCGGCCCTTGCAGGCAAAGAGAAGCTCGATGGCCTTTTCGAAACGCGCGTCGAGACGGTCGAGCAATCCGGCGATGGCGTCGGCTTCGATTCGCAGGACGCGTTTGGCAGTCGAAAGACTCATCGCTTCTCCTGCTGCGTATCCCATTCGCGAACCATCGCAGCGAGGCGCAGGAGTTTTTGAAGCAGCGGACGAAATTCGCTGAGCGGAAGAGCGTTCGTGCCGTCGGAGAGCGCTTTCGCAGGATTATCGTGGACTTCGAGGAAAATTCCGTCGACGCCGACCGCCGTTCCGGCCCGCGCGAGCGGCTCGATAAATTCCGGCTGCCCGCCGCTCGACTTCCCTTCGCCGCCAGGCAATTGCACCGAATGCGTTACGTCAAAAACAACGGGATAGCCGAGCTTTTTCATGATCGGAAACGAACGCATGTCGACCACGAGATTTTGATAGCCGAAGGATGCGCCGCGCTCGGTGAGAATAATTTTTTCGTTGCCGGTGCTGGCGACTTTCTCGACGGCATTCTTCATTTCCGACGGCGAAAGAAACTGGCCTTTTTTCAAGTTCGCGACGCGCCCCGATTTGCCGACGGCTACCAGCAGATCGGTCTGACGGCAGAGAAACGCCGGGACCTGCAAGACGTCGCAGACTTCTGCGGCGGGGTCCACCTGCGAAACGTCGTGCACGTCCGAGAGAATCGGCAGGCCGGTGCTTTTTTTTATTTTGGCAAGAATGCCGAGGCCTTTCTTCAGACCCGGGCCACGGAACGACGAACCGGAGGAGCGGTTCGCTTTATCGTAAGAAGCTTTAAAAATGTAAGGAATACCGAGTTCGGCCGCTACAGCCGACAACTTTTCGGCCATCATCATCGCGTGGGCTTCGCTTTCAATCACACACGGACCAGCGATCAAAAAAAAGGGCGCGCCCGTCCCGAAGCGGACTTTGCCAGCCGTAAAACTGCGCGTTCCCAGCATTTTCGAGGGTCACTCCAAGCGACGCAACAGCCTATGCGGGTTCGTGGTTCTTTTCAACTTTGAATTCGGCGACGGCGCGTCACTTGGAGGAAGTAGGTTGGCCCACGAAAACCAGACACTCGTTGGGATCGGAAATATGGAATTCGGTCATCCCGTAGCTCTGATTGAACAAATCCCTAACCCTGTGCCGATCCTTAAATGTTTTCACGTGTTCCCAGAGAGCTTGGATGCCGGAAACCTCGATGTAAATCTCGGCATGTCCACGGACGCACTTCATCACTTCCTCGGATGCGGCCTTCTGAAAGTGGATGGTTTGACCGTCCCGCTCCATGATCAAGTACTCCGGCGATTGCATTATTGGAGTGAACCCGAGGACGTCCTTGTAAAAAGCGCGGGTTACGTCCATATCGGCCGCTGCCAACATCGGGCTGATTCTCTTTGCGGTGGTTGAGTCGGGCATCACCAGCCTCCCCAATTATTTTTGCAGCCGCACATCAGGTCAGAGGGTAGTTCACTTCCAGTGGACGATCCATATGGCGAGGGCAATGTTGAGCGCCCAACTGTAAAGAGCGAGAAGCAGAGGCACCCGCGCGGCGTCGAGACACGCCAATTTTTCGTCGCAGATACGGGCGAGTTCGAACGTCTGGTCCGTCAGATTCCGAAGGAGCACGTCGGGTGAAGCATTGCTTACGGCATTGAAATAGGTGTTGGGATCGCGATGAAGCAGGATGTGCTTGAAGAAAAGCAGCTTGTCGGCGGGAGCAAGTTTCGGGTAATTTTCCGCAAAACGCGGGTCGTGCCCATGCGTGCGCGGCGCGCCAGTGCCCACGCCGCGGGGCCGGACGACGTGAATCACCAGCGCCAAAGAGCGCACAACCGCAAGAGCGAAAAGAAAGCAGCTTGCTGAATACGCGGCGCTGATCAGATCTGCTTCGCCCATCACCCAGCGAAGTTTGGGCACTGCTTCCTTTCCAAGCGGAATCACGATGGCAGCCAGGAAGAGCAGAAGGGTGATGAAGGCGCCGGCCTTAGCGTCGGCCGAACGGATCAAAGCTTGCTGGTCCTCAAAATTGTGGCGGGAAAACGCGATCTGGAGATCGCGCTCGGAGGCCACTTCGTGCTGCTGCATCATGTGCTCGGATTGGGCGCGGTCTTCGGCTTCCAACGAAGTCTCCTGGCGGCGTCTGATTCCATGCTAGGGAATTCCCAGGGAGGATTCAAGAGTCGAGAAGAAGGGATTATGCTTCGGGCCGAAGACTCGCCTCCGGCGTCCTGCCACTCTTGCTTTCGCGCGAACACTTCGGTATATCATCGGACCAGAGAGTTTGGTGTACGAGCGCCGCTTTCGTTGCCGCCGGCTGTCGATTGTAATTAATACAGGTAACAGCTATGAAGCATCTCCACCACCCTAAAATTTCCAAGCAGCCGGCAAAGCCTGTGAAGAAGAAGCAGCAGCTTCGAGGGCCCCAACGGATCGAAAAAGTCGTCAGCGTGAACGACATCAGTCCTGTGTAGTAACATTCTCAACGAGATGAATCGAATCTGCAGCGCGGCACTGCTGAGTTTTGTGATTTTGATGGGGCTCGCGGCGCAAAAGCCGCAGCGCGCGCCTGTCGAGTCTCCGAATTACACCATCGACGCTATTCGCTACGCCACCATTCCGCATTTTCCGCTCGCGGAACTTGTGATGGGCGCGCCGAAAGACCAGCAGATCGATATCGCCATGATCGTCTGGCTGATTCGCGGCGGTGGCCACACGATTCTGTTTGACTCCGGATTTCACCGCCGGAAATTTTTCAAGGATTTTGAAATCGCGGATTATCTTTCGCCGGATGAGGCCGTCCGCCAAGCCGGCGTTGCGCCCGGGGACGTGACGGACGTGATCATCAGCCACACGCACTGGGATCACGTCGACGGAATCGATCTCTTCCCGAGCGCCACGGTATGGATTCAGAAGGCGGAATTCGAATACTACTCAGGCGCAGCGTGGCAACCCGGCGGCCAACACGGCGGCATCGATGGAGAAGACATTCTTGAATTGGTCGGACGAAACACGCGCGGGCAGGTGCGTCTCGTTGGCGGCGACAACGTGGAGATTCTGCCCGGAATTCGCGCCTTTACCGGCGCGCGCCATGCTTTTGCGTCGCAATATATTCGCGTCGAAGGCAATCCGCCTTTTGTGCTGGCCTCCGACAATTGCTATCTCTACGAGAATTTGCGCTCGCATCGGGCCAGCGCCACTTTCGATCCGTCCGACGCGCCGACCAATATCGCCGCGCAGTCCCGTATGATCGAACTGGCGGGATCAGCCGATCGTGTCGTCCCCGGCCACGATCCCACCGAGTTCCAGCGCTTCCCCACGACCGGCCGAATCGCGCACATTCGTTAGCGTTACTTTCGCTTTAGGCTTGATTGCAACTTGGGCTTTCGACGGGAACGAGGCGCGCCTTAGTCGGCCGGATTGGCGGAGCGAGACTCGGCGCCCACGGACTGGCGATGATGGCGGTTCTCGACGCTGGCGCGAATGAACGCAGCGAACAGCGGATGCGGCACCAGCGGCTTTGATTTGAATTCCGGATGGAATTGGCAGCCGACAAACCAAGGATGGTCCGGCACTTCAATGATTTCCACGTAAACGCCGTCCGGCGTACGGCCAGTGATGCGGAAACCGGCGCGCGTTAGCGTATCTTGAAATTCGCAATTGAATTCGTAGCGGTGACGGTGGCGCTCGGAGATTTCGAGCGCGCCGTAAGCTTTGTTCGCGAATGAGCCGGGTTCGAGCTTGCAGGGCCACGCGCCGAGACGCATGGTGCCTCCCATTTCATCGACGCCAAGCAGTTCACGCAACTTGTAAATCACGCGATTCGGAGTGGAGGGATCGAACTCGGTGCTATCGGCCGATTTAATTCCTGCAGCTTGCCGCGCGTACTCAATCGTCGCGCACTGCATGCCGAGACAAATACCAAAGAATGGAACTTTTTTCTCGCGCGCGTAGGTGATTGCGTGGACCATGCCCGCGATTCCGCGCTTGCCGAAGCCTCCGGGAACGAGAATTCCATCCGCGTGACGCAGGCGGCGTTCGGCGGTCGCCGGCGAATCCAATTCTTCCGCTTCTACCCATTCGATCACCACGCGCTGGCGGCTCGGAAGCCCTCCATGAACGAGCGCTTCACGCAAACTCTTGTAGGCGTCTTCGAGTTGCACGTACTTCCCCACCACGCCGATGCGCACTTCGCCCTGAGGATGTTCCAGCGTCTCGAGCATCGCAAGCCAACGGCTCAAGTCGCGCGGCGGCGCCTCGAGATGCAGCAAGCGCAGGATTTGTTCGTCAAGCCCTTCGGCAGCGAGCGACATTGGAACTTCATAGATGTTGCCAACGTCGGGGGCCGAAACCACGCACGATTCCGCCATATTGCAGAAGAGCGCGATTTTAGCTTTGAGGTCGCCCGCGAGAGGACGGTCGCTGCGGCAAATTAAGATGTCGGGTTGAATTCCGATGCTGAGGAGTTCTTTCACGCTGTGTTGCGTAGGCTTGGTTTTCAGTTCGCCGGCGGTAGCAATAAATGGAACGAGGGTGAGATGAGCGAACACAACATTCTCTGCTCCAAGCTCCAGGCGCATCTGGCGAATCGCTTCGAGGAACGGCAGCGATTCGATGTCTCCCACCGTGCCGCCGATTTCGACGATTACGACGTCCACGCCATCGGCGACTTTCCGAAACGCGGCCTTGATTTCGTCCGTCACGTGCGGGATCACCTGCACCGTCTTGCCCAGGTAATCGCCGCGACGCTCTTTCGCGATGATGGATTCGTAGATGCGGCCAGTGGTCCAATTGTGATCGCGGGTCAGGTGCGCTGAGGTGAACCGTTCGTAGTGGCCGAGATCAAGATCGGTCTCCGCGCCGTCGTCGGTTACAAAAACTTCGCCGTGCTGATAAGGCGACATCGTGCCAGGATCAACGTTGAGGTAGGGATCGCACTTCTGGAGGGTTACTTTGAGGCCGCGGCTTTCCAGCAGGCAGCCGATCGAAGCCGCTGCCACGCCTTTACCTAGGGAAGATACTACGCCGCCCGTAACAAAGATGTATTTCGGGCCGCTGCGCAATTTCCTTGAATGCCCCCGGTTGGGATCAGCGTACTCGTCATTATGTGCAGAAACGCCGCGTGTGTCAAACCACGTTTTCAAATTTTATTTTTGCGTGCGCAGAAGTTTTTCCACGCGTTCTACGTCGGCGGGCACGTCAACACTCACAGCGTCGTAATTCGTTTCCACCACGCGGATGCGAAAGCCATTTTCGAGCCAGCGAAGCTGCTCGAGTTGCTCGATGCTTTCCAGTTCTCCCGGCGGCAGCGTGGGAAATTCCAGCAACGCATCGCGGCGAAAGGCGTACAACCCGATGTGCTTCCAGTGGCGGATTTCTCGAGTCGCGGCTGTGTCGCGAACCCATGGAATGGGCGCGCGGGAGAAATACAGGGCGTTGCCTTCGAAATCTCGCGCAACCTTCACGATGTTCGGGTCCATGATGTCTTTCGGTTCAACTATCGCCGTACAAGGGGTGCCTACTTGAACCGAGCTATCTTCAGTCATCTCCGCGATCACCGCATCCACCGTGCCGGGATCGATTAGAGGCTCGTCGCCCTGCACGTTCACGTAAATATCGGCGGTCAGATGTGTGGCGACTTCCGCGACACGATCCGTCCCGGTGCGGTGCTCGGGCCGAGTCATGATTGCTTCGCCCCCAAACGCTTCGACCGCGGTCTTTATCCGCTGGTCCTCTGTAGCCACCACGACTCGGGAGACGCCCCGCGCGCGACGCACCCCATCGACGACGTACTGAATCATGGGTCGGCCCGCAATCGAAGCAAGGGGTTTACCTGGAAAGCGCGCGGAAGCGTAGCGGGCCGGAATCACCGCCAATACGTTCGGGGATGGAGAATCTGTCATTGGATATGGGCCCGTCCGAGACCAGCCTGCACTGAAAATTCTAGCATGCACGAAAGCGGGTGCCTAAACGGACCACGCAAATACCGGTACTACGCACGGGAATCAGCTAGTACTGCGCCTTCGCCCTGGCTCCAAAAACCGGAACATGTCTCTTGCGTTGAATTTCGCGAGTGGTAGAATCGCAGAAGAGTTGGCCATGCTGCGTTGAGTCCCGCGGCTGTGGGGGTTTCGTTTTGAAAGACCGCGCTTTCATGCCGGTCGCTCGTTGCATCTCCACCACCTGTTCGGTTTTTGCCTTGTTGTTCTTCTCTCCGTTCGGCTCACTGGTCCAAGCACAAGAAAAGCCGGCAGGTCCCGCGGTTCCCGTTCCCGCGCAATCGATTCAGCGCGGCAAGGCTTTGAAATCCGAAGTAGACATGACGCTGGTGAATGTAACGGTCACCGATCCGTACGGGCGCCTCGTAACAGGGCTAGAGCAAAACAACTTCCGCATGTTCGAAGATGGGATGGAGCAGGAGATCGTGCGGTTCTCGAGCGAGGATGTGCCCATCTCCATCGGCGTTATTTTCGACATGAGCGGCAGTATGGTCGACAAGGTCGACAAATCGCGCCTCGCGGCAACGCAGTTTTTCCAGACTGCCAATCCGCAGGACGAATTTTTCCTGGTGAATTTCAACGATCGCGCGCAACTCGCGAGCCCTTTTACCGCCAGCGTTGAGGATTTGCAGAATCGGCTGATGTTCACCGCCGCTCACGGACGCACCGCGCTTCTCGATGGGATTTATCTCGGCCTGAGCCAAATGAAAGGGGCACACAACACGAAGAAAGCTTTGCTCATCATATCCGATGGAGGCGATAATCATAGCCGGTACTCGGAACTGGACATCCGGAATTATTCGAAGGAATCGGACGTTCAGATATACGCCATCGGACTTTATGAGCTTGGCGGCGGGCCCACGCCAGAGGAACGCGAAGGCCCCGCGCTTCTTGGCGAATTAACGACGATGACCGGCGGCCGCGCTTTTCGCGTGAAGGGCCTGAACGACCTGCCGGACATCGCAACGAAGATCAGCATGGAGTTGCGCAACCAATATGTTGTGGGATACAGACCAAGCGCGCGAGCACACGATGGCAAATGGCGAAAAATCAAAGTTAAGCTTCGTCCTCCGAAGGGCCTCCCGCCGCTCACTGTCTACGCACGATCCGGATATTTCGCGCCGGGTCATTAGGCGCACGCTTCCAAATATTTTAATGCTTACCGCCGCGTTGTTCGCCTGCGCGGGAGTTCGTGCGCAGAATCCGCTTCCAGTGACGCCGTCCGCGCCACCTCCCCCTCCGGGAATGGTCCCGCAAGCACAACACGGCGTGATCAAAAGCAATGTCGATCTCGTGGTGCTGCATACGACGGTCGTCGACGACCGGGGAAATTTTATTTCCGACCTTGGTCAAGACAGCTTCCGGGTCTTCGAGGACAAGGTCGAGCAGAAGCTCTCGGTTTTCAGCCGCGAAGATGTCCCCGTCACCATGGGATTGGTAGTCGATAACAGCGGGAGTATGCGCGAGAAACGGGCGCAGGTGGCTTCGGCCGCCCTTACATTCGTGAAGACCAGCAATCCCCAGGACGAAGCGTTCGTCGTGAATTTTAACGACGAGTATTACCTCGACACGAACGAAGACTTTACGAACAATCAGCGCGAACTCAACGAAGCGCTCGAGCGCATCGATTCGCGCGGCAGCACGGCCCTCTACGACGCGATCATCGGCTCGCTCGATCACATAAAGAAAGGCCACAAAGACAAGAAGGTTCTGCTCGTAATCACCGACGGCGACGACGACGCGAGCCGCATGACGTTTCCCTTCACCGTGAAGGCTGCCACCCAATCTAACACGGCGATTTATGCGATTGGCGTCTTTAGCGACGACGATCGCAAGAGCAACAAGAAAATGGTCCGGCGCTCGAAGAAGGATTTGACGACGCTCGCCGAAGCCACCGGCGGAATGGCCTACTTCCCCGAAAATCTCGCGGACGTCGAAGCCGTCTGCACTCAGATCGCGCGCGACATTCGCAATCAGTACACGCTCGGCTATTATCCGACCAATTCTGCGAAGGACGGCACGTTCCGCAACGTCCAGGTCCAGCTCCTTCCGACTAAAGGTCATGGGAAACTCTCGGTCCGGACGCGCACCGGCTATTACGCGCAGAAACCCGCTCAAGGACAGTAGCTCCGCAGTTTCCGCCAGGGACTTTTAGGTCGCCTATTTCGGAGAGATTTCTTCGAGGAAGCTCTTTCCGTGCAGGATCGAGCCGCCGAAATTTGCCGCGATGGTTTGGCCCATGTCGGCCAGCGTCGCGCGCGTCCCGATGTTGACGCCGCACTTCACGCCGGGCGTATATGCCAGAATTGGGACATACTCGCGCGAGTGATCGGTGGTCGGATTCACGGGGTCGGGGTCGCATCCATGGTCCGCCGTGATAATCAAGAGATCGATCGTTCTCAGCGCATCGAGAAACGGACCAAGCATCGAATCGAATTCCTCCAGCGACCGCGCGAAACCCTCCACGTCTTTGCGGTGGCCGTATAGCATGTCGAAATCAACGAGATTCGCGAAAATCAGTCCGCTCGACTGCCGCGCCAGCGATTCCGTCAGCTTCGCCATGCCATCCGCGTTGTTTCTCGTTGTAACGTAATTGTCGACGCCGCGCCCATTATAGATGTCGTGAATCTTGCCGACGCCGAATACCGGCACTTTACTCTCCGCCAGCGCATCCATCAGCATCGGCCGCGGCGGCTCAACTGCAAAATCGTGGCGCCGTTCGGTCCGGCGAAAATTCCCGACGTCGCCGGTGAAGGGACGCGCAATCACACGCCCCACCCGGTCCGGGCCATCGAGCAGCTTTCGCGCAATTTCGCACATTCGATATAGCTCGCGAACCGGAACAACATCTTCATGGGTCGCAATCTGAAACACGCTGTCGCCCGAGGTGTACACGATTGGAAAGCCGGTGCGCACATGCTCTTCGCCCAACTCCTTGATGATTTCCGTACCGGACGCGGGTTTGTTTCCAATGGTGCGCCGCCCGATCTGCCGTTCGAATTGCTCCATGAGCAGCTTTGGAAAGCCGTGGGGATAAACGGGGAAAGCCTGATCCAGCCAAATGCCCGCCATTTCCCAGTGACCCGTCGTCGTATCCTTCCCGGGAGAGTGTGTTGTGCCCTTGCCGAAGCTTCCCGCAGGTTTTGCCGCGGCTGGAAGATGGTCGAGCGGTTTGATATTGCCGACACCGAGGCGCACGAGATTCGGAAGTTTCAGGGGACGCGATCGCGCGATGTGCCCGAGCGTGTCGCGGCCAACGTCGCCGTAATCCGCTGCGTCCGGCAGCTCGCCGATTCCGACGCTATCGAGGACAATCCAGACAACGCGTTCGAAATGCGCCATATTCGATCCAGATTTTACCGCACTCACAGCGATTTGCCGCACTTGACGCGTCGGCGTATAATTTTCGGTTACGCATATGCCGACGGAACACACAGAGAAGCCGGCCGCCGCATCCATGATCCCGCCGGCCCCGCCAGCCATCCCGGGTGATATCGAGGAGATCCGCGTGCACGGCGCCCGTGTCCACAATCTGAAGAATGTCGATTTCACCATCCCCCACAACGCGATCACCGTAGTCACCGGCGTTTCGGGATCGGGCAAATCCAGCCTCGCGTTCGACACCGTGTATGCCGAAGGGCAGCGGCGTTACATCGAATCGCTTTCGGCATACGCGCGCCAATTTCTGGAGCGCATCGAGAAGCCGGACGTGGACGAGATCACGGGTATAGCTCCGGCCATTTCGATTCGTCAGAAAAATTCG
>Ga0210394_10004508_pt1 | contig 16225 bp, 13 predicted proteins | sample IncBWC12MmetaG_FD_160121 | JGI IMG/M metagenome (GOLD analysis project Ga0210394, IMG submission 160121) | Forest soil microbial communities from Barre Woods Harvard Forest LTER site, Petersham, Massachusetts, United States - Inc-BW-C-12-M | ecosystem: Environmental > Terrestrial > Soil >... | reverse complement strand
TTGCAGCACTGGAGAAAGAAATTCCGGAGTGCTCTTGTCCGGGTTGGTGGTGGTGATGAGGTAAGCTTTCAGAGTGTCGTAGATGGGAAGATATTCGTCATTCGGGCCAGGCGTGGCTGGCAACCGGCGAAGCGTATCCACCATCGCGGGTTGAATCTGCCCCAGAATCTGGATGTAAAAATGAGTGAAGTAAATCCGGCGCGCCTGGAAAAGCGTTTCGTCGCCATTGTAAAGTCCCCAGCGGAGATGCCAGGGGACGCCGCTGTTGGCGTACCCTTCGAGTTCCTGAATCCGTTTTCGCAATGAATCGAACTTTTGCAGGGACTCGAACGATGGCTGCTGCGCTGCCGCATCGGTTCCCTGCAGCGTTTGCGCCGCTTCTAGAACAGCACTTTCCAGGCTGCGGTTATAGAAAAAGGACCCAATCAAGCCGCATATCCATATGAAGCACAACAGGATCACAGCGGAAAAGAGGATCCGACGCCAGAAATCGCCTCGCGAGCTCACTCCACTCGCTCCAAGCGCCGATCGGTCCTGCAATAAGACGTGGCTGAAGATGTGACTCAGAAAAACCCATTGTGGAACTTTGCGGGTCTCCGATTCCGCAGTCTGCGTCCGAGATTGCCAGCTGGGAGCTGGCGCGAGTTCATCCTGGCGCAGGATGGTGGTCGCATTGGCGGCAGCTTCGCCGGCGCCCATGATATTCTCCCGCGTCGCTGTGAGAGTAGGTGAACCCATGCCCACTGTAACCATTCGCGTGCCCGTGAAGTAAAAGCCGCGGAGATACGGCCCGGCCCTCAATTGGCTCGGACGGCAAAGGTCCACCAACAACTGAACCACCCGCTTGCTCATCTTGCTGAACTCGCGCGGATACTCGTAGGTTCCGGCACGCCGATCGACGCTCGGCTCCCGGGAAAGCAAGTCGATGCGGTATTCCGCCAGGGAATAGAAAAGGTTGTTGAAAGCTGTCGTGAGGCGCCGGGACTCCCGCTCGGCATAAACGCTGGTGGGAGATTCAGCGGCAGGCGGCAGCGTGACTCCCAGGACCTGCGAGCTTTCCTCCGAACTTATCGTATTAACAAAGTCCTCGAAGAACGGGATGCAATCGGCGCCCGTGAAAAGGACGTAGACGGGGAAGCTGCTTCCTAAGACTTGCGACATTTCCTCCAGGCGGGAACGCAACCATCGCGCCGCGGCCGTCACCGAATCCCCGGACGAATCTCGAAGGAGTTTCTCGCAGTGAAAGCACACCACTGCCGCGCGTTCGCCTTGATTGCTGCTCCCGAACACAGCCCTCAGCCCCGTGGGAGTCAGGCGCCGAACCAACCGACTCCAGAGGCGCGGATCAGCCAACACGCTCGACGCAGCCTCGATCAAAACCGTCTTGCGTGCAAACCAGAAGTTTGCGGCAGGTGTCGGAATCACTCGGCCGTCTTGAAAAACGTGCCCTGCCAGGAGTTCGGGTTCGAGCCCGGAGTGCATTACAGCTTCGGTCTTCCCCGATCCGGCCTCTCCGAGCACAAAAATCTGACGAAGGGACCCCAGCCTCAAGCCGTGCCCTAGCCGTGCGGACGCCACTTTGTTGGCGGCCTCGCGAACCAGAAGATCAATGTCGCTGGACGCGACCGGCAAACCTGAAGTGGAAATCGAGTTTGTAGGAACTCCGCCGATCGTCGTTGCCCCAATCGCGACGGGAGCCGGCGAAGCCGGCGGCTTTCCGACTTCCTTTGATCGCACCCACAGCACGAAACCAGCAATGACGGCGGCGCCAATCGCGAGGATTCCTCCGCTGAGAATGATGCGGTCCAGTCCGGCCAAGTGAAACCAGGAGCCAGAAAACCACGCCAGGAGGACAACCAACACACCTGCCCCGATGGCGATCAGATGTTCCCAGGAAAATCTCATCTCAATTCCCTACCAGGGGGATCAGAGCCGAGACGATGCGAAGATCGGAAACGCTCCCAGTCAAAGCGAACTTGAATGCCGCAAACAATACCAGCCCCACAACCAGGCAAACCACCATCGCCAGCATCAGCCGGCGAGACCATGGATCGCGTCGAACAGAGGCCGCAGCCCGATCCGGCGCCGACCACGAGGGGGACAGCCCTGACCTCGGCCCTCGAATCCGCCGAATTCTGGCCATCATCGTTTCGACCAGCGGCCGCACGGTTTCACCGCCCGCCAAGGAGAAGCGGCCCCTGAATCCGAGAAGAAGGCACAAGCAATACACTTCAAGAATGTCCGCAATCTCTGGAGAATCGATACGGCTCTGAAGGGAATCTATGTTGTCGAAAAAAGCTTCGCCCGCGACGTTGTGCCCGAACAGCTCCTGCTGGAGCGGGATCCTCGACCAGTCGGAGAAGACTGGATTTGTGGAATTCAGAACCGACTCATCCAGGAACGCCACGACCGCAACATTGGCCAGTTGCGCGGCTTCCTTTGAATATCCCTTGCTGATGGCCTCTTTTTCCGCTGCTCGGAGAGCGGAATTGATATTAGTGCGAAATCCCTGGGCATCGGAAACCACCTGCCGATTCGCGCGGATTCGAACCGTAGCCGTCAGAATCTGCTGATAGACGAGCGCCAGAGTGTCGGTCCGCCGCGCCGCTGCCACGGAGGGCGCGGCGCTCCCGGCTCCATACGACGTAGCTCCCATGGCGACCCTCCTTAGGATTCCAGTATCACGAACAATTCGACCTGGGGGTTCGGAAAGTCCCCCGGCACATACAGGCCGACCTTCCGCGATCGCACGATGTCCTCCCAGGCTGAACCGGACCGGCTGACTCCAAAGTATTGGTATTCCACCTTGGGCGCGACGGCCGAGGGCGGAATCGGCAAGTGGGTCAGCCCCAGCCCCGGCAGGGACGTTTTGACTAGTTCCGGGAGGAGCTCCGATGAGCACATCTTGACCTGTCTTGGCACTCGAGAAATGATGTCCAATTCGCCGGCATCGGATTGCATTGCCAAAATCCAGCGAGCTCGACCCACACAACGCTGATCCTGAATTTCTCCCACAAAGGTGTAACGCCCGGAGGGGTTTAGAGGAACGACGACGCAATTGGTGGGAACAACCAATTCCAGATGGGCACGAATGTGTTCGTCCAGCGCCCGAAAACATCGGTCGAGATGAACGTGGTCGTAGCTCGGAAGGGACTGTGGGTGTGAATCCATTCCAAAGGTGCACAGTGCGCCGGCGAGCCGGGCCATCTCCGCATATACCTGTTCCGGATGACCTCGCTCGGTTTGATACAGATGCCGGAGGATGCCCAAACTGGAGTTCACGGTGTGAGCAAACCAGAAGCTGGCTACTTCACTGGACGAAAAACCGGCTTGAAATTTGGAGGCGCCCCGGCCGAACGGTGAAAGAGTCGCGCTCTTTTCATCGAGAATCTCGATCAGCCTTCGAAGAATCATCAAGAGGCGCTCACTGGCTCCGATTTGGACACAGGGCGGGATGAAACTTGGATCATAAACGTAGTTGCCGCTGCCATCGCGAATGATTCGAGCAATCGGAATGCTTGAAAATGTCTCCAAGGCGGCGCCATCGAACACAAACTGAATATTTTTTCGACCCAGCTGGACAGATCGCGCATCGCCGCCGGAGTTTTCGTCCGCGAGTGCATGCGCCTCGGAGACGTAGCGCGTATTGCCTTGTGCAAGAGCGCAATTGGCTCCGCCGGGATAATACAAGGGGACACAAAGTAAAACTAACATCGACTCCTGGGTCGGCAGGAATGCGTCTCTTACCGGTAGCGGAGGAGGCAGAGGATCGCTTTCCGGCATGTCAAAAACCAATCCATCCGGAAAAATCCCGCGCGCGTGAGAAAGGGCGATCGTGCCATTCCGCAGAGCATCGCCGTCTAACGAATAACTAATCAATCCATAAGCGGCAAACCATAGGTTGGACGACAGGAACTGAATCGTGTCCTCAAAAGATTGTCTTTGAACCTGAAAATGATGAGACCCGAGGTACATGCCTTCGGACCAAACAACCCTCGACAGGTACTTCGCTAGGCCCGCCGGGGGCTTGGAATTTAAGTTGGAAGACATTGTGGTTGGATACTATGGATTCGCTCCCATGCGTGTGTCAAGTGCAAGAGTCCGAGCGACTTAAACCTTTCCGCAGGCCGAGAAACGGCTCCTCTTCGTGCATCGTATTGCGTAATGGCTAACTTGAAAGCACGTGATGAACAGAAAGGATCTTACAGCGCCTGGGGCAGGAGGATGATTAGCTCGAGCTTCGGGTTGGGAATGTCGCCCGGCACATATGCTCCGAAGGTCCGTGACCGGTTAACTCCGTCCCAGACCGGTCCGGATTGGTTGAGCGAGAAATATTCATAGTTGAGCCTGACCGGGATGGCTGGCGGCACCCGGGTGAGGTGAGAAATCTGAATTCCGGGCAATGCTTGGCGAACCAGGTGTTCAATCTGCGAAGCCGATCCTAGTTTCACCAGTTGCGGGGCGCGCTTGATAAGGTCCGCAGTTCCCAGATCCGCGGCCACCGCCAGAAACATTTTTGTTGCGGCCAAGTATTTGTCGTCATCCAAAGTGGTCGCGTAGATCGATGGTTGGACCATCTTCAATGGCAACGAAATGTAGTTGCTGGGCACCACCGTTTCGAGCAACTCCCGCAACTTTTCATCCAAGTCGGTGAAGCATGATCCGAGGTCATCGTGGCTGTACTCGGGCAGATCCCGCAGTTGAATTTTGGGCGAGAACGTGGTCAGCGCCCCGGCCAGCGCCAGTAATAGCCGGAAAGTCACTTCAGGATGCCCCTTGCGGTTTTCTTGAATGTGCCGAACCAGCGGGAAGTAACTATTGACCGAATAGAGAAGCCAAAAATTGGCGATTTCCGCGGACGTGAAATCCGCCAGATTCTGACTCTTTTGGCGGCGCCTCCCGGAAAGAATGTCGCTCTTGGCCGCGAGGATCTCGACCAGCCTTCGAAGTATGGAAAGCAAGTAGTCATTGCCATTGATGTCCAGCAGAGGGGGCACGAACAGAGGGTCGGCTTCGAACGTACCCGCCGCAGTTCTCCGAACGCGAGCCATTTTAAGGCTCACACTTCCCTCCGGCGATTCATCTTCAAACAGAATCCGGAAGTTTTTCCTCGCAAACTGGATCGGCTTCTCGTCCGCGCCCGTGTTCTCGTCACGGATTTCAAGAGCTTGTACGACGTAGCGTGCGTCGGCAGTTTGTTGCCCGCGCGAGACATTCAGTCCGCCTTCGCGTTGCAAGGGAATCGCGATATGGACATCCAGGGATTGCCGTTCACCATCGAAAAACGGCGCGATGGGTCTGGGGGGCGGAAGCAGGTCGGAATCCGGGCACTCAAACGCAAGCCCATCCGGAAATATCCCGGCGGCGTGAGAGACCGCAACGTTACCCTCCGCGAGCAAATCATGTCGCAGGCGCAGGCTCGAAAAACCCCAAGGGCGGAAATTCAGGGCGTTGACGCGAAACTGAAAGATACTTTGAAGGAATCGGTCCTGTGCCTGCATATGCTGCGGCATGAGAATCGTGCCCTTCGCCCACATGACTGGCTTCAGATCTCGCATTGTCGTCTGTCAAGCTAGCAATACTCGCCTTGCTATGTCAAAGGAGAATGCCTTTATCCGTTTGTTCAATGGTTCGACACGGATGTGGTCCCTGCACCAGATTGAGTGTTCATCCAGTGAGCACGCCTCCCTGATTCCCGAGCTTGACTTTAGAGGCAACGAAACCATTTCTCAAGTTTGGGCGATGGCCTTGGTGATCTTCGGGGAACCCGACGGCGGAGAATGGGCAGGCCGCTAGCTGCCAAGGAAGGTTTGTAACCGTTGCGTTAACATCGGACGAGCCCTATACTGCGGCCAACGTCCACCGATACACGGACGCGATACGCGTCACTACCGCGAACAAGTAATTCTCCCGGTCGGTTTTGAAGCGACCACAGACGTCAGTCACATCATGAGAAATATCTCTCCAGAGGAAATAACTTCCGGGATCTTCATCATCACCGTTATTGCTGCGCCCTTAGGGGTTTGGGTGGCCGGCGTTCGGATGAGGCGGACTATCAAGCGCGTACTGAGGAGAAAGGCTACCGGTCAGGACCTCGCTTCAATAAATACCTGGATGCGAGTGGACGAACAGGCGGAGCGACAAGGTGAGCGTCGGCTGCACATTGCTTCTTTGCGAAAGGAAAGCGCGCCGGCTGGGTTGCCGGATTCCTGGCGTCCAGCAAGAATCCTTGCGGCTGTCGGTTTAGTGGCTCTTACTTTCTATCTGGAACACCGCATCCCAGATGGGTCCCTCTGGAACAGTTATCCCGGGCGTCGGCTCGTCGAAGCACCGCTCGGTCTTGCTTTGCTTCTTATTTATTGGGAATGGAAGACCAGGAGAAAAGACTAATTCCCAAATCTGTAAATGGCAGGAATCCGGGACAAGTCCCTAACACAAAAAGATATACCCGGTGTCTTCCGTGACTTGTGCTCCGAGTCAAGATAAGGCATCAAGAATGGCAACGTCTCGGAGAGCTCGCCGCCGCCGGATCGCTCCGAATCTGTAGCACTGATTGAGTCGAGCAACGCTATCACCAGAAATGGCGTGCCCTATGGCGTTCCCGTTGTCAACTTCATGCGCTGTACCAGGGGCTCAAAATCGGTCAGGAGTTCTCCCATGTTGCGGTAGCGCTCGTCGCGACCCTTCCTCAACGTTCGGCGAACTAAATCGTCCAGTTCAGGAGAAAGGTCCGGGCGCAGCTCGCGCAGGGACTTCGGATCAGAACTAAGAATGGCAAACATCGTCGCGGCGATGTTGTCACCGACGAAAGGCTTCGTGTACGTCAGGACTTCATAAATCGTACAACCTATGCTCCAAATGTCAGACCGCCCGTCCGCCTTTTCACCTCTGATCTGCTCCGGCGACATGTATGCGGGCGTGCCCACCACGACCCCCGTCGCGGCGTCAAATCGTTCGCGCAAATGCGAAACCGAAAATTCGGCCAAGTTCACCGTCCCATCACGCGTGACGAAGATATTGCCCGGCTTGATGTCGCGGTGTACGGCACCGCGCTCATGCATGTAGCCGAGCGCGCGGCAAGCCTGCACCATGTATCCCAAGAGTACGGCGGCCGATCCAAGGGTTTGCACGCCGTCCTTTTTTTCTCGCTCGACTATCTGCTGCAGGCAGATGCCATCGAAAAGTTCAGTGGGTCCCATGTTCCTCGCCGAAGTTGTATCTGACAATGACGCTCGCTCGGATGCTGCAGCGTGTCGCGGCAGAAATGTACCATGGCAAGGGGAATGCAGCACGCTGTCAGCATCGGGTTGGGCCGCTTCGCAAGATTATCTGAGGAAACGGGATCGAACCTTGCCGGGTAAGTCTGTAGGGGTCGAAAGGAGTTCGTCACGGGCAGGGACAGGCGCAAGTGCCCTGGAGCCACAGCTTGACCGGAGCTATGCGTGGCCGGCTGCGGCCCACAGTGGCAAAACTCTATTTCGACAAAGGATGGGAATGTGAAGTTCTGCCGGCACATCGCGACGCGATCGCCGGTCATCTACCACCGGCGAGAGCTACTAGTACGACGCCGACGGCAACTTGGTTTCGGGATGGTTGTGCCGGGTCGGCCGTTTCCGCGGCGGCTTTTCGATCGAAATAATCCCTGATCCTCGTATCTTGAATTCCCGGCTCCGTTTAGCTGAAATTTGCCCGCTAGTGTTTCAAATGAGGGTTATTCTCTCAACTTTGAGCGTCTCGAACGGCTAATTTCCCTGTAAACTTCCCTGATAGCAGGGAACATGTTGTTGCTTGAGGGAGAGGTTCGCACCGGACTGCCCCCTCCGCCAGATAAGATGCCCGCCTGAAAAGAAAGGCGGGCGCTACAGCATGAGCTACGTTGCAAAACATTTGATTGACGGCGAGTCGATCGCTTACGAGACGCGGCTGCATTGGGTCGTCCTTCTTGTACCGGTGACGCTTGCTGCGCTCTTCGATTTGACGGGAGTGGTGCTGCTGGTACTTTCCATGCGGTCCACAGGCGGGAAAAGCGCGGCCTCCGAAGCCATGATGATCGCAGGCGTGGTATTGGTGGCCATCGGGAGTGTGCTGCTCGCGCGCGGCGTGCTGATGCGCAATGCCACGGAAATGACGGTGACCAACAAGCGCGTGTTCGTGAAGGTGGGGCTGGCCGCGCGCAGGACCGTCGAGCTGCTGCTGTCACGGATCGAGAGCATTGGCGTGGAAGAGACGGTGATGGGCCGAATGCTCGGTTACGGCACCGTCATTGTACGCGGAACCGGTGGAACGCCCGAGGTGTTCAACATGGTGGCGCACCCGCTCGAATTCCGCACGCAGGTCCAACAGCAGATCGAAAAATCCCAAAAAATAAGTTAAGTAAGGATTGGACGCAAAAGATCGCACCGGCGCCGGCAGGCGAATGTCAGCTGGGGCGCAGAGCGGGCACCGCGGGCCAATCGGAGGGCACGAAATCGACGCCCCAGAAATGCGGCGCAGGGGTGAGGAACTCGACTCCGACGCGCTGGCCCTTGTCGGTGACCTCGCCGAGATAAACGACGCGCGATTCCTGCTCTTCCTGCGTAAAGGGATTGGTCAGGACGACGATGGCGTCCATGTCCAGCGGCTGGTGGAGATACATCAGCCCGCCGTGGGCGTTGATGACGATGGTTTCGCAGGCTTCGCGGAAGCGGCGATTGTCGGAATTCTTCCCCGCCACCACCACGCGCACGCGCATGAAGACGCGGCTGCTGCGGCGCGCCTTGTCGTAAGTCGTCTCGGGCATGGTAGTTCCATGCTGCGGCAGTTCCGGAGCGGCGTCAACGAGGGCGTCAGTCGGTGTTTCCGCCTTGCAACGTCGCCGATACTCCCGTGTAGTGGCCAACCTTTAGGTTGGCCAGTTGACGAGTGACAGCTTGGCCAGCGGCGAGCGCATGCCCCTACGTGCCCGCCTGAAAAGAAAGGCGGGCGCTACAACTCCTTGTGCCCGCGTGCCGATTACGCGCTATCATTTCGCTTGCCACATTGCAGGCTGGACCTGCTCCTCCAAAGGACGGCACATGAATTTGACCGAACACATCGATTCCAAACACGACGAGCACCTGAATGAGCTCTACGAATTCCTGCGCATTCCCAGCGTCAGCGCGCAGTCCGAGCACAAGCCGGACATCGAGCGCGCCGCCAAGTGGGTGGCCGAGAAGCTGCGCACGGTAGGCTTGGACAACGTGGAAATCGTGCCCACGAAAATGCATCCCCTGGTGTACGGCGAATCGCTGCACGCGCCGGGCAAGCCGACGATTTTGTTTTATGGCCACTACGACGTGCAACCGGCCGAGCCGCTGAACCTGTGGACTTCGCCGGCGTTTGAGCCCACCATCCGCGGCACCAACCTGTACGGGCGCGGCACCGCGGACGACAAGGGCCAGGTGCACATCCACATTCGGGCGCTGGACGCGATCCGCCACGCCGAAGGCAAGCTGCCCATCAATCTGAAGGTGCTGATCGAAGGGGAAGAGGAAGTCGGCAGCGTGAGCCTGTGGGAATTCGTGAACGCCAACAAGGCACGACTGAAGGCCGACGCTCTGGTGGTCTCGGACACGGGCATGCTGGCGCCAGGCGTGCCGTCCATCACCTACGCGCTGCGTGGGCTGAATTATTACCAGATCGAAGTTACCGGGCCGGCGCAGGACTTGCACTCGGGAATCTTCGGCGGCGCGGTGCCGAATCCCATTACCATCCTGTGCGAGCTGTTCGCCAAGCTGCACGACAAGAACGGCCGCGTGGCCATTCCCGGCTTCTACGACGACGTCGCGAAATTGTCCGCGGCCGAGCGCAAGGCGCTCAACTCCCTGCCCTGGAAGGTCAATGACTTCAAGAAAACGGTGGGCGCGCCAGGACTCTCCGGAGAAAAGGGATTCACGGTGGGAGAGCAGTTGTGGACGCGGCCGACGTTGGAGCTGAACGGCATCTGGGGCGGCTACACGGGCGAGGGCGCCAAGACGGTGATTCCTTCGAAAGCCTACGCAAAATTCTCAACGCGCCTGGTGCCCAACCAGAAGGCGGAAAAAATCACCAAGGCCGTCGAGAAGCACATTGCCAAGCTGCTGCCGAAAACAGTGAAGTTCAAGCTCGAGGTGCTCAGCGAAGGCAAAGCGTGGGCGGCGCCGTACACGCATCCGTTCTTTGAAGTGGCGCACGAGGCGCTGGAGAAGGGCTTCGGCAAGCGCGCCGTGTTCATCCGCGAGGGTGGCTCGATTCCCTTCGTCACCCAGATGCATGACACCTTCAAGGTTCCCTGCATCCTGCTCGGCTTCGGCCTGCCGGATGAAAACGCGCACGCGCCCGACGAGCACATCGCCCTGGAAAATTATTTCGGCGGGATCAAAGCCGTCGCGGAGTTCTATGAAGGCCTGGGGCGGCTGTAGCGCTTTGTAGCACAGACTTTTTACCCTGAACAGAGTGAAGGGCAGTCTGTGGGGTTCCAATTGATCTTGGCGAGCACGCCAGTCTCATCCACTCGGCCGTCGACTCAGACGCGCACATTCCGCCTCAACCAAGTTGATGGAAACCCACAGACTGCCCTTCACTCTGTTCAAGGTAAAAAGTTGTGCTACTCAGACTGTGGACAGCGACGCCTGCCTTCCGCGCGCGAATTCTTCCAGCGTAGTATTCGCGGTAGCGATAATTCCCAGCGCATCCGAAACCGCTTCCAGTTTCGCCCCCGGCACGACCACGTACATTTCCTCCGCGCCCAGCCCGGTGTACACGCGGTTGCCAATGCAGCCGAGCGTCGAAACGGTGCCGTGCGCCAGCGCTGCAGGCAGCGCCATGCACGACGGCCGGCCGAGCAGCGGCAGCGGGCTGGTCGCCTTGGCGCGAATGGAAGCTTCGTTGAGCAGCATCGACGACGATGACTTGCAGCTGAAGATCACCACGCTCGGCGCGAGAGGCGCATCGCCGAGCGGTGCAAACACCACCGCCGCTGGTTCCTTGGGCAAGCGGGGGATGCTAGGAACTTCTTCCGGGCGCACATAGCCGAGATTAAACATCATGCCCAGCATCGTTTCGGTTTCCTGGACGCGCTCGGGAGGAAGCTGAATGTTGTGAGTGTACGACCCCACGGCGCAATTGAAGTGATCGGCAGGAACGGTATAGAAAGTTCGTCCCGCGGCGGCCAGACGCCAGAAGCTGCAGCCGGCGGGTTCGGTCCCGGAAAATTTCTCAATGCCCGCCGGGGCCGCGTCCAAAAATGTCACCGCGACCGGCCGCCGCTCGAGCCCGAGCCGCGCCGTGAATCGTTTTTCGAGTTCCTTCCAGTCTGTCATTTGCGCTCCTCGCAAAAAATGGAAACGAAAAGGATAGCACACTCCTGTTTCCCAGCGCGCTTTGCTGGAAGCCGCGCAAAACCAAGGTTTTTATATGTTTTTTCTTGCGTTGCGCGGTCTTCGCCCGTATAGTGCTCGCCGTGCGCGGCCCCGCGCGTTTGCTGCGGAGGCGCCACGGCAGTCTCAATTCTGAGGAGGAGAAAGGAATTAGATGGCAAAACCAATGAGCAAGTCCAAGATCGTCGCCCACATGGCCGACAAAGTCGGCACCCCGAAAAAAGTGGCGGCGCAGTTCTTTGAAGAACTGTTCAAGCTGGCGGTCAAGGAAGCCAAGGGCGGCGCGGGCAAGTTCGTGATTCCGAATATCGGGCGGGTGGTCAAGGCGCATCGCAAGGCGCGCATGGGCCGCAATCCGCAGACCGGGGAAGCGATCAAGATCAAGGCCAAGACCGTGGTGCGTTTGCGCGCGGCCAAGGCGCTCAAGGACTCGGTGCTCGGGTAAGCCCCCGCGCCCCACAGCTGGTTTTTTTGAAGAACACGAGGGCTGGGTGTATCGCCGCGGTTCTGGCTCGCCGGAGCGGGCGCCGAAACGCGGCCTTCCTGCCGATTCACCCAGCATCACCTCCAAGCTTACGTTGCTTTCTCCGCCTCCTTTCTGCCCCGGGCTCCCTCCCTCCGGGGCATTGTTTTCTGTCGCGCGACCTACAACCTGGGACCGTGCTTGGTTCAAACGCCACGGGCCCTCCTGACGAACGGGCACGCTGAGGCCCGCCCCACGAGTGCGCACAAACCCATGCGTTTCCCCCACCAACTGAGTTATCTTGGAAGCGTGACTCCGAATCCGACGTATCGCTTCACGATATATTTAGAGCCGCGCCAGAGGCGTACCTTGAGAACCGCCGAAACGAGACGCGAGTGGAACCGAGCCTGAACGGCGGTAGCCTCCCCGGCCAAGAGGCGCCCGCTCGTGCGCCCGCCACTGGCTTGGAACCTGCCTCCCCCGCTGCCGGGTTCTCCCGCTTTGCCTGGCTGCGGTTTCGCGGGCGCTCGTTCGCGCTTTCCGAGGGCAATCTTTTTCTCCTGCTGGCCATCGTCATCGGGGTCTTCTCCGGGATGGCCGTGGTCGCGTTCCGCAGGGCCATCGACTGGATTCACCTGGGCCTGCTGGGATCCGCGCTCGCGCCTCCTCACCTGCGCGTCCTCCTGGTGCCGACCCTGGCGGGTTTGGCCGTCGCCTTCCTAGTCCAGAAATGGTTTCCGGCGGCGCGCGGCAGCGGCGTGAACCAGACCAAAGCTGCCGTGTACGTGTTTGACGGCTACGTGCCCTTTCGCACGGTCATCGGAAAATTTCTAAGCTGCTCGCTGGCCATCGGCAGCGGCCAGTCGCTGGGGCCGGAAGATCCTTCCCTGCACATAGGCGCGGGGATCGCTTCCGCGCTGGGCCGTCGCTTGAAACTTTCGCGGGACAAGCTCCGGCTGCTGGCGCCGGTTGGCGCCGCTGCGGGGCTCGCGGCTGCGTTCAACGCCCCGATTTCTGCAGTGCTGTTCGTGATCGAGGAAGTGATCGGAACGTGGAGCGCCACCGCCCTGGGCGCCATCGTGCTGGCGGCCGTGGCCAGCGCCGTTACCATGCGCTCATTTCTGGGCGGCGAGCCGATGTTCCACGTTCCGCCGTACACCCTCGGGCATCCCGCGGAACTGCTCTCCTACGCGGTGCTGGGCGTCGTCAGCGGCGTTCTCTCGCTGGCGTTCACGAAAATCATCGCGTTCTTTCGCCCAAAGCTGCGCGCGCTGCCGGAGTGGACCTATTACTTCCAGCCCGCCGCCGCCGGGCTGCTAATCGGCTTCGTCGGGCTGCGTTTCCCGCAAGCCATGGGCACCGGCTATCCGTACATCGACCAGGCGCTGCACAGCGAGTACACCTGGCAAATCCTGGGCCTGTTGGGCATCGCAAAAATCCTGACCACCAGCTTCTCGTTTGTCAGCGGCACGCCGGGAGGGATGTTCGCGCCGGTTCTGTTCATCGGCGCGATGGTCGGCGGGGCCATCGGCGGGCTGGAACACCACTTCTTCCCGCAAGTCAGCGCGACGGTCGCACCCTTCGCCCTGGTAGGTATGGGAACGTTTTTCGCGGGCTTCCTGCGTGTGCCGATCACTTCCGTCTTCATGGTCGTCGAGACCAGCGGGAGCTATTCCATCGTCCTGCCGGTGATGATCTCCAACACCATCGCCTACCTGATCTCGCGCACATATCAGGATGTCGCGCTCTTCGACCTTCTGGCCAAACAGGACGGCATGGAGCTGCCCTCGATAGAGGAGCAGCGCGAGCAGATCGTCCTGCGCGTCGAGGACGCGATGCGCAAGCCCGACCTGCCGCCGCTGCAGGCGGGCGACACGCTCGGCCACGCCCTGGAGATCGCCGAGAAGACCGCTGAGGAAGTTTTGCTTGTGCGCTTCCCTACCGGCCGCTGGGCGGGAATTTCCAGGAAAGATCTGCCCGCGATGGCCGCCGCTCATCCCAAGGAGACGCAGCTCCGTGAAGCTCTCTCCACGACCCGCTTGCCGGTTCTGCATCCCGACCAGCGCCTCGATGACGCGCTGCGATTCATTCAGGGACATGCGCTGCTGCCCGTCGTCAGCCGTGAAGCCTCGCGCAAGCTAGAAGGCGTGATTTCACTGCCGGATATTCTTGCCGCGTACCAAAGCGCCGCTTGACGCCTGCCCGCCGTACTGAAATTCCGCGAAGCGGCGCGAGTGCCCACGTTTCCTTATGCCTTCGCTGCGGCGAATGGCATAATGGCGCCCGGGCAAATGACGACGAATCCCTCCAAGTACTCCGGCCTGCAGACCGACTTGTACGAATTGACCATGGCCGCAGGCTATTACGTGACCGGGTACAAAGACAGGCTGACTTTTGAGCTCTTCGTGCGCCACCTCCCGCCTCGCAGGAATTATCTGGTGGCTGCGGGCCTGGACCAGGCCCTGGATTTTCTGGAGAGCGTCCATTTTTCGGACCAGGATATCGAGTACCTGCGGAAGCTCCCGGTCTTTCGAACCGTGGCCGGCGGCTTTTTCGAATACCTCTCGCGCTTCCGGTTTTCGGGCGAAGTTTGGGCGATGCCCGAGGGCACGGTCTTCTTTCCAGGCGAACCCGTCTTGCGCGTATCCGGCCCGGCCATCGAAGCGCAGATCGTGGAAACGTTTTTGTTGGCGGCGATCAATTTTGAAACCATGATTGCCAGCAAGGCCGCGCGCGTCTGCCACGCTGCCGCCGGCCGCCCGGTGATCGAATTCGGATCGCGCCGCGCGCACGGAATGGAAGCCGGAGCACTGGCCGCGCGCGCCTCCTTCCTCGGCGGCTGCCAGGGCACATCCAACGTCGCTGCCGGCAAGCAATTCGGCATCCCGGTTTATGGAACGCAGGCGCACTCCTGGATCATGGCGCAGGAGGACGAGCAGGAAGCCTTCGCCAAATTTTTGGACGTTTTTCCAGAGCAGGCGGTTCTGCTGGTGGATACCTATGACGTGCGCGCCGCCGTCGAAAAAATTATCGCCATGGGGCGCAAGCCCCGGGGCATCCGCCTGGACAGCGGTGACGTCCGCACGGACAGCATCTGGGCCCGCGGCCGCCTCAATCAAGCAGGTTGGAACGATGTCATCATCTTTGCTTCCGGCGACCTGGACGAAGATCGTATCGCCGAATTGCTAGCCGGCGGAGCGCAACTCGAAGGATTCGGTGTGGGCACGGCGCTGGTCAACTCCAGCGATTCTCCGGCCCTGGGAGTGATCTACAAACTCGTGGAAATCGAATCCGGCAATCAGGAGCGGCCGGTCGCAAAATTCAGCCCCGAAAAAGCCACCTATCCGGGAAAGAAGCAGGTGTACCGCGCGCACGATTCGTCGGGGCGTTATTGCGGAGACACCATCGGTCTTGCCGCCGAGAATCTCCCCTCTACCGAAGCACTGCTGCTCCCGGTGATGAACGGCGGTCAGCGCACCGTGCCGCGGGCGGACCTGGGCGACGCCCGAAAGCGCTGCCTCGAACAAACGGCGCTGCTCCCCAAGGAGTTGCTTAGCTTGGGTGCAGCGACCTCTTACCCGGTGCATTACAGCCAACCCCTGGAGGATTCCCTGGCGGAAGTGCGCCGCCGGCTGGAGGGCGCGGCTCGCGTGGGCGGCCCCTGAGGGCGAGAGGAAGCAGGCATGGTGTCGCGGTCGGTCATTTTTTGGAACGTCGATACGCAGGCGGATTTCATTCTGCCAGGCGGGAAGCTGTACGTTCCGGGCGCCGAAAAGCTGATCCCGAATCTGAAGCTTCTGACCGGGGCGGGGCGCGAGGATCGCGTCCTCATCGTCGGTGACATGTGCGTCCATGCTCCCGACGATCCGGAATTCCAGCAGTTTCCGCCGCATTGCGTGATTGGCACTCCGGGCGCGGAAATGATTCCGGAAACGCGCGCCGATCGCGCGCTGTTGATCCCCAATCGCCCCGGTGCGCCGGTTCCGGAAGACCTTTCCGGTTATCAACAGGTGATCCTTGAAAAGCAGACGCTGGACGTGTTTGACAACCCCAACACGCAAATCGTTCTCGAACGGGTCGTCCGATTTACGGAACGCGACGCTGAGTTTTACGTGTACGGCGTGGTGACGGAGTATTGCGTTCGCCTGGCTGCGCGTGGCCTGCTCCAACGCGGGCGAAAAGTGGCGCTGGTGCGAGACGCCATCGAAACGCTGAAAAAAGAAACTGGGGAAAAGACCGTCGAGGAACTGACTTCGTTGGGCGCTCGCGTCGTCACTACGAATCAGGCCCTCGCCGCGCTGGCCGCGAGCCAATCGCGCAGCGCGTAGAACGACGTTGTGGCCCCGCGTCTTTAGACGCGGGGCTTTTCGCCAGTAGCGGCAAAACA
>Ga0210394_10004506_pt1 | contig 16226 bp, 12 predicted proteins | sample IncBWC12MmetaG_FD_160121 | JGI IMG/M metagenome (GOLD analysis project Ga0210394, IMG submission 160121) | Forest soil microbial communities from Barre Woods Harvard Forest LTER site, Petersham, Massachusetts, United States - Inc-BW-C-12-M | ecosystem: Environmental > Terrestrial > Soil >... | reverse complement strand
CAGGGCTACCTATCGCCGTTCCTCCTCGGTTTCGCCAAGAACCCGATCTGGACCGCCGATCCGAAGAACACGCCGTTCCGCGACGTCGGCGAAACCTCTCTGACCCCCGCAGGACTCGGCCAGATGAGCGAAAACGCCGCTGCCGCGATTGCCGACTTCGTCCTCGTCGACATGTTCGCGAACTATTGTACGGGCCGGGAAGACGTGAAGACCGCGATGAGTTCGGCGGAACGTTCTGCCAAGCGCATCTTCCGCTAGGATTGAGAAATGGCTGGCGCGGTTATTCCGCGCCGGCCGCTTGCGAATAGAACTGGAAAGAAATGACGACCCTTCAAACATCTGTGCCTGTCCAGGCGGTTCGCGCCGATACGCCCTCGCTGTGGACGCGGCTTAAATTCAACCGCAACTTCACGGCGCTGTGGTTCATGCTGCCGGCGGCGGCGTTTCTCATCTTGTTTCTGGTCTATCCGCTCGGGCTCGGCGTCTGGATGAGTTTTACCGACGAACGGATCGGGCGCGGCGGCATTTTCGTCGGCCTTGAGAACTACGAGTGGCTCTGGGACGACGCCATCTTCTGGCTCTCGGTGTTCAACACGCTGCTCTATACGATCGTCGCCAGCGCCATCAAATTCGCGGTCGGCCTTTATCTCGCTTTGCTGTTGAACCGGCACATGCCGTTCAAGGCGGTGATCCGCTCGATCGTCCTCATTCCCTTCATCGTGCCGACCGTGTTGTCGGCGATTGCGTTTTGGTGGATCTATGACTCCCAGTTCTCGATCATCTCCTGGTCGCTGATCAAGCTTGGGATGATCGACCACAACATCAACTTCCTCGGCGATTCTAACCTGGCGCGCGGCAGCGTGATTTTCGCCAATATCTGGCGGGGCGTTCCATTTGTCGCGATCACGCTGCTGGCGGGCCTGCAGACCGTGTCGCCCTCGCTATACGAGGCGGCGACGCTGGACGGCGCCACCAACTGGCAGCGCTTCCGCTACATCACCTACCCGCTGTTGACCCCGATCATCGCGGTGGTGATGACCTTTTCGGTGCTGTTCACCTTCACCGATTTCCAGCTGATCTGGGCGCTGACGCGCGGCGGTCCGGTGAACGCCACGCATCTGATGGCCACCTTGAGCTATCAGCGCGGTATCATCTCGGGCCGTCTGGGGGAGGGTGCTGCAATCGCGACCGCCATGATTCCATTCCTGGTCGCAGCGATCGCGATTTCCTGGTTCGGCATGCAGCGCCGCAAATGGCAGCAAGGATCGAACAATGACTGACGCGCTGCTGCCGACCAAAGCGCCGAGCGTCCTCACGGCCGACGAGAGCGACGGCATGAGCTATCTGGAGTCGTTGCCGCGCCGTGTGGTGACACTCTATGTCCCGCTCGGGCTGATCCTGATCGTGCTGCTGTTTCCGTTCTACTGGATGGCGCTGACGTCGATCAAACCGGACGAACAACTGATCGACATGAACACCTACAATCCGTTCTGGGTGATTCATCCGACATTCAAGCACATCAGCAAGCTGTTGTTCGAAACGCAATATCCGCGATGGCTCTGGAACACGATGTACGTCGCGGTCGGGGCCACGACACTCTCGATCATCGCGAGCGTGCTTGCGGCCTATGCGATCGTGCGTCTGCGGTTCAAGGGTGCCGACACTGTCGGCGTCCTGATTTTCTTTGCCTATCTCGTGCCGCCATCGATCCTGTTCATTCCGCTGGCCTCGGTGATCAAGGCCTACGGCCTGTTCGACTCGCCGCTGTCGCTGATCCTGGTCTATCCGACGCTGCTTATTCCGTTCTCGACCTGGCTGCTGATGGGCTATTTCAAGACCATTCCTTTCGAGCTTGAGGAATGCGCGCTGATCGACGGCGCCTCGCGCTGGCAGATCCTGACCCGCATCGTCGTGCCGCTCGCCATTCCCGGCCTGATCTCGGCTTTCATCTTCTCCTTCACGCTGTGCTGGAACGAGTTCATCTACGCGCTCACCTTCCTGCAATCGACGCCGAACAAGACCGTGCCGGTGGCTATCGTGAACGAATTCGTCGACGGCGATATCTACAAATGGGGTTCGCTGATGGCAGGCGCCCTGGTCGGATCGCTGCCGCTCGTCATCCTCTATGCGTTCTTCGTCGAGCACTACGTGTCGGCGATGACCGGAGCCGTCAAGGAGTGACGGGCGCAAACCGGTACCGACGTCATCGCGAGAAGCGAAGCGACGAAGCGATCCAGCCTCGTTTTTGATCGTCTGGATTACTTCGCTTCGCTCGCAATGACGGTTAAATAACAGGAGTGGGTTTTGCATATTCTGGTTCTGGGCGCGGCCGGCATGGTCGGCCGCAAATTGGTTGATCGCTTGCTCGGCGATGGCCGGCTCGGCAAGAACGATATCTCCAAAATGACGCTGCACGACGTGGTGGCGCCGAAAAAGCCGGAGAAGGCCGGCTTTCCGGTCGAGGTCGTAGCCGGCGACTTCGCACTCGCCGGCGTCCTCGAGAAGCTGATCGCAGGCCGCCCCGACGTGATCTTTCATCTCGCGGCGATCGTCTCGGGCGAGGCCGAACTCGATTTCGACAAGGGCTACCGCATCAATCTCGACGGCACGCGGATGCTGTTCGATGCGATCCGGCTTGCCGGCGGCGGCTACAGGCCGCGCGTGGTCTTTACCTCGTCGATCGCGGTGTTTGGCGCGCCGTTCCCGGACGCCATCGGCGATGAGTTCTTCAATACGCCGCTTATGAGCTACGGCACCCAGAAAGCAATTGGGGAGCTCCTGCTGGCCGACTATTCGCGGCGCGGTTTCATGGACGGTGTCGGCATTCGGCTGCCGACCATCTGTATTCGTCCCGGTCTTCCCAACAAGGCGGCATCCGGATTCTTCTCCGGGATCCTGCGCGAGCCGCTTGCCGGCAAAGAGGCGGTCTTGCCGGTATCGGAGGACGTCCGTCACTGGCATGCTTCGCCGCGTTCGGCGGTGGGATTTTTGCTCCACGCCGCCACCATGGATACCGGAAAGGTCGGTGCCCGGCGAAACCTCACCATGCCCGGCCTGTCGGCGACCGTCGGCGAACAGATTGCGGCCCTCAAACGCGTGGCCGGCGAAAAGGTCGCCGCAAGGATCAAGCGCGATCCGGATGCGTTTATTGTCGGGGTCGTCGCCGGATGGCCGCGCAATTTTAGCCCCAAACGGGCGCTTGAATTGGGATTTACCACCGCGGAAAACACCTTCGACGATATCATCCGGATTCACATCGACGACGAATTGGGCGGTAAGTTCGTCGCCTGATCGCTTCGTTTGAGCTGAGGGAGAAAGACCATGACTGCCAGCATTGTCGGATGGGCGCATACGCCTTTTGGCAAGTTCGACACCGAGACCGTCGAGAGCCTGGTGGTCAAGGTCGCCAATGAAGCGCTGGCGGACGCGGGCGTTGCCGCCGCCGATGTCGACGAGATCGTGCTCGGGCATTTCAACGCCGGTTTCTCGCCACAGGATTTCACCGCCGCGCTCGTGCTTCAGGCCGATCCGCATTTGCGGTTCAAGCCCGCAACAAGGGTAGAGAACGCCTGCGCCACGGGCTCCGCCGCCGTGCATCAGGGCGTCCGGGCGATTGCTGCGGGCGCTGCAAAAATCGTTCTCGTCGTCGGCGTCGAGCAGATGACGAGAACGCCTCCCGCCGAGATCGGCCGCAACCTGTTGCGCGCCTCCTATCTGCCGGAGGACGGCGATACGCCCGGCGGCTTCGCCGGCGTGTTCGGCAAGATCGCGCAAGCCTATTTCCAGAAATACGGCGACCAGTCGGATGCGCTCGCGATGATCGCGGCGAAGAACCACAAGAACGGCGTCGCCAATCCGTATGCGCAGATGCGCAAGGATGTCGGTTACGAGTTCTGCCGCTCCGAGAGCGAGAAGAATCCGTTTGTCGCCGGCCCCCTCAAGCGCACCGATTGCTCGCTGGTCTCCGACGGCGCCGCCGCGCTTGTTTTGGCGGATTCCGAGACCGCGAAATCCATGGGCAAGGCGGTGAACATCCGCAGCGTTGCGCATGCGCAGGATTTCCTGCCGATGTCCAAACGCGACATCCTGCAATTCGAAGGCTGTAGCGTCGCCTGGCAGCGCGCGCTGGAGAAAGCGGGCGTTACGCTTTCCGATCTATCCTTCGTCGAAACCCACGACTGCTTCACGGTGGCGGAGTTGATCGAATATGAGGCGATGGGCCTGACGCCGCGAGGGCAGGGCGCCCGCGCTATCAAAGAAGGCTGGACCCAGAAGGACGGCAAGCTGCCGGTCAATCCGTCCGGCGGACTGAAGGCCAAGGGCCACCCGATCGGCGCCACGGGCGTCTCCATGCATGTGATGACGGCGATGCAGCTCGTCGGACAAGCGCCCGAAGGCATGCAGCTCACGGGCGCCAAGCTCGGCGGCATCTTCAACATGGGTGGGGCAGCGGTCGCCAATTACGTCTCGATCCTTGAGCCGGCGAAATAAGGCTTAAAGACGATGAACGTCGCCGAGTGGCTTGCGGCAACGGCCAAGCTTCGCCCCGAAGCGCCGGCGCTTCTGACCGGTTTCGATCTCGACGCCGACTACAAGACCTTTGCCCGTCGCGCCGCGGCCATTGGTGCGGCGTTGGCGCGCGACCATGGCATTTCTCCGGGCGACCGCGTCGCGCTGTTTGCCTCTAACTGCACCCAATATTTCGAATGCCTTTACGGCATCTGGTGGTGCGCCGCCGCCGCGATTCCGATCAATGCCAAGCTGCACGGACGGGAAGCCGCCTGGATTTGCAGCGATGCTGGCGCGAAATTGACTTTCGTCTCCGACGACACGATCGAAGCGCTCAACGACGCGAAGGGTGATCTGCCGGTAGCGATGAAGACGCTGTCTGTCGATAGCGCCGCTTATCTCGCCATGCGCGAGGGCGAGGGGGCGCCTGCGCCGCTTGCGCGCGAGGTCAACGATCTCGCCTGGCTGTTCTACACCTCGGGCACGACCGGCCGGCCCAAGGGCGTGATGCTCAGCCACGGCAATCTGGTCGCAGCGACGACGTGCTATTTCATCGATGTCGATCCGGCGACGCCGAAGGATGCCTCGCTCTATGCCGCACCGATCTCGCACGGTGCAGGGCTCTATCATTTCCCTCACGTGCGCATGGGCGGGCGGCACGTTGTTCCGGAGTCCGGTGGCTTCGATCCGGATGAAGTGCTCAACCTCGCCCGTCAGCTCGACAACGTCGTGATGTTCGCAGCACCCACCATGGTTCGGCGTCTGGTCGATACCGCCAAGCGCCGCGGCGAAAACGGCGCTGGTCTCCGCACCATCATCTATGGCGGCGGGCCGATGTATCTCGCCGACATCCGCGAGGCCATCGCGGTCATGGGGCAACGCTTCGTCCAGATTTACGGGCAGGGCGAATCGCCGATGACGATCACGGCTTTGGGGCGCGAATGGCACGCCCGCACCGATCATCCGCGCTATCTGGAACGGCTGGCGTCGGTCGGCACCGCGCAGAGCGTGATGTCGGTACGCATCACGGACAAGGACGGCAGTCCGTTGCCGGTGGGCGAAACCGGCGAGGTCGAGGCCAACGGCACAGCCGTCATGCTTGGCTACTGGAACAATCCGAAAGCCAATGCCGAGACGCTGAAGGACGGCTGGCTGCGCACGGGCGATATCGGGCGTCTGGATGAAGACGGCTTCCTCACGCTGTCGGACCGTTCCAAGGACGTCATCATTTCGGGCGGCACCAACATCTATCCGCGTGAGGTGGAGGAGGCGCTGCTGACGCATGCGGACGTGCGCGAGGTCTCGGCGATCGGCGTGCCCGACGCGGATTGGGGCGAAATCGTCGTCGCCTGCGTCGTACTGGAAGAGGGCGCTTCGCCCGACGATGCCAGGTTGGACGCGCATTGCCTGGCCTCGATCGCACGCTTCAAGCGGCCGAAACGCTATGTCTATCTCGATGCCTTGCCGAAGAACAATTACGGCAAGGTGCTCAAGACCGAGCTGCGGCAGATGATGCGGAAATGAAACGAAGCCCGGCGGTGTTGCCGCCGGGCTTCGGACGCATTACTCGGGTAGATAGCGCAGCTTAATTGCCCGCCATGTCCTCAACCTTGTCGTTCAGTTTTTTCGCCTGTGCGATGAGGTCGGACACGTTGTCATTGAAGCCAAAGGGCTTGTTCTGGAACGCCGCCCCGTTGAGCAGCGCGATCATCTGGGCCGCGAGAGCATCGCGTTCAGTGGTGACTGCGCCGATCTGGCCAAGGAACTTTTGATAGGTCGAGTCATCGCTGGTGATCGCCCGGTTGGCAGCCACCAGGCTGTTGACGCCGAGCGGGCCCTTCGTTGCGTTGATCTGCTTGTAGGCTTGCGCCAGCGCCGTGTAGGCGAACCGGCTGTCCTCAAGCGAATCGGGCAGCGAATGCGCTTCCAGATTCTCGACCAGCACGCGGCCGTCATGGACGTAATCCTCGTTCAGTCCGAGTAGCGCCATGACCGTCGGACGAAGATCGGTGTGGTCGGAGAACACGCCGTCAAACCGGCCTTGCTTGGCGACGCCAGGGCCTGTCATGCCGAACCAGGTCCGGGTGATCTGCTTCTGGAAGTCACCGTGGTTCCAGGCAAAGCCACTGGGACCTTCCTCGGAGAGGCAGGGCGAAATGCCAACGGGCAACGGCGGCAGGCAGGACACACCCGCCCCATCCGAGGGGAAGAAGGGGCTGGCCGTCTGGTTAAAGTAGTTGTCGTTACCGAACATGGTGAAGGTCGGCACGCGGTCCGCAAGGAACGGAACCATGTGCAGAAGCTTCATTTCCGCGCGGTCGGCAAGCAGAGCCGACAGCTTTTCGTTGTTGCCGGTGATCGGGTTGAGGACGGTGAGCGCATTGATGTCGTGCTCCAGATTCCGTGTTACCGTGTCCGTCGGTCCCGGATTGCCGATGATGTAGACGGTCGGCGCGTCGTCCGAGTGAATCAGGAACGGCGTCGTGTTCTGCCGCTGGGTCAACAGCAAACGGTCCATGAACGTATCGATCTCGCCGATCTTGCTGTACGTGCAGGGCACGTGAATGCCATCGCAGTTCGCCGGGCTCGGCGTACTGCCGACGAAATGGTCGTTCTCGTCGGCAGTGACCACAAACAACGTGTTGTCCTTGGTGATGCCGTCGTCCTTGAGCCGCTCAAAGAACGCCGCGAACGCCTGGTCATAGACCTGGAGCTGCTTGACATAGGCCGCTTCGCCCGGGCCGAATGTATGCGCGGAGCTAAGCGACGGGCCGAGCTCGTTGTCATGGGCGTCGGAAATATAGAAGTAGACAACGGGAACGCCGGCTTCCAGCATGGCCGCGACATAGCCAAGCGATTGCGATGCCGTCGGATCGAAGCCGGGGAAACCGGGATTGCCGTGGCTGTCGGCGATCGGCTTGCCATCCAGATCCAGGACGACAGGACCGCCCACGATCGCCGGCGCCACATACTTGTTGCCATAGAGCGCATTGAAGCCAGTGTAACCGCCCGGCTCGTCAGGCAGCACGTCGGGCTTCGCGTGGGTGCCAGCGGAGGCGCAGAGCGGGCTGTTCTTGGCACAATGGATCGCGATGCCTTCGAAGTCCGCGGTCGCCAGGGTTTTGTTGGTAGCGGCTTCCTGCCCTTCCGGCGAATTCGGACCGAACACCGTGTTGACGTCGCCCGGGATGCTTTCGAACTCGATGTTGGCCGTGGAGAAGCCGCCAACGTCGCAGCCCGCGCGGGTGAACGGCACCCACGGCGCCGGCGCTATCTTGCCCTTTTCGTTGATCATCTGGACATTGCCGTCCGCGCTCAGCCCGGTCCAGTACAGGAACGAGCTCTGGAAGCCGACCGAGCCGTTCGTTCTGAAGAAGCCGTAGCTGTTGGCAACCGTAAAGCCGAACCGGTCGCCATAAAGGCCGGTCAGCGTCGTCACGATGTCCTGGGCGGTATGGGAAATCAGCGGGGTGAAGTGATTCCCGCTGACCGTGCCGTTGTCTTGCAGGAAGTTCAGCAAATGCGGCATCTGCTCGAGGTCCGATGGCACGTTCGGATTGTCGCGGCGCAAATGGACGTTATCAAACGTCAGAAAGACAACCCGCTTGATCTTGTCACCTGCCGAGTGGAAATGGCAGGACGCTTGGACCGGGGCGGGTTTTCCGGCCTCCGCGGAACCGGAGGCGAACGCAACGGCGGCTGCCGCGATCAGCGTCGTTGCCAGCGGCTTCATCAAATCTGGCGTAAATGAAATCGAGGTTCCCCTCAACCAGGCTTTCAATCTTTGCATTCTTCTCTCCCGACGTCGGTGTGTGAAAATGATTCCGACGGCGGCAGATTATGTTGCGGCATGTTTCGGTGGCGTAACGCGGCGATGACGTTTGCGCGTCACGAATATGAAGCGCGATCGCGGCTCGCCGAAGCGATCCACAGGCGATTTAGTTTTTCCAAATAACCGTCAAAATGTTGCCAACTGATCGCGCCGTGCCGCGATCGCTGTGGAACCCCGCGACCTGCGGCGAACTTGCTTTGATTTCGAGGAGCGACACGCGAATGCCGATGCGTCGCTTCGGCCACAGTCAATTTCAATCCACCATCGACCCGCCCCTTTGCTGCGCCGGCCCGGCTTGGGCTGGAAAATTCCACAGACAATTCAATCGGATTTGGGTCGCTCTGCATGCGCCCATACGCCTAGCGCCCTTGATCTTGCCGATGGCCTGACGTTACTAGGTCAGGCGCGAATAGCTCAGAATATTTCGCGGGGAGAAATTGCCACTATGGGACCATTGGAGGGCGTCAAGGTCATCGACATGACGACCGTGCTGATGGGCCCCTATGCCACCCAGACGCTGGGCGATTACGGGGCCGACGTCATCAAGGTCGAAAGCCTCGAGGGCGACGTGACGCGGCTGATCGGGCCGACCCGCCATCCCGGTATGGGGCCGGTGTTCCTCAATACCAACCGCAGCAAACGCAGCATTGCGCTCGATTTGAAGAAAGCGAGCGGCCGCGACGCGGTGCTGCGGCTGATCAAATCCGCCGACGTGCTCATATATAATGTGCGGCCGCAGGCGATGACTCGCCTGCAACTCGGCTACGACGTCGTCTCGAAGGTCAATCCGAGGCTGATCTATGCCGGCGTGTTCGGCTTCGGCCAGGACGGACCCTATGCCGCCAAGCCTGCTTATGACGATCTGATCCAGGGCGCGACCGCGCTGCCGGCGCTGATGGCACAGACCGGCGACGGTATTCCGCGTTATGTTCCCAATGCGCTGGTCGACCGGATCGTAGGTCTCACGGCGGTCGGCGCGATTTGCGCAAGCCTCGTGCATCGCGACCGCACGGGGTGCGGCCAGCGCCTGGACATTCCAATGTTCGAAACCATGGCCGGGTTTGTCATGGGCGACCACATGGGCGGTCTGACCTTTGAGCCGCCGCTCGATAAGGGGGGCTATGCGCGGCATCTGGCGCGCGACCGCCGGCCCTATAAGACCGCGGACGGCTATATCTGCGTGATCGTCTATAACGACAAGCAGTGGGCGAGCTTCTTTCAGGCCACAGGTCGCGACGACCTGCGCAGCAATCCGGTGTTTTCAACCTTTGCCGGCCGTGCCAACAATATCGATACGGTTTATGCCGAACTCGCTTGTATCTTCGAGGCGCGGGCGACGGCCGAATGGATCGATCTGCTCACGGAGGCCGACATACCCGTCATGCCGATGCATGATCTCGAAAGCATCCTGCAGGATCCGCATCTCACCGCGACCGGCTTCTTTCCCGTCGTCGATCATCCGAGCGAAGGCAAAATTCGCAGCATGAAGACTTCCGCGCGATGGTCGGAAACCCCAAGCGAACCGTTCCGGCTGGCGCCGCGCCACAACGAGCATGGCGGCGAAATCCTCAAAGAGGCAGGCTTCTCGGAAGCGGAGATTGCGAGCCTCGTGCGCGAGGGCGCGACGCTGGCCGTCCAGGATCCCGCAAAGGGCTAACCGCATGGATTTCGCGCTGACAGCCAACCAGGAATCGATCCGCGACGCGGTTGCAAAAATCTGCACGCGCTTCGACGACGCCTATTGGCTGAAAAAGGACAAGGAAGGCGGCTATCCGGCGGACTTTCATCGCGCGCTTGCGGATGCCGGTTGGCTCGGCATCTGCATCCCGGAAGAATATGGCGGCTCAGGCCTCGGCATCCTCGAAGCCGCGATCATGATGCGCGCGATTGCCGAATCCGGCGCCGGCATGTCGGGCGCGTCCGCCGTGCACATGAATGTCTTCGGCCTCAATCCCGTCGTGGTGTTCGGCACCAAAGAGCAGTGCAGGCGAATGTTGCCACCGATCGTCTCCGGCGCGCACCGATCCTGCTTTGCCGTCACCGAACCCAATACCGGCCTCAATACCACGCAGTTGAAGACCCGCGCGGTGCGCTCGGGCGACAAGTACATCGTCAACGGCCAGAAGGTCTGGATTTCGGTCGCGCAGGTGGCCGAGAAGATCCTGCTGCTCGCGCGCACCACGCCGCTCGAGGAAGTCAAAAGCCCGACCCACGGCCTCAGCCTGTTCTATACCGATTTCGATCGCAGCCGCGTCGCGGTTCGCGAAATCGAGAAGATGGGCCGCAAGGCGGTCGACTCCAACGAGCTCTTTATCGAGGATTTCGAAATTCCAGTTGCAGATCGCCTCGGCGAGGAGGGGCGCGGCTTTGAGTATATCCTGCATGGCATGAATCCGGAGCGCATCCTGATTGCGGCCGAAGCGGTCGGGCTTGGACAAGTGGCGCTGTCGCGGGCCTCCGCCTATGCGAAAGAGCGCAACGTCTTCAATCGCCCGATCGGCAAGAACCAGGCGATCCAGCATCCGCTTGCCAAAAACTGGATGGAGCTGGAAGCCGCCTGGCTGATGACGCTGAAGGCCGCCTGGCAATACGATCAGGGGCACCCGTGTGGGCCGGCTGCCAATGCCGCGAAGTATCTTGCGGGGGAAGCCGGCTTTCACGCCTGCGAACAGGCAGTGATGACCCATGGCGGCTTCGGCTATGCGAAGGAATTTCACGTCGAGCGTTACCTGCGCGAATCCCTGATCCCGCGCATTGCCCCGATCAGTCCCCAGCTCATTCTCAGCTTCATTGCCGAAAAAGTGCTGGGCTTGCCCAAATCGTATTGAGGCTTTCCAAGAAATGTACGCCATGTTGCCTTCTCATTCCGGGGCGCATCGAAGATGCGAACCCGGAATCCATATCGCCACAGGTAGTCTTGATGAATGGATTCCGGGCTCGCGCTAACGCGCGCCCCGGAATGACGAAGGTAAGCTTTACAAGGACAAAACCATGACTCGTCTTAAGGCCGCGCTTGACCCCCGTTCCGTTGCCATCATCGGTGCGTCCGAAAATCCCAACAAGGTCGGCGGCCGGCCGGTGCATTACCTCGACAAGTTCGGTTTCAAGGGCAGGATCTTTCCGATCAACCCGTCGCGCTCCGAGGTGCAGGGCTACAAGTGCTACAAGAGCCTGGCCGATCTGCCCGAAGCCCCGGACATGGCGATCGTGGCGGTCGCGGGCGATAACGCCATTGGCGCGGTGGAAGATTGCGCAAGCCACGGCGTCAAGGTCGCGGTGGTGATGGCATCGGGTTTCGGCGAGGTCGATGCGGTCGCCGGCAAGGCGAAGGAGCGGCGGATGGTGGAAGCCGCGCACAAGGCCGGCATGCGCATCGTCGGTCCCAATTCGCAAGGGCTCGCCAATTTCGGCACCGGCGCGATCGCAAGCTTCTCGACCATGTTCATGGATATGGATCGCGCCGAAGGACATGTCGCGATGCTCAGCCAAAGCGGTGCGCTGTCGACGGTGCCGGTCGGATTCCTGCGTCAGCGCGGGATCGGCGTGCGCCACACGCACGCGACTGGCAATGACGCCGACATCACCGTCGGCGAACTCGCCGTCGCGGTCGCGGAAGATGCGCAAGTCAAGCTGTTGCTGCTTTATCTCGAGAGTATTCCGGAGACGAAATATCTGGAGGAACTCGCCTCCGTGGCGCTTAAGCGCGACCTGCCCATTATTGCCCTGAAATCCGGCCGTTCGGAAGCAGGCCGCCAGGCTGCGCAGTCGCATACCGGCGCGCTCGCCAATGAAGATCGCGTGGTCGACGCGTTCTTCGAACAGCACGGCATCTGGCGCGCGCCGGACATGCGAGGGCTCGTGGAGGCGACCGAGCTTTATCTCAAGGGCTGGAAGCCGAAAGGCAGGCGGCTTGTCGCCGTTAGCAATTCGGGCGCGGTCTGCGTCTTGACGGCGGACGCGGCCACGAACGTGGGCATGCCGATGGCCAAACTCTCCGCCGAGACCGACACGAGGCTCAAGGGCATCCTGCCGAGCTTTGCCACCACCACCAATCCGATCGATCTGACGGCGGCGCTTCTGTCGAACAGCCGCCTGTTCGGCGACATTCTTCCGGTCCTTGCCGAAGATCCCGCGGCCGATGCGTTCCTGATCGGCGTTCCCGTCGCCGGGCCCGGCTATGATGTGGAGGCATTCGCCCGCGATGCGGCCGCCTTCGGCAAACAGACCGGCAAGCCGCTGGTGATCGCGGCCACCCAGAAGAGCGTCGCCGATCAATTCGCGGCCGAAGGCTCGTCGGTGTTTCCGACCGAAACCGAGGCGGTCACCGCGCTGCATCAGTTCCTGGCGCACCGCGAATTGATGGCGCGGACGAAAGCGCGCCAGACCCAGGGCCCGAACGCCCGCGCGCCATTGGTGTCAGTGACCGCGACGACGATGCTCAACGAGGCCGACAGCCTGGCCCTGCTGGCCGCGCGCGGCATTCCCGTGGTGGCGCATCGGCTCTGCCGGTCGCGCGCGGAAGCCGTTGCGGCCTTTGAGACCATCGGCGGGCCGGTCGTGGTCAAGGGCTGCTCGGCCGATATCGCGCACAAATCCGAGCTTGGTCTAGTCAAGCTCGGCGTGGCCAACCGCGACGAGGCCGGCGAGGTATGGGCCCAGATGGAAGGCATCATCCGCAAGCACGGTGCGCGGTTCGACGGCGTCATCGTGGCGGCGATGGCGGGCGGCCGCCGCGAGGTCATGATCGGCGCGCACCGCGATGGCGTGTTCGGCCCCGTGGTGGCGGTCGGCGATGGTGGGAAGTACGTCGAGATTTTTCGCGATACCGCGCTGTTGCTGCCGCCTTTTTCGAAGGAAGAGGCGAGGGCAGCTCTTCACAGGCTCAGGATCGCGCCGTTGTTTGCGGGCGTGCGCGGCGAACCGCCGATGGATATCGAGGCGCTCTGCGACGCCGTGGTGCGGATCGGCGAATTGATGCTTGACCCGCAGGCCAGAGTGATGAGCCTTGACCTCAACCCGGTGCTGCTCGATAGCGCGGGCAAGGGTTGCGTGGTCGTGGATGCGGTAGTCTTTCAGGGATAGCGTATTTCAGCGTGATGCGGAAAAGCGGTTGCGAACGCAACGAAGCAACCCCCCAAGGCTACGCGAAACTAGTGCCCCGGATTGCTTCGTCGCATTCGCCTGCCTCGCGCTTGCGGTAAAGTGATCACCGCCAGTAGAGGACAACGCTGGCAATGACGAGCATGGCCGTCACTGCCATCATTTGCGCGAGGGCCTCCGAGGCCGCCCTCCTGGTGGCGTCCTTCATGCCGTTCTCCCTAGACTCGGGCCTGGGTAAACCCGGATTTTGGACGCGACTCAACGTTGCCCGCAAAGGCCCGACGATCCGCTTGATTTACTCGGAACACCCCTCGACGAATATTCGCTTTGATTGAGTCCCCACTCAGCGAATACCGACGGCTGTAAGTTCGTTTAGCAATACGGCGGCATTTTGGCCCGCCTGTAGCGGGTTTATGCGCGAGGCAAGGAATTTTGAGAGCGAGCTTGTTGCGGCTGCAAGACAGCGGCCGTTGATCGGTAGCAGCCGCCCGGATACGGTCGGCGCAGCCCGCCGCCTCGACAGGGCGGTCAGCCCCAAGGTGAACAATGGCCCGCATCGACTATTGCGATACTTCGAAATCGAACGAGCGCACGCGCGAAATTCTCGGCAAGAACCGCAACGCCAATATCTTTCGCATGATGGCCCATTCGCCGAGCTATTTCGAACAATATTGCCGCCTCGGCGGAGCGATCCGTCATCGCGGCGAGCTTGATCCGATCGTGCGAGAACTTGCGATTACCCGAACGGGAATCTTGTGCGACGCGGCTTACGAAATCGTGGCGCACAAGCGCATCGGCAAGAACGTCGGCGTCACCGACGAGCAGAACGCGGCACTTGACGACTGGCAGGCCGCAACCTGCTTCAACGAGATACAGCGCGCCGCTTTGGCCTTTACCGACGAGATCATCCGTCTTCGCCGCCCGACCGATACGACGTTCAACGCGATCGCTGCCAGGTTGACCCCGGCTGCCTTGATCGAATTGCAGCTCTCGGTCGGCTTCTACATCATGACCTCGAAGTTCCTGGAAACCTTCGATATCGATATGCAGCCGGTGGAACAGGTGGTGTGAGCCTCAGGCCCGAAGAATGGCCAGGAGCTTTCCGGCGCGGCTTCATCGACGCTGATTTCGGCCATCCTGATTTCGGTCATGGGCTGTTCCACGTTTCGCTGTGCGAACGGACCGCGTCGCTTCAAAGTGCCGATCTCGCCTGCTTGCAGTTGTCGCGTCAGACTGCCTGAGGTAGCTTGTTGCACAAAAGCGGAATTTAGTTCCGCAGTGCGGAATAGAGGGAGGATGGCATGGGGCGGCGCTCGGAGCGGCTGAGCAAGCAGGGAGCGCTTGTGCATGAAGCTGCCGGCGAAGGCGATGTCATTCAAGTGGTGTCGCGTGCCTTCGACATCTTGCGCTGCTTTGAGGGCCACGAGGCGAGACTGGGCAATCTGGAAATTTCCAGCCGCTGTGGATTGCCGCGTTCGACCGTATCGCGGCTGACGCACACGCTGACGCGAATGGGCCAGCTTGTCTACCTGCCGCGCGATCAGAAGTATCGGATCGGCCCGAGCGCGGTCGCAATGAGCACCTCGATGATGCGGGGCTTGCAGTTGCGTCACCTGATCCGGCTGCGGCTGCAGGAAGTGGCCGAGCAATTGCCGGGTACCGTGGGCTTCGTCATTCCCGACCGCTTCCACATGGTTTACCTCGAGGTTGGCCGCGCCGCCAACGCGATCGGTCTTTCGTCGACATCCGGCACCCGCATCGCGATCGCCAGCACGGCCGCGGGCCACGCCTATGCCGCCGCGCTCGGCCCCGAGGCGGCCGAGGCCCTGCTTGCGGAAATGGAGCGCGAAATTCCCGAAAGCGCCAAGCTGTTGCGGCCGCGCATTGACGCCGACCGCCACGCCTTGCGCGAACGGGGCTATGTCACGGTTTGCGGGCTGTGGAGCCCGCATATCAATGGTCTGGCCGTCCCGTTATGGTCGCCGCAATACCAGACCTATGTCGTCGTGACGATTGGACTTCTGTCCGCCATTTATGATGAAATGCGGCTGCACAAGGATGTTGCGCCCAGGATTCTGGAGCTGAGTACGGCCATCGGGGCCTTGCTTGAAGACGGCGAAAATGCGCTGTTCGACCAGCGCATGCAGGGCAGACCGCTCTAGGCGGTACCCGTGGCGGTTCGGCAGCCCGGGAAACCGGCGCGCGAGCATCCAAACAGCCTGTCGGAGAGCTTGATGAACTGGAAGCCGGAACTTGACGAGTTGGCCCGGCGCGAAGCGTTCGCGCGTGAGATGGGCGGCGTCGATAAGGTCAAGCGTCAACGTGACCAGGGCAGGCTTACCGTTCGCGAGCGCATCGACGCCTTGCTCGACCAGGCAAGCTTCCACGAGATCGGAGCGGTCTCCGGTGCCGCGGAATATGACGAGAAGGGCGAATTGAAGAACGTCACGCCGGCCAATTGCGTCTTTGGCCGTGGCAAGATCGATGGCCGTGCGGTGGTCGCGGTCGGCGACGATTTTACCGTACGCGGCGGTTCGGCCGACGCCTCGATTTCGGCCAAGCCGCTGATGGCCGAGGAAATGGCCCATGATTTTCGCTTGCCCATTATTCGCCTGATCGAAGGCTCGGGCGGCGGCGGCTCGGTGAAGACCATCGAGACCAAGGGCGCGGCCAATTTGCCCGGCGGCATCGGCGGCACGCGCTGGTACGCCTACACCACTGCAAACCTAGCCCGCGTACCGGTCGTCGGGCTTGGATTGGGTTCGGTCGCGGGCCGGGGCGCGGC
>Ga0210394_10004504_pt1 | contig 16230 bp, 15 predicted proteins | sample IncBWC12MmetaG_FD_160121 | JGI IMG/M metagenome (GOLD analysis project Ga0210394, IMG submission 160121) | Forest soil microbial communities from Barre Woods Harvard Forest LTER site, Petersham, Massachusetts, United States - Inc-BW-C-12-M | ecosystem: Environmental > Terrestrial > Soil >... | reverse complement strand
CTCGCGACATGGGCGAGCGGAGGTTCACCGAAGCTCTCGCGAAAAGCCCGGAAGAAATGCCCGACGCTCAGTCGTGCGACACGAGCAAGGTCACTGACCCGGATCGTGGAGCCTAGGTTGGCGGCAATGTATGCCGTAACGACCTTTCTTTGCCAGGGCGCGAGGCCACCGCGAATACAGGCTGTAGCTTGGACAGGGCGTCCCTCATAGGTCACGCTCAGAAGCTCAACGGCGCGCTGTAGGCAGGCTTTCGCAGTAGCGCGATCACAGTCCAACGCCGCGACTGCAGCGGAAATGAGCTTCGGCAGCTCCTCGCAGCCCATTGCTTGACTCGATCGAGAAGGCGACGTCGCCCCGGTCTTGTCGTCGAAGTTAGTTGAGTCGTCGACCAGTAACGGCACGCGGCCGAGGCTCGGAATGGAGGAAACCCCGATCTGAAGACGAAGTGCGTGCGCTGAACCCATACCCGCATACCTGAGAGTCATGGTTACCTCTGCAATGAACGCTCATCCGCCCCATCGAGGCTGGCCTAGTTAGTGTTTTAAGGGGCGGACCTACCGCGCGAATCCCTCGCATGGGGTCGTTTCCACACTCTGTTGGGACTGGAACCTCGGGTGCTACGAACAGGCGCTGCGCCGCCCGGGGCCGCAGTATTCAGAAGGGGAGGCGAGCTTCACCGTTTTGGAATCTCGATGCGCTTCCAACCGGACAGTCTCGCATCGATCGACCAAATCCCCGGTCCCAGCAGTGCCAGCGCGATACTGACACTCCCCAACACGATCCAGTGCCACCGGTCGCCTGAATGGAAAAGGCAGTGCAGAAGTGCAGCGAGCCCGATCAACACTCCGGCAACTCGCGTCCAGAGCCCTATAGAAAACAGGAACCCTATTCCGGCAGATACGGCTTGAAGCACAACGTCGGCAGTCGTGGCGCCCTGCCGGACAGCCATTACTGCCTGAGTCAGTAGATCGAGACCGCAAGCCACGCGCGCGAGCAGAAGCCCAAGACCGGGGGCGCACGTCGCAAAGGTGGAGAAGAGTCGCTGCACCACCCTCTAAACTATGCAGCGGACGGGTCGCGTGTAACCCTCAAGAGGTAAAATCGGTTACCTCGATTGGACTAGAACTCAATGATCCCGCGCTTCAAACCCACCATCGCGGCGTGGGTTCGGTCCTTGACTCCCAGTTTGGATAGGATGCTGCGTACATGTGCCTTTACGGTCTCTTCTCTCAGTGTCAGTGCAATCGCGATCTCCTTGTTCGCCTTTCCCTCGGCGATCAGCCGCAAAACGCGCATTTCCGCGGCACTCAATGGATCATCCGATACATGCTCCGCAAGCAGGAATGACACTTCAGCAGAGAGGTTCTTCCTACCCGCGTGCACGGCCCGAATTGTCTCTAGCAGCTCGCGATGTAGAGTGTTTTTGAGCAGGTAAGCCCGTGCCCCAGCCTTGAGCGCGCGCAGGGCGTGGGCATCACCAGCGTAGGTCGTAAGAACAATGATGCGGGCGTCAGGGAATTCGCCGCGAATTGCCCCTATGGCGTCTACTCCGCTCATTTCTGGCATCTGCAGATCCATCAACGTCACATCGGGTCGGTGCGTCCGAAATTGCAGAATGGCTTCGCGGCCGTTCGCCGCCTCGGCCACCAGCTTGAGGTCAGACTCAGCGGATATGAGGGCAGCGATCCCTTGACGAATCAAGGGGTGATCGTCGACGGTCAGAATGCGAATCAGAGACTCCGCGGACACGATCTACTCCGAACTCAGTTCCCCGCTCACCTAATACAGATCGTAACTCTCGCCAGAGGGGCAGTGAGAGACTAAACTGAAAAAGTGAAAAGACTCATGAAGTCGCGGAAGCTCGTCGCCACACCGTGCTTTTCGGCTCATTAGCGATGACCCGCCGGCGGTGGAATCCGCCAACCGAAAGCGCACGATCACTAGGCCCCGCGTTCGGCGATTTGCTCCGCTACATCCCCCGCTGCTGGTGCGGAGCTTAAAGATGACCACACGGGTCCGGCTGACGCTAGCTGTGCTTAGCTTCGCGGAGTGCGGTGCTTTGTGTACTTCCGGCGCCTGTGCGCTCGATGCGTCGCAGCATGTCACCCAGTACGCCCACCGCACCTGGACCGTTCGCGAGGGTTTCACGAAAGGACCGGTGTTTGCAATCACGCAAACCACGGACGGTTATCTCTGGCTCGGCACGTCCTTCGGACTAGTGCGCTTCGATGGCGTGCGGGCGGTCCCATGGGAGCCGGAGGATCCTCGTCTTCCGTCCCCGGTCATTGTTTCGCTTCTCGATGCGCATGACGGCACACTCTGGATTGGGACTTTGCGCGGTCTCGTCAGCTGGAAGTCGGGTAGAGCTACTGAATACGAACAACTTGCAGGTCTTTCCATCGACGCATTGACTGAAGGTCCCGACGAGACGGTGTGGGCGGCCGGCTACTCCTTCAATTCAAATGGAATACTCTGCGCAATTCGGAACAACCAGTTGCATTGTGACAAGGACGACCGGCTCGGTCACGGCGCACTCGGCCTCCACGTCGATCGGCGCGGTACGCTCTGGGTCGCTGCGGTCGGCGGCTTCTGGCGCTGGGCGCCCGGCACGCCGCAGTTCTACCCGGTGTCGGATCAGAGCGGAATCGATCAGGAGTTTGCTGAAGATGGCAGCGGGGCTCTGTTGATCCCACTTCTCGGGCGGGTGGGGCGAGTGAACGCGGGCGTCCTCGAGACGGCGTACGCATACCCGTCGCGGGTCCGGAACGCTCACGGCCATCGAATCCTGCGCGATCGCGATGGAGCCGACTGGATTGGAACCGTGGGCAGCGGTCTCATCCGAGCCCAGGGGGGCGCGCACGAAACTTTTGCGTCGGCTGACGGGCTCACGGGCGATGTAATCTTCGCGATCTTTGAGGATCGCGAGGGCAACATTTGGGTAGCCACGGACAAGGGCCTGGATCACTTCTCAGCCAATTCTGTAGCGACCTTTTCGGAGCGAGATGGGATCGCGACTCCTCTTTACTCGCTCGTCGCTGCGCGCGATGGAAGCATCTGGACTGCCGAACCCGGGCGGATTTGCCGAATTCAAAATGGTCAAGTGACGCTTTACCGGGCGCCCGGTGCCCGCTCGAATCTAATCTCGTCCGGAATTTCGCGAACCTCCAGCGAGATTATCGTCCGCGATCTGCCGCAGTACGACGCCGCCTCGCTGTTCGAGGACGCTCGCGGTCGGATCTGGGTCGTCGGACCCGATATAGCGGGATATCTCCAAGATGGGCTCTTTGTTTCGATCCGGAGCACGCCTCGCGGAACGGTCTACGCCGTGGCCGGCGACCCGGCGGGCAACGTATGGCTCTCAAATTTTGAGCACGGCCTCGTCCATGTATTTGAGGACCATCTGCAGGAGGTACTTCCGTGGTCCGCGTTGGGAGATAACGGTATTGCGACGGCACTCGCCATGGATCCCAAGGACGAGAGCGTCTGGATAGGGTTCTCCAAAGGAGGTGTCGCCGCCCTTGGTCGTGACCATCTCCGCAGATCCTTCACGGCATCGGACGGACTTGGACCCGGGAGGGTAAGTGATCTCCGCTTCGACGGTGATGGCACGCTCTGGGTTGCAACCGACGGCGGCCTGAGCCGGCTGAAGCACGGTCACTTTGACACGATTACCTCGAACAACGGACTGCCTTGTGACCGACTCTTCTGGTCGGAAGGGGCCGATGACCACTCCCTGTGGTTGTACGGGGAGTGTGGACTCATACACATTGCTAGCGCGGAGCTTGATGCTTGGATTGCACGGAAGACCTTGAAAATTAGAAGCGCGCTACTTGATGCGTCCGACGGTGTCAGTCTCTTCACAGGAGATCTGTCGCAGGCTATTTCGCCCAAGGCGGCCATCTCTCCGGACGGCAGCATCTGGTTCCGAACCCTTGCGGGCCTCAGTGTGATCAGACCTCATCACCTCGCAGTCAATCCGGTCGTCCCCCCGGTACACATCGAGCGCATGACCGCCGATGGTCTCACATACGATCTCTCGAGGCCGGTGCGCCTGCCGGCCGGGATTGGGGATCTCACAGTCGAGTACACGGCTCTGAGCTTCGTTGCGCCGGAGAAAATGCACTTTCGCTATCGACTGCAAGGACAGGACAGCCACTGGCGGGAGGTGGTGAATGATCGAAGAGTGCAATACACGAACCTCGCCCCCGGCAACTACCGCTTCCAAGTCGTCGCCAGCAACAACAGCGGGGTTTGGAACGAACGCGGCGCAACGCTCGATTTCTCGATAGCGCCGGCGTACTGGCAGACGCTCTGGTTCCGTGCGGCTTGCACGGTAGCGCTCGCCGCTGGTCTTTGGTTGCTATACCAGATTCGCATGCGCCAAATCGCTCGTGGGTTCGAGCGCACGCTGGACGCCCGCGTTGCGGAAAGAACACGAATCGCGCGCGAGCTGCACGATACTCTGCTGCAGAGCTTCCACGGCTTACTGCTGCAGTTTCAGGCGGTCTCGCGCCTGTTCACACATCGGCCGACCGATGCCAAACAGTTACTCGATGGCGCAATCGACCAGGCGGCCAAAGCGATCACGGAGGGACGGGATGCCGTCGAGGGCCTGCGCAGCTCGATCGAGGAACCCAACAATCTCGCGGAAGCGATCGCACAGCTGGCCGAGGAGCTTTCCGCGGGGAAAGCGCAGCCTCAAGCCGCTGAGGGCAGCCCGGCTCGACCAATCGACATTCACCTAAACATCGACGGAGTAACGAAGGGCCTACATCCCATTGTCCGGGATGAGATCTACAGAATCGCGGCCGAGGCGCTGCGGAATGCTGTTCAGCATTCGCGCGGAACCCGGATAGAGGTGGAGCTGCACTACGGGCTACGGGCGCTTCGTTTGCGGGTGCATGACGATGGTGCCGGCATCGACACTAAGGTTCTTGCGGCGGGAGGTCGGGAAGGCCATTTCGGCCTGCCAGGAATGCGGGAGCGCGCCGAGGTCGTGGGGGGGAAGCTTACAGTTTGGAGTGCGCAGGGCTTGGGCACCGAAGTGGATCTAGCCATTCCAGCCTCTCGTGCCTATGTCGCCACTCGGTACCACGACGAGCAGATCCGGAAGTAAGGCATGGAGTGATTGGTTCACTGCCGATCGCTGCAATCGATGTTGACGAAATGATGAGACACACTCGCGCACGGGCCGGAGACACTCTTGATGCGGCTAATGGTTCTGGTCGCCGCCGTTAGCCTGTCTCTAATTGACCCGTCGATGGCGCAGGATATAGCGCCGAGTCAAGAGTCAGGTCAAAAGAGCCCCGAGACGCTCGAGCAAGTCGAGGTGAGCGCCACTAAGCTGCCCCAACCCGCACGCACTATTGCCGGATCAATAAGCGTCGTCTCCGGAGCGAAGGTCGATGAGCTCGGCGCGCAGAGCTTCGAGGACTATCTGACAGGGGTGCCTGGTGTTGTATTCAATGCCGGCCTGCCGGGACTGTCTACGGCGGTGATCCGCGGTGTTTCGACGACCACCACGCTCGATCAAGGACAGGGCACTACCGGCTATTTTTTGAACGAGGTGCCATTGACCGACCCAAATTTCGCGGTGGCGATTCCTGACATCGACACGTTCGATGTCGATAACATCGCGGTGATGCGAGGACCTCAAGGCACACTCTTTGGATCAGCCTCGCTTGGCGGAGCCATCAACTATCAGGCGGCAGTCCCCGATCTGACTGGCTTTCATGCGCATCTGCAGGGGACATTTTCCAGCACCGCCCACGGCGCCGACAGCAATTCCGGCAAGGGCATGGTCAATGTGCCGCTGGTGATCGACAAGCTGGCAGTTCGGGCGGTATTCATCTACCGCGACGACGGCGGCTATATCAATAACATCGGAACTGGAATCAAAGACGCCAACAGTACTCAGATCAGGGGCGGGCGTGCAGAGGTTCTTTGGACGCCGGTTGAAGGCACCAAGGTCAGCTATCTTTACCTGAAACAGATCGAAGACACCGCCGATGATCCCTATCAGGAGCCCGTTTTGGCCGGCCCACTAGAGAAGACGACGCTCTTTCCGGAACCCTATATTTTCACGACCATCATCAACAACCTGCGGCTCGACCAAGACCTCAGTTTTGGAACGCTGACCGCGACGGCGTCGTACCATCAGAAAGCGCGGACCTCGGTGAACGACGAGACCACGGCGTACGGTCCATTGTTTGGCGACCAGCTGCGCCCTATTGACCTATCCGATGCGTCGCATTCTAACGGCACGACACTTGAGGTCCGACTCACATCGCCCAGCGGAGAGCGCTTTACGTACCTGGTCGGAGCAATGCGCGATCTGACTCGGGAGTACTTTCTCGGCCTGATTGGCGCCCCTGGTGCGCAGCAATACGCAACGGCGGTCTACGATCCGATCTTCGGCCCGGGGTTTGGCGCGAGTGCAGCCCCAAACGACATTCTCTATAGGGACACCCTCGGTGTCGAGGGCGACGAGCGTGCCGTGTTCGGCGAGGGCACGTACCATTTTGATGATCGTTGGGCCGTGACCCTCGGCGGACGGTTGTTTGATTCTCAGATCATCGGCGCCACCTCCGCGACCGGCCTGCTGGAATATCTGGCAACCGACCCCAAGGTGCTGAGCTTTTCCTATGCGAGCGCCGAGCGCTCGCGGGGGTTCACACCGAAGGCCTCGCTCACCCGGAACGTGACCCCCGACATTATGGTGTACGCCCTTGTGGACAAGGGCTTCCGCAACGGGGGGCCCAATGTGAATCCCCCCAGTACGACCAATCCGTTCCCTCCAACCTATGCGCCCGATACCCTGTGGAATTATGAACTGGGCACTCGAACGAACTGGTTCGATCGGCGGCTGCAGTTGGATGTGACGACGTTTTACATTGACTGGACCAACATCCAAGTACGCCTCGGCACAGCCAGCGGCCTGGCCTATGCTACGAATCTGGGCGAAGCCACCAACTACGGTGTGGAGAGTAGCGCTCTCTGGCACCCTATCCCGGCCCTTAGCTTCCAGAGCAGCTTCACCTACCTCAACGCGACTCTGAGGCAACCTTTCCACTCCGGTACGAACGTCGAACCCGCCGGAGCCGTGCTGCCCGGTGCCTCGAAGTGGAACGTCTCCGGGAGCGTGAGCTACCAATTGCGGAGCCTCTCGCTGCTGCAGCCCTCAATCCTGTTAGCGGATCGTTTTATCTCGGGCGCTCCCGCGGGATTTGGCTTTGTCGCTCCCCTGTCCCAGGGTAACTTCAACGTCCTCGATAGCCGCATCAGCGCATATATCAAGGCTGTCGAGGCAACGGTGTTCGTCAACAACATCACCGACCGGCACAGCGTAACGAATGCCAGCTACTATCCTGGCACTCCGATCGAACAGTACATTATTCGTCCACGCACGGTTGGCGTCACGCTCGATTATCGCTACTGAAGGGACAATTTTGGGACAGTCAGATCGTGACATTGCGTGATATCAAGTGACATCACGTGATACCAAGTGCCTGTTGCAATTGGGAACTGCACTCGCATATGGTTGATCCGTAAGCCCCGTACCCCCGTTTCACACGGCAGGGGCCACTGGTTCGATCCCAGTACCGCCCACCAAATAAATCACGTAGTTAGCTTCATTCTGCGTCAAGCGATGGTGGTCGTACGGACAGCCATACGGACACTGAGAAAAATTCGCCACGGACTGATTACGAGGCCCTTCCCTGCACCAGAGAAGTACATCCAATGACTGATAAGAAGGTTTGGCTCATCACCGGCGCAGGCCGTGGCTTGGGGCTCGACATCGCGAAGGCGGCACTGGCTGCTGGTCACGCGGTCGTCGCCACCGGGCGCGAGCCTGCCAAAGTCGCGGCTGCGATCGGGCAGCACAACGACTTGTTGGCAATCAAACTCGACGTTACCCGCCGTGAGGACGCCCAGGCCGCAGTCACGGCCGCCGTCGCCAAATTCGGCCGGCTCGACGTCCTGGTAAACAATGCCGGCAACTTCTATGCCGGCTTCTTCGAGGAACTTAGTCCCGAACAGGTCCGAAATCAGATCGAGACACTGCTGTTCGGCCCGATGAACGTCACCCGCGCGGTGCTACCAGTGATGCGCAACCAGCACGCCGGCCTGCTCCTCACAATCTCGTCAACTGCGGGAATCTCGGGCCTTTTGTTCTGCAGCGCCTATGCCGCCGCGAAGTTCGGCATCGAAGGGTGGACGGAGTCGCTTGCCCCGGAGATCGCCCCCTTCGGCATCCGCACGATGCTGGTCGAGCCTGGCTTCTTCCGCACTGAGCTCCTCAGTAGAAACTCCACCACCTACGCCAAGGCCGCCATCGACGATTACGCCAAGCAAACCCGGGAAATCGTTGACGCTTGGAGCAGCATGGACGGAAAGCAGGGCGGCGACCCGGCTAAGCTCGCCCATGCAATTGTGCATCTCGCCGGACTCAAAGAGCCTCCGTTCCGGTTTGCCGCTGGTGCCGATGCCGTGCAGACCTTCGAGACCAAGGCCAATGCGCTGCTCACCCAAGCGAACGCTCATCGCGAGCTGTCCTCGTCTCTTGCGCACAAGGAGGCATGATTACGGAAAACATTTCGTCCAGCGGTGGATCATGGAAATCGCGTCGGCGCTCCGGTAAGGCGTCAGTGACTCCATGAGTTTCCCGATAGCTGCCGTTCAACATTGGCAGCTTCGGGGTCAATTGCCGATGTGGCTGCGAGTCAGCTCAGTGGTAGCGGGGGCGCGGTTTGTGATGTCCCGGCGATAGCCGCTCGACACGGTGAGAGTTTAGCACCGGACTCAAGCGTGCTTGAAATGAGTTGCCGGCCGCGGCTGGCGAGGGGAAGCCAGCCCGCCGGCTCTGGTTTTCACGCTACGTGGTCGCTCGCCGCAGTAACGTCAGCGCCGAGCTGATGCGCTCACTTTGCGCGGCTTATGCAGGTTCAGCCTGTTGAGGGGCCTGAGGGTCTGCATTGACAGGTTGCAAGATCTGTACGCCCTCTCCGACGAGGCGGAGTTCGTGTCGGAATGCCTGATGCAAGATCGCGATGGCCCGGGCCAGGTGCCCCTGCTGTTCACGCGTGAGACGGCTTGCGCCGCTATGGACCACCTTTGAACGGGTGCCATAGAACGTGATGAAAGAGTCGATCAACTCTTCACGCGCCTGCGGACTCGTTCCCAATGTGTAGGCAACACGATTGGAGAGAGTTTCCACGACCGGGTCCTGCTTGGAGCCTCCGTACAGTGCCTCAAAAGCGATCGCCGTTTGCACCAGTGCCGTTGGAGTCCACTCGCCCTCAGCATCGAATAGCCATTCGGCGGCAGTCGCTATGCGTGCGCAGTGGCGGGCGAAATGAGCTTCAGCAATCTCCCTCGGATTCCTGGAGGGCCGTCTGCCCGTGCGGTCTTCGTAAGTGAGCACAGCGCCTACCGGCCGAAGTGTTTCGACCAGCGGAGGAGAGCCCTCCGCCCGTCTAACGCGACTGAGCACTGAGCCAAATGACGCTGGGATCCGTATTTTATTAGACATCGGGAGCGGGCCCTGAAGCGTGCTGACCGCCGCTTCGCTTACAGGCGCGAAATTCCTGCCCTCCGTAGGCCCAGTGTCGAAGACGCCCGCCATCATGCCCAACTGCAGTGCAATCTTTGCCCTGCGTATAGCTGCATTGTCCGTCACACCGCCGGTGAAACCCAATTGCATGAGGCCTTTGCTTGATACCGCAAGGCACGCTCTCTGTTGGGGAGGGGGAGCCGGCGCTGCCTCGTTTGCCATGGCATCGCCGAGCAGCCCGCCACCGAGAAAAGGGATCCCAAGGGGCGCCGGTTGCTCAATGAGGACGTTTTTGAAAGTCACTCCCTGAGCAATTTCGACGGGATTGGCGAACGGGTCGAGTGCGGGTAACTGGAAAGCAAATTCGTATGTGTAAGGCACCCCTGCCCAGTAGTCGGTTACTGACTGCGCAATAGCTTCCCTTTGAGCCTCCGTAGAAACCTGCCCCAGTGGACCTGGTGTAAGCCCCTGGGCGGTGATGGCGTCGATGACCGACACATAGGCATGAAGGAAATCTACGTCTATCCACTCGTCGAAGTTCTTAGCTATGTACTTCGCTAGAGGCTCCAGCTCCGCAGTGAGGTCTGCTATCTCAAGGTAGCCGGTGTCAGAGATCGTGAGATTCGGCAGCACCGCAAGAACGATCTCCTTCATACGTGCTTGCGCCTGAGCGTGCATGGCCCCTCCCAACCCCTGTCGCGTCGCCTGCGATTATCTCACCACGCGAGCAAACATTTTCCCTGTATCGCCCGCAGTCAGTGCTGTCGCTTCCGGGGAGCGAAACCCTGCAGGGCGCGGATGGCCCGCGCGTGACGGCGCACGACGCGCTCCAGTTCTTCCACGTCGCCGTGCTCGGCAAGGTAGCCCAGCACCTTGAGGACGCCGCGCGCGCCGGCGTAGAACGCGCCCCTGCGCGACCACCTGGTCCCGGCGACTGATGTCGTCCGCCACCAGCAGCTCCTTGTACATCGTCCAGAGACGGCGGAGGCTCGGCGTGCTGGTAATTCGGCGCGTCACTGCGGTTGCGCCGACTGAACAGCCTCGGGGTGTACGTATCGGGGATCGTTCGCATCAAGGCACATGAATACCAGGTTGTTCTGGCGAGGGGACCATACGTACACACCTGACTCCGCGGATGTCTTCGGTACCATATGTTTGCCGAGTTTCGCGCAATAGTCGTTAGCGGCCTTCAGCGCTTTGATATTCGTGTTCGCTTGGGTCGCAAACCCAACGCCCGTCATGCTCATCTGGTACGTATCTTTTCCCACGGGAATGACATCTGACCCTACCGTCACACACCCCACAAGCGCCCCCGTCAGGACGATGAGCGATGCAAGCTTCACTTGAACTCCCCACACCCGCACCCTGACAGCCAAACGACAAGCGCGGGCCGCAGCAACCACCGAGCTTGGTCGAGATAATTCCCCCCTGGTGTACTGCGTAACATCGGATTTCCCCGCCGTTCATGTCGGTACCGCGAGCTTGTGCAGAGTCGCGGCGACGCCGATTGCGACGGCTCCGAACGCCAGGGCGAGAAGGATGAACGAGGTGCGCCCGAGCCAGTGCGAGACCCTGTTCCATCGGTTGTAGCGCGCGTCGAACTCCTCGCCACGCTTCGCGAGCTCTTCGTTGCTCTCGCCGCCGTCGGGGGTACTCCGCGGGTGCGCCCCCCTTAGCAGGCGAACATGAGCGATCTTCGAGGACTCGATGATGAAACCCGGAGTCGTCGAGTCGACCAGAGCGGCCGCGGCGAGGAGCAGCAGCCCGACCATGTTGCACATGATCGCGAAGTCAAGCGACACCGCGAGACGCATGAAGCCCGAGATATCGGGGCGCTCGAAGAGTCGTTGCAGCCACGTGGCGGACGTGATGGCAACGCCTGCGTGCAGCGTGGAGAGAATTTTCGTCGTGTCCTTGGCGGCGCGCTCGCCCGATTTGTGCGCCTGGTCGCGTGCCTGGTCAAAGACTTTGAGCGTGCTTTCGGCGACGAGGTTTTTCGGAGGCTCGTTCATCGTGTCGATGTTACGCTTGCCGCTTATCCCTCGCCCGCTCGAACTTCTCGGCAAGCGCCGCGGCGCGCTTCGCCGTGCCCTCGATGGGGGCGCGCACCGTGGGATTCTCCAGCCGCTTGGCCGCCTCACCCTCCCGATACGCGAGCGCCCGGCAGGCTCGGGCGGCGGTCTCCAGTTCGAGGTCCGTGAGGTCGAGCGGCATGTGCGCATCGTCGCGCCGCCGGGCGCGGCAGTCCATGCAGTATGGGCGGTGGGTCCGGACTGGACAGGGGGCCTTTGGCCGTCGCTTGGTCCGTCCGGTGGTGGGAGCGAGGGGCGTTATGCGACAGAATTGAGGTACAAGGTGAAAATTGGGTCATGCACGTGTACTTAGCCATCCTCAATTGGTAGCTCCGATGCGCAACCTTTTCTGGTCACTCGTAGTCGTCGGCCTTGTTGGCTGTGCCACGAGTGCACCCACGACGAAGCTCATCAGTGCGCCAGGAGATCCCTATCCGGGGTCCGGAGGAAAATTTTTAAGCGCACCATCATCGGTTTCCGATCTCGATGCGTCAAAATTCGCGGCGTTTCAGATAGGCACTACTACGAAGGCTCAGGTTGCAACCGCACTCGGTAGACCTGCTGCGTGGGTCACCCGGCAGGATGGAACCTCGCAGCTCGAATACGCGTATCGTTACTGGGTCGCCCGCCTCGGTGAGCGGATAATCGCCTACACATTGTTCACATTTGACGCCAATCAAGTATTGACCGAGATGCAGTACCCTCGTTCTGAGGATGACGCTGCTACTGGGCCTGGGTTTCTGCCATCTACTCGCGATTATTATCCACCGAAGGCCAGGCAGCAGGGTGTCAGTGGCCGTGTCGGACTTGAATGCTCGGTCGACGAAAAGGGGTACGCGCGGGACATCGTCATCTTGGAGTCTGGTGGTCAGCTTTTCGATGATGCAGCCAGGCGGATATTTTCCGATCAACACTTCCATATTCCACCCGACTGGTCGGCTACGGGGGGTCCGGCGAAGCGAATCCGCTACGGAGTTATCTTTCAGGTGAAAGGAAAACCCGTCGTCGCTCCCTTCGAGGATCACCGAGAGACCGTAGTCATTACCAGCACTCAGGGGAGATAAGGTCTGCTTAACCCTCGTTTGGAGCGGACCGTGATGGGCGGGTGGTGGCGGACGTGCCGTGCCGCGGCCGCTCAAGCTCCTCGTTAGCCGGCTTTATGGACGGCGATATTGACTATACGGCGTTGTCTCGCGCACAACTCGCGGAGGCGCTCACGCGCATTGATAAGGTCAGATACCCGCGTAACTATGAGAACCTAGTGCGGGAACTGAGTGCGCGACCACCTGATTCGCCGCAGCAACGTCGGCAGGTGACATTGCTCGCCCTTATAGGGCGCTACACGCTTTCCCTTGTAATGCTAGAGGTGACGTTTGGGGTTCTGCTAGGTGAAGTACGGCTCTTCGTGTTTCACGGGAGCTTCGATCACATTTTGGGTCTATATCTGCTCGTTAGGGTTCTCGTAATCGGGGCGATTGCTCTTGCAGTCTACGTCCACTTCGCGAGGCATCATCACGTCAGCTTCCCTAAGGCGGCGGCCGGCGTTGCTGTCGCCGTGAGTCTTGTTAGCCCATTTGCGGCTTACTTCGATCCCCACGTCAAGACGCTCAGGCCACTGTTGGTTTTAGTTACGACGCTTTTGTTCAATCTGCTCATCGCGTACCTTGCCGGCCTCTTGTCCGGCTGGCGGCGATCCGTTGCGACGCCGGCTAACAATCGCTGGAGCGTGCCGTGATGCGTGGGTGGTTATGCAGCACGAGCGCTAGAAGAGGTTGCGCGCCCGCATCGCTGAACCGACGCCAGCGCGCGGCCGCTCCAACTCTCCGTTAGACGCAGCTAGGGTCGTGGCGAAGGTTTTCATTGCCGTTGTTCTGATCGTGCTGGTGACAGCGCCTTGGTTCCTTTCGGGCCGCAATCATGCGCGCAACGGTGGGGACTCAGATGGCGCAGGTGCTTCTGGTGGGAACGGGCATTTGCATCATCACGGTCTCTCCGTTGATCACGGCGGCCACGACAGTGGGGGCCACGGAGGTGGCGATGGGGGATCTCATTAGGGCGCCGCCTGGAGCAGGTGGTTTAGCACCCGTAGCGTCGTCCGCGCTCCGGCGTAAAACGCTGCCTGCGCGCGGAAGTGTCACGCGCCGAATCATAGGGAGCGGCCAAGGCGACCGTCGATGCAGTACGCGGGCGCTCGGGACCGGATAGCGGCCTTTAGGTTTGGTTCCGGAAGGTGCGAGCCAGGGACGTTATGCGACCGAATTGAGGTATACAAGGCGACAAGTCGGTCGCCTAAATTCGCGGTGAGACGGCGCAGGTAAATGTCATCCACCTCTCCTATAGCTCCGGAGCGGCCGTCGCCCTCGATGCTGCTCTATGCCCTTGCTTTTGCTCTGGTCTACGTTGGTGGTGCCTTCGCGATGGGCTGGTTGGCCTTGACGTTCGCGCCCGACCAGCACAGCTCGTCGTCCATCGGCCATCTGTTGGCAGTTGGTGGCGCTCTTGCGACGGCCTGGCTGTTTGTGAAGCGGCATAAGCGTCTCTTTTCTCAGGAAGAAAACATGAGGCTTGTTGCCTTCTGTGTATCCTGGGTGCTCGTCCTCGAAGGGTTGAGCTTGGTAACACACCCGGAGATTCTCTCGCTACCGTTTCCAGTCTTACTTGGGCTGTTGGCTTTCGGCGTTGGTTTCGATGTTCTCATCGTGTGGTTTTCGTTTCGGTACGCCGTGCGAAGAGCGTTTCGCAGCTTTGTACCCCAGCAAGCACCTGCTGTTGTCTTACGCCCCGCCTGGGGAGACCTCGCCAAGCCGTACCTGTTGGCACCGGTCCTCGTCCTTGTCGTCATCGTTGCCGGGATTGTCATCCTAAAATTACGAATCTTTTCTCCCATACAAGTAACGGTCGCGGACATTCCACATATACTCAATAAGGTCTCGGCAGCGTCTCGCACGCCAGCATTTGCTGAGTTTGTCTTTACCACCCCTGATCGTCCCGCTGAGAAAGATGCTGTGCATCTCCGGCTCTCGGTTGAAAATGGCCACCCTGGCGTTGATTGGGTTCTCGTCGCGCCACGAAACATTGAGGACAAGGACGCCTTTGTCGCCTTTGCGAGAAGAAGGGGTTACGCGCTGGCAGAGCGCAAGAATAACGGCGATTCTTACTTACGGATTGAGGACGGCGATTTGGCTCAAGCGTGCGCCGAGGTGATCACAAAGTTCTACTTTCGGCCCCGGTCGGAGCCTATGGAGCTAAAAGTTGAGGGCTTCGAATGGGCTCAATGATGTGTGCCGCGGCGCCGTCTAACAATGGTTGGAAGCGGCCGTGACGCATGAGCGGTTTGGTACCGCGGGCGACTGGGAACAGTACGCGCCCGTGGCGCTGGTCAGGCGTGGGTGCCCGGCCCGTCAACTTCACGGTTAGGGGACACAAGGAACGTGCGCGTGACACTCTCGCGTAACGGGGCGCTGAGGGTTCTGGCGGCACTGCTCAGTACCTGGGTCGCTTGCGCCGGTGCTAACTACTACATGGATCTAGGCTGGTTCGGGCACTATGCAAGACTGGTGCTTTCCCTGTCTGTATTGCTTGTATGCTTTTTCCTCATCATTGTCGAACGAGCGTGGCAGAGGGGGCAGTGAGATACGATCCTCCTCAACTTCACCGCTTGACGCCATGAGCGACGAAACCCCACGTAATGCTCTGAGCGAGCTCGCTGGCATTCTGGAGCGCAATGGGGAGGTGCAGATTGCCTCACGGGTTATGGTGGTAGCCAATGGGACCGACGTGGATCTCAAGAGCTTTCTCGTCTCAAATGACCTGTGGGGCGGCCCAGGTTCAATCGCTGACCAGGGTTGCCTTAGATCGGGAGAACGCAATTCCGCGCGTCGCGACCTTGAGCGCGTGCTTGTTCGAATTGGCCGGTGGCAAATTCAGCGAGGGTGCCTAAACCCACGCACCGGAATGTGGGTGAAGGCCTTTGAAAAATGGACAGCTGCCGGCATCTAACTTGCGTTGGAGCGGACGCGCGACCTCGTCTTCGGAGGGCGTCGGATACCTTCTGCGAGATCTGCGCGGTTGCGCGCCGCTCGGTGCAATAGCGCGCGGTGGGACAATTTTGGGACAGTCAGATCGTGACATTGCGTGATATCAAATGACATCACGTGATACCAAGTGCCTGTTGCAATTGGGGTCTCCGCTCGCATATCGTTGATCCGTAAGCCCCGTACACCCGTTTCACACGGCAGGGGCCACTGGTTCGATCCCAGTACCGCCCACCATTTATAACAAGAGATTCAGATAACTTCCTTAACTCGCTGTCCCGAATTTGGGACATTGGCTGAGCGCCATCGCGCGAACAGTACCTTTGCAGCCCCCGCGTCTCACCGAACGCAGATTACTTGAGGTTCCCTGCTCACAGACGGCAGGCGCACGTTGGCGGGCGTCTGCTCCCGGCCAAACCCTGACATAGATAGCCTTGAACTCGCCGGGACAAAGGAGCCATTCGCGTCGGCTACATATTGCCGCGTCTCATGCCGCTTTGGACGAATTTGAAGACCCTCCGCGGAATTCACGTCGATAGGTCGATGGCGAGGTCTTGAGCGCGGCGCCGAA
>Ga0210394_10004503_pt1 | contig 16231 bp, 14 predicted proteins | sample IncBWC12MmetaG_FD_160121 | JGI IMG/M metagenome (GOLD analysis project Ga0210394, IMG submission 160121) | Forest soil microbial communities from Barre Woods Harvard Forest LTER site, Petersham, Massachusetts, United States - Inc-BW-C-12-M | ecosystem: Environmental > Terrestrial > Soil >... | reverse complement strand
AACATTTAACGGCACAACGCCCCCCACCCGCCCGGGTATTTTTGCGCCTTCGACCTTCTTGCCGGCGAAGCTCGACGCGTTCTGGCCGCACTCGCCCTGCGAGCCGGGGACTTCGCCTCGAATGCGCGCTCTGGCCCCCCCAACTTTCTTACCGCCGAAGCTCCCTCTTACCGAGGACTTCGGCTCTGGGGGCGGGGGGCACGGAGTGCCCCCCACCCCCCATGTTTTTCGCGAAGAGTGCGGAAGCGCATGAAAATAAAGAGGTTGAGATTTTGAAGAGCGCAAAAGAGTGCGCAAGTGCATGAAAATGCGTGGCCGACAGAGACAGAGAGAGCGGGGAGAACGCGCGCGGATAGCCGAACGGGCAGGAGGCGAGGATCGGATTGCGAAGGTCACCCGACAGGTTAGCAGGGAAGATACTAGAAGTCAATGTGTATACTGAAGCGTGATTCGAATCAGCTGTGGAAAAGCGTGGAAAACGAAGGAGAATTCGAACCGGGTTCCGCACTCTTCGAACTAGCGCCCGAATCAGGGGAAAAACCCGCACCCTTGAAAGTCGAAGGGATGCGGCACCCAAACTGTCTAGGCCAGCCGTTCATGCGTCGCCCCAAAAGGGCCTGCCGCCCGTCCGCTGACTTGCTCTACGGGCGAGTCTAATTGGGCAGCAACAGCGGTTCGAGCATTAACGTTGCTTTGTAACCTGAAGGAATGGACACGCGCTTAGCCAACCCGCTGTTGCGTTCAAGAAAATTCAGGTCATTGCACATTCTGTTGTCGGACGGGAGTAGGGCGAACGCATAGTAATCTCCGGGTGGGACGGCGAGGCTGAACTTTCCCGACGCGTCGGTGGTGGCAACCAGCGTCCGATCGGAGCGCGCTTGGCGATCGACCGGGAGGAACACGACGGTCCATCCCTGGGCATCCTTGGCCACGACGGTTCCCTCCGCCATCCCAGTGCTGCGGCCCATTGTCAGGGTGCATTCACCAATCTCTTTCGCTGCGACCGGAAACGGCCGCGAAGTGTAGTCCTGGCCGTCGCATGTCACCTTGCTTAGGTACATGGCTCCTCCGGGATCGGCCTGGATTAGCCCAGCTTGAAACGTGTACGACCCTTCGGCGAGCCCCTTGATATCGAATCTGCCGAGGGAATCAGGCTCGCCGAATTGGAAAAACCTGATGCTGGAATCGAGCCACAGATCGATTTGAAAGAATTTCGCGCTCCAAAATGAGCGGTCATCCATCTGCATTTGGCCGCGGACTTCGCCAACGTCGTCCATGCCGATCGCGACGTCCAAATTGCCATCAATCACGCGCACATCCTTGTAGCTGCGACGACCGTTAGTGTCGTTCTTCGCCTCCGCTACAAGCATATAATCACCCGGCACAAATCCAGGGAGATCGTAGCTGCGGTACCCCTTCCGCGTAGAGCTGAAATTCGGGCCGGTGTCCTCCACGGTGCCTACGGAATAGGTCGTGGCGGATATGGGTCCCGTATCAGACACCGTTACATGAATCGTGAACGTAGGGAGTAATGGCAAGTGCAGGTTTATGTCTTGGACTTGAGCGCCGGGATCGATCTGGATACCTTGCGCGTCACCTGAACTTGTGGCTCGGGGATAGAAAAGAGGCGGATAATCGGGCAGGCCCGTAATCTTGCGCTGCTTCGGGGGAGCAATGCGCACGTAGTAGAGTCCGGCTTGCAGACCTGCGAGTCTATAATCGCCGATGTCGTCTGTTCGAGCGGTTTTGACTATGTCTATGTGCGGGGTCGCTCCGAGGCCAGGCTCGAATCGCAGCCGCACCGCCTGTATGTCGATGCCCTCGATGGGGTCATTGTCATCATTGAGTACGGTTCCCGTGATCACCCCTGCCCGAACCAAACGGAAATCGATGTTGTTGACTTGACCGTCGAGCGGCACGGTGATTGCCTGCTGAGGAGCTGGTGCCCCTTCGTCATATGTCTGATATAAGTATCCAGTTTTACTCGCGTGCACGTGATATTCGGAACCGGGGCGAATTCCGCTGAACTCATAGTGCCCACTGGGATCCGAGCGAACCTCTCCGTAAAGGCCAGAAACGTCAAGGTGATCAGAAGTCAATCCTATAGTCGCGTTCGCGATCGGTTGGCCGTTGTCGGCGCGACGCACGGTCCCACTGATGCTGCCTCTCGCCGCTTGCCCTACAAGAGGCGGGCACCAAATAAGCTGGGTTTTGCATTGAGACAAGCGCTTTCAGAGATGACCGCGCAGGTTGCTGGCGGATCGGAAGAGGTACGATTATAAGGGTGAGGACCTGCTATGTGTACATCATGTCGAGCGCGTCGATGGTTCTCTGGAACAAGACTACAAAGGCGAGGAGAGATTCTCCGACTGCGTGGCCGGGCGTTCCGGAATACGGAACGAGGAGAGGTGCCGGCCATTTGTTTCCGTGGGCTCCAAGTAGAGCCCACGCCCGTGTTTCCGTGGGCTCGAAGTACAGCCCACACCCGGCTCAGAACGACCGCGTGTGGTGCGGTGTCAGTGCTAGAATCTAGCTGCGGCGGGGCGCTTTGCGGCGTCGCTTGGGGCGCACGGGGTTGACAGGCGCGTCGCCGATGAGTTCCGCGTTCATCAGGCTGGTGACGAAGAGTTTCCGGCCGTGGTCGTCGAAATCAATAGCGGTGCGCTCGACATCCGATTCGGTTACGATTCCGAGGCCGTACTGGGAATGCTTGACTTGCTGCCCGCTCACGAGAACCTGCACGAAAACCTCCTTCAACGAGTTGGCCACTTCGAGGAAATTGCGGCTGAACCGCTTGGCTTACTCTACCCAGCCGGGATCCGGCCCTTGCCCCCTAACCAACAGAAAAGAAAGGTCACAAGCATTAGCCCCGGCGACCCTTTTGAACGACTCGAAAGGATGGCCGGAAGCAAAATACCAATCAAATAATACTACAATCGGGCCGAATTTGTCGAGGCCGATCAATACCCATCCCTTATGGGCCCGTCCCTTATGGCTAATCCGCTGGATATGTTAGTCTTGCGGTTGAGGTCAGGATGGTCACCTTGATGGAACTTCCAGAAGGCGTTCAGCCCGTCCCGCCCGACCACAGGCCTCCACGGCTCGCGGACTGCCGGAAGCGCAAGTTCGCGCTTCGGCGTCCCCGGTCGGCCCGATCCCTTCTGGTCCTCCTCGCCGCTCTGCTTTCCCTGTCTGGCCTTCGTGCGTTTGCCGGCTCCGATGACGACGATGCCAAGGCGCCCGGCACTGCCACCGACCTCCCCACGGGGATGCGCATTACCCCAACAGCCGCCCGCGCTGCCCGCTTCGCCGCGCTAAATCCCGGTCTGCCCGGCCAGCCGAGCCTCACCGTCGGCGACGCGGTGACCACCGCCACGAGCCCCGACGGGCGGACGCTATTGATTTTGACCAGCGGCTACAACGTGACCAACGATGCGCAAGGCCGCGAGCTACCCGAGGAATCGGGCGAATATGTTTTTGTCTTTGATATTTCCTCCGGTCCTCCCCGAGAAGTTCAAGTTTTACAGGTGCCCCGAGCCTTTGACGGGCTGGCCTGGAACCCGAGCGGCAAGGAATTCTACGTGTCGGGAGGCGAAGAGGACGTCGTACACGTCTTTTCGCGCGATTCCGCTTCATGGAAGGAAGCCGGGCCGGCCATCCATCTCGGCCACCCGGCGGGCCTCGGGATCCTGACCAAGCCCGAAGTCGCGGGCCTCGCGGTGAATGCTTCCAGGACGCGTCTGGTGGCGGCAAACTACGAAAACGATTCCCTGAGCGTAGTGGACCTGGCATCGCGCGCAAAAATTGCCGAGGTCGACTTGCGGCCTGGGAAGAGCGATCCGGCTAAGACGGGATTGCCGGGCGGCGAGTATCCGTTTTGGGTGGCGATACACGGCGACGACAAGGCCTATGTGTCGAGCATCCGCGACCGCGAAATTGACGTGGTCGCCTTGGGCGACGCCGCGCACCCGGCGCCGCGCGTCGTCGCGCGCATTCCGGTGCGCGGCTCACCGAACAAGATGATTCTGAACCGCGCCGGCACGCGGCTCTACGTCGCATGTGACAACAGCGATTCCATAGCGGTCGTGGACACCGCGACCGACGGCCTGCTGACTCAATTTCCTGTCACCGCGCCGAAGACTGTTTTCGCGAATCCTCGCGGCTTCCGCGGCAGCAACCCAAACAGCCTGGCGCTTTCTCCGGACGAACGCACGCTCTACGTGACCGACGGCGGCACGAACGCGCTGGCGGTCATTCGCTTGCAGGGCGACACCGGAACGGTTGCGGGACTGATACCCACGGGCTGGTATCCGAATTCCGTCAGCCTCAACAGCGCGGGCACCCGGTTGTATGTGGTCAATGGCAAGAGCGTTGTCGGTCCCAATCCGAAGGGCTGCCGCAGCACGCTTTCCGTGCAGCCCGCGGCCTCGAACGCTTGCCGCGCCGCCAATCGCTACATTCTGCAACTGAGCCGCGCCGGCTTCCTGACGTTGCCTGTGCCGCCGGACAAGGAACTCGCCCGGCTGACCGCGGTGGTCGCGCGAAACGACCACTTCCGCGCCATCGGTGGCAAGGATGCTTTGGTCACGGGGCTGCTTCACAGCAAGATTCACCACGTCATCTACATCATCAAGGAAAATCGCACCTACGATCAGGTGCTGGGCGACCTCGAACGCGGCAACGGCGATCCCTCGCTCGCCCTGCTGCCGGAAGCGATCACGCCGAATCACCATCAGCTCGCGCGGCAGTTCGTCACGCTCGACAATTTCTACGACAGCGGCGACGTGAGCGGCGACGGCTGGAATTGGAGCACGGCCGCGCGCGCTACCGACAACGTCGAAAAAACCTTGCCGATCCAGTATGCCGATCATGGCGTGGACTACACCTTCGAGGGCGGCGAGCGCAACGTCAACACGGGCCTGGCCTCCCCGGCCGCCCGGCGCGCGGCGAACGCCTACACGCCCGGCGACGCGGACCTTCTTCCCGGCACGGGCGACGTGAGTGCGCCCGACGGTCCCGGAGACGATGACGGCGAAGCCGGGGCCGGATACCTCTGGGACGATGCCCTGCGCGCCAAGCTCAGCGCGCGCAACTACGGCTTTTTTGTGGACCTGTTCCGCTACCGCGTGCCCGCGAACGATCCGAACTATTTCCCGCCGCTGCACGATCCTCACGCCACGGGTACCGTCGTCGCGGTTCCCACCAAACCGGAGCTGCAAGCCATCACCGATCCCTACTTCCGCAGCTTCGATCAAGCCGTCCCAGACTATTGGCGGTACAAGGAGTGGGAACGCGAATTCGACGGCTACGTCCGCGACGGCAATCTGCCGTCGCTCGAGCTGGTGCGTTTCGCGCACGATCATTTTGGAAGCTTCGCGCAAGCCATTGACGGCGTGAACACCGTCGAAACGGAGATGGCCGACAACGATTACGCCTTGGGTCTGCTCGTCCAGAAAATCGCCGAAAGCCCGTACAAAGACGACACGCTGGTCTTCGTGGTCGAGGATGACGCCCAGGACGGCCCCGATCATGTGGACGCGCACCGCAGCCTCGCCTTCGTCGCGGGACCTTACGTTCGGCAACAGGCGCTGGTTTCCGAGCGCTACACCACGGTGCATCTGCTCCGCACCATCGAAAGCATTCTGGGCATCGAGCCGCTCGGCTTGAACGACGGGTCGGTTGGCCCCATGACGGGCGTCTTCCAGGCGACACCGCGCCCTTGGACTTATCTCGCCGCCGTGCCCGCCGTCCTGCGTACGACCAAGCTGCCGTTACCCGCCGGCTCCGCCGCGCCCGGAACGCCCCAAGCACGCGCGTTGCTCCCAGGAGCAGGAGCAGCCTCCGGCCTCGGTTCACCGCCGCGGCGCGATGCCGCCTACTGGGCCGCGAAAACCCAGGACATGGACTTTTCCGCCGAAGACCGCGCCGACAACAAGCTCTTCAACCAAATCGTTTGGACGGGTTTGATGGGCGATGCGGCGCCGTACCCTGCTAAGCGGGACGCGCGCAACCTACGGCGCAATCGCCGCCGCGTGCTCGCTCGAGCCGCCCGCGCAGCGAGCATGCGCACAGAGCCGGCTCAGCCCTAGCGCTACCCGCCCTTGCGCTTGCTATTTCTCTGGACTATCATGCGCGCGTTATGGGAATGATCGTGAACGTCGCCGCCGCGCTTGTTTTCCTGATGCTCCTCGCCGGTATTCCTATGGCGGTCTCGAGGGGAGTGTCGCGAAGTTCCACCTCGCGGGCCTTGTCGATATTCGTGACGTTGTTCGTGATCATCTTTGCGCTCGTTTCCCTCTCGGCGGCCACGACGTTCGCCGCGACCTCGTCATCGTTGGGGCAGGTGGTCCTGCTGGCCTTTTTTGTCTTGATCGCGATTCTCGTCCGCGTATCCTTGGCCGTTACCTCAGCTCCGTGAACTCTCGCAGAGAAATTCGCGCGCGCCAGCGCCCGACCCAATTTTGCGGATCAATCGTCTTCCAGAGCGGGCAACTTACGTCTAAATTGCGACGAGGCCGCGGCGATCGGCGCAGACATTTACTGGGAATCTTGTGGTGCCCAAGAGAGGATTCGAACCTCCACACCGTTGCCGGTACTAGACCCTGAATCTAGCGCGTCTGCCAGTTCCGCCACTTGGGCAAAGAAAGCGGTGAGCCGAAGCAGAAAACATTCTGCTCGTGGCCCCTGCCTTTGTCAACGCGCCGCGCCACGGGTTCTCTGAGCTGCCCGGGGACTCCTCGCCAGGCTCCGCCTTGGCTTGCACCGCGCTCGGCCTTCCTTCATAGCCCGACGGTGGTATAATTCCGCCACGAGCGGAGGTTCCAGCTTCATGCCACCGCAACTTTCCAAGTCGATCCGATTGCCATTCCGGCAGGGAGGAAACCATGGGAGACATTCAATGGGGCCCTTTGGCCTACCTGTTACTCGCGTGGGGCGTGGTCACTGGCGCGCTGGTGATTCTGGTAGTGTATCGAGTCACTCTTTCATCGAAGGAAGACGATCAGATCTTCATCGGTAAGGCTGAGGAACATATTGCCGCTGAACAGCGGCTCATCATCATGAAAGTGACCCGGCTTACTCGGCCGATCTACACGCTTGCGGTGATTTCCGGCGTGTTGTTGCTGGCCACCGCCGGAGTTTGGCTTTGGGACGGTCTCAAAAGCTTCTAGGACCGCATGGCAGGTGGCACTGGCCGGCAGGTTTTCTTACGCTCCGGGGCCGGAAGGCAGTTGGCCGGGCGTCGGTGTGCCCCGCGGTCCCGCCGGGGCCGCTGTAGTGGGGCTCGCTTGCTCCGGCACGACGACTGAAGTGTGGTTAAGCACGATCAGCCAGCTACCCGAGCGCTTTTCAAGCACTAGAGTTGTGTGGCCCCAGGCGCTAGCGAACGCTCCATCAACCTGCCCGGAATATTGCCACTGGTAGGTGCACCAGGCGGTTTCCCCGCTCACCTTAGTGTAAGAGTTGGTCCGTTCCAGGCGGCTGTTTTGCGTTCTGGCGCGTTGCGCTTGATATGCGCGGACGAAGTTGTCCCAGCCGAGCAGCGGGGCTTCCCAGCTACCACTGATCGTCGTGACGTCGTCGGCGTAGTACTTATGCATCATGTCGACGTCGCCTACCTGCCAGGCCCCGAGCATCTGCGACACCAAGGTGTCGATCGCCTGTTCGTCGGGAGCGGGGACCGGAGAGACGATCCCGGTTGTCTGCGGCTCCTGACTCTTGTTTTTCTTATCTTGCTTTTGCGCGGCCGTCCCGCCGGCCGAAAGCGGCAGCGAACCCAGCAGGACAACGGCGAACGCCAGGGCGATTGCCCCAGTCCTTGTGCGCCACCATCCGCTTGTTCGCCCGGCGCGGGACTGCTTCTCGCGATGCTCTTGCGCTACACGCATTGCGGCCTCCACATCCCGCCGCGGGTCCGCGAGGCAGGAATCACCGGGAAGATACCATGAAAAACTCCAGCGATCGTCAGCGCGGCAAGGACGCGACGCGTAGTTGACACGTCGCCAGCTCAGCCCGTGAAGGCGGGCGGGCCGCCAGGCTCAGTCAGTCTGGACGCTGGATCACACCATTGCCGGGGCGCCCGCCGGGCAGCCGCTAACAGGTGAAGACGCGCCGGATCGGTCGCTCAGCGAGCGACGCGGAAACCATAATCGGCATACCTGAATTCGGGGGGAATGCTGGAGCGGGCCGAGCAGCGCGAAACCTTGATCTGGTGACGCCAGGAGCCTCCACGGGACGCGCGGCGGCTGCCCTGGCTTGGCCCTTGAGGATTGCGCGCGGCGGAGCGTTCATAGTAGTGCGCGTCGTACCAGTCGGCGCACCATTCGTGGACGTTGTCGCCCATGTTGAAGAGTCCGTACGCGTTCGGCGGGTACAAGGCCACGGGCTCGGGGCCGTCCTTCCAGCGCGCGGCGTAGTCCGGAAGCGTCGCAGGCGCCAGGCTGCCCCAGGCGTAAAGGGAACCTTCGCTGCCTCCGCGCGCAGCCCACTCCCATTCCGCCTCGGTGGGCAGGCGATAGCGCCGGCTGAAGGTCTGGCTCAACCAGTCGCAGTAAGCCAAGGCGTCATGCCAGGACGGTCCGACCACGGGCTGGGTGGGATGCGCGAAGTTCGGCTCTTCCCAAAAGGGGGTAGCGGGCCGGCCGGTTGCAGCGAGAAAGGCTGCATATTCAGCGCGGGTTACTTGGCAGGCGGCCATCTCGAACGAGTCCACCCAGACCCGATGGACCGGTTTCTCGTCGTCGCGCCCGGTCTCGCATCCCATGCTGAACCAGCCACCCGGAATGGAGACCGTGCGAGGCTCCACGGATTCCCCGGCTGCGACGGGTGCTTTAGCGAATTGGCGTTGTGGCACAGCCATGACTCGACACCTGAACGCGAGTGCTGCGGACGGCGCCGGGAAGCGAAGGGCGCGTCGCCAGCACAGCATACCAGATACGGCGAGGCGCCAAAAACCGCACGGTCTGCGCTAGTATGTTGCTCGATGAAGCTGGGCGTGCTGCTCCCGGTGCTAGCCGGGCTTGCTGTCGGAGCTCTCCTTTGGCCTGTGGCCGCGCGTGCTGCGGGACTCGACCTCCCTCCAACCGCTTCGCAAGGACTCAATTTGCTGTACTCGGGGCAATCCGAAAAGGCGATGGAAGAGTTCCGCGCAATGGAGGCGGCCCGGCCGGAACATCCCCTGGGCTATCTACTCGAGGCTGAGGCGCGCTGGTGGCAAATCTACTGCGAAACCTGCCAAATCAAATGGAACATGATCGACGCGTGGCCGCAACCGCGCCGCGCCGTCGACGACTCCTATCTCGTGCTGGCCGACAAGGTGACGAGCCTGGCCGAGGCGCAAATCGCCAATGGCGATTCCGCGGAGATGGAGCTCTATGCAGGCCTGGGCTGGCTTCTGCGCGCGCGCCTGCTCGCGTTACGGAACCAGCGGCTGGCCACAGCGCGCGCTGGTGTCAACGCGCGCAAGCGCTTCTTGCGCTGCCTCGAACTCGACCCGCAGATGGACGACGCTTATACCGGACTGGGCATCTACAACTATTTCGTGGACACTCTTTCGACGATGGCCAAGGCCCTGCGCTTCTTTATGGGCATTCCCAGCGGACGCAAGGCAGACGGAATTCGCCAGCTGCGGATCGCCATGCAGCAGGGCGTGCTGACGCGCGCCACGGCGCGATTTTATCTTGCCAAGAATTTGCGCACGTTTGACCAGGACTATAACGGCTCCATAGAAGTGATGCGGCCTCTCGTGGCTGAATTCCCGCAAAATCCCTCGTTTCAACTTATCCTGGGAGACACAGAGGCCAAGCTCAATCACAAGGAGCTTGCCGAGACCAGCTACCGTGCCGCCGCAAGCATTCCGGTGTCTGATGGCGCCTGCGCCGAGCGAATTCGTGCGTTGGTCAAGCAGGGTTTGGCGGACCTTATAGAGGCGACGCGCTCGGACCGCTGATTCTGGCGCGACATAGTAGGCTTCGCGTGAAGCTCCGTGCGCCTGCCGCGGGGGCCGCCCCGTCAGGCAACGGCCTCGACGCGGCGGGCATCTGACTCTTTAATTTTTGCTGACCCGGCGAGACCGAGCCTGGGCAGGGCAGCGCGGTACTGACGGCGTTTGTCGTGGCCGGACGCTTTCGTCTCGCGGGTTGACTTGGGCGGGTACAGGTGGTATCAGAATAGGTTCGCCCGGCAGGGGGATTCCGAAACGTCTTGAGCCTCCACGAGTTGTTCCGGGGCCGGCTTTACCTCCGTGGCCTCGATCAAAAGAGGAATTTCGCCGTACCGCAAGCCTGGCGCAGTCTGCGCGCCGCTGGTCTTGTGGCGGCATGCTGTGCCGTGCTCCTACTGGGGGGCTGCCAAACCTACGACCCCAATCTGGGCGCGGCGGCCTCGCAAAGTTCGGCGATCAGCCTCCTGACACCGTCAGCCAGGCCGGCCACTTGCCCGGGGTTCACGCTGGACGTGCTGGGTACGGGATTTACGAGCGGTGCCACCGTGCAATGGAACGGCAGCGACCGCCCGACTAATTTCGAGAGCGGCACTGAACTCCTGGCGACGATTAATACCTCTGACCTCGCCATGCAAGCGCCGGTTTCGATCGATGTCTCCACCCCCGGACAGGCGCCGGGCAATAATCTTTCGAACTTCGTGAGTTTTGTGATCAATCCGCCGCCGGTCGGTTCATGCCCCTCGGCGCCGACATTTCCGCCGAAAATCACCAGCGTGAGCCCGGTCTCGGGAACTGTCGGGACGTCGATCACCATTTCGGGGAATTATTTCGGTGGCACTCAGGGAACGAGCACGATCGCGTTCAACGGGACCATTGCGACACCGACAAGCTGGAGTGGAACGAGTCTCGTGGCGCCCGTGCCGACCGGAGCCACTACGGGCAATGTGGTGGTAACTGTGTCGGGTGTCCCGAATGCGACCAATGTCTTCTCCCTCTTTCAAGTTCTTTCCAGTTCTGGGATGGCGTCCGCGGGAATCACCTCCGCGGTTCCTGTGGCAACCAGTCGCTCCTTTTCGATCAGCTCCGGTCCGCGTTATGCCGCGTTTGTGGCTCCGTCGCCTGATCCCTCCGCCGATGCCGGCACGGGCGTGGACAAGATCTTCCTGCGCGATACCTGCCAAGGCGCCCCAGCGGGTTGTACCCCGGTTACGATCGTCGTATCGGTGGGTTTCGATGGCGCGGATTCCAACGGCGCGAGTCGCTCGCCGTCGATCGGCGCGAACGGGCGGTTTGTGGCATTCGCTTCTGACGCAAACAATCTCGTGATGGGCGATGCCAATGGTGTGGCCGACATCTTTCTCCGCGATACTTGTATCGGGGTTTCGTCCGGTTGCACGCCGGCCACGACTCGCCTGTCGGTCGGGCCGGACGGGATCGAAGCCAACGGCGCCAGCGCTTCGCCCTCCATGAGCCCGGACGGACGCTTCGTCGCTTTCGATTCTGCGGCCACCAATCTCATTTTCGACGGCCTGATAAACTCGCCCGGTATTTCGACGGGCGCATTTCTGCGGGACACCTGCTTCGGCGTTCCCAGCGGCTGTACGCCTTCCACCACTCGCCTGGCGATCACTTCGCACTTGCCAAATTGATTCCGGTTGCGTCGGCCGATTAGGCTCGCCCAATTGAAAAGCCTAATCGGGAAGAAGGAAGAGCCGGTCCGGACCAAGTTGAGCCGACCAGGGGAACGGCCCCGATTTCAGATTTGCCCACTGCTCCTGCGTGATCTCCACCTGCAGATGATAGTCCGAGGGCCCGGTTGCCGGAGCGTTCAAGCGTACATAGAGCGTCACGTGAAAAGGAGCCTCGCTCGTGGCGGCGACCCAGCAAGGGAATGTGTTCTCCCCCGCCGCCTGCGGAGAAAGCTGTGGCGTCGCAAGGCGCACATGATGGGCGCGAATCCCCAGGTGGTCTGGCCCGCGCGGAACTCCCGCCTCCACGCGGAGAGTGCAGCCCCAGTCGAGCGCTTCGACGCGGTGCGGATCGACCATTTTCGCGCGCGAAAAATTCTTGCAGCCGGTCAGCAAAGCCGTCTGGCGGTTGGGCGGCCGACGGAAGATATCCTCGCGCGAGCCTCGTGCGATGACGCAGCCTTTGTCCAGCACGACGAGCTCATCGCACAGCCGGTAAATCTCTTCCAGGTTGTGGCTCACCACGAGCGCAACGCCGTCGTAACCCGCGAGCGTTTCTCGCAACTGGCGCTCGAGCTGGCTGCGCAGGTGGGCGTCGAGCGCCGAGAATGGCTCGTCCAGGAGCAGCGCCGCGGGCTGCGGCGCCAGCGCGCGCGCCAGGGCCACGCGTTGTTGCTGCCCCCCGGAAAGCTGCAGGGGATAGCGCCGTTCGAGGCCGGACAGATGCATGGCCGCAATCTGCTCGGAAACCCGCCGCGCGCATTCCCGGGCTTCGAGCTTGCGGATGCCGAACGCGATGTTCTCTTCGACGGTCAGGTGCGGAAATAGGGCGTGATGCTGGAACAGCAGCCCGACGCGCCTGGCGCGGCTCGCCAGGGATATGCCTTTGCTTGAATCGTAGAGTGTGCGTCCGTTGAGCGCGATGCGCCCGCGAGCCGGGGCCTCTAGGCCGGCGATGGCGCGCAGCGTCATTGTCTTACCGGCGCCCGATGCGCCCAGGATCCCAAGCGGCTTCTGGCCAGCGGCCAGCGTCACGTGCAACTTGAAGTCCGGAAAATTCTTCTCGATATCTACTTCAAGCGCCACGCTGGCTCCGCTCCGCGCGAACGGGGCCGCGCACCAGGTAGGCCCGCTGGTAACGCGTCCACGCCCCCATGGCTGCGAGAGTCGCGAGCGAAATCACCAGCACGACGGCCGCCCAGCCGAGCGCGTGCCGCGTGTCGCCCGCTTCAATGGCGAAGAAAATCGCCACAGGAATGGTTTCCGTGCGCCCCGGGATGTTGCCTGCGAGCATGAGCGTGGCGCCGAATTCGCCGAGCGCCCGCGCGAACGCAAGCACCGTTCCCGCCAAGATTCCCGGCCAGGCCAGCGGCAGCGCCACGCGAAGGAACACCTCCCACTCGGAGGAGCCGAGCGTCCGCGCGGCGTCCAGCGTGCTTGACTCGACTTGCTCGAGCGCGCCGCGCGCGATCAGGTACATCAGCGGAAATGTGACCACGGTCGCGGCGATGACCGTTGCCGGCCAGGAGAAAACCACCGTTACGCCGAACCGCCACAGCAGGCGCCCCAGCGGGCCCGTGCGGCCGAAGAGTACCAGAAGGAAAAATCCCACCACTGTTGGCGGCAGGACAAGCGGCAGCAGCAGCGCGCCGTCGAGAAGCTCCCACAGGCGGCTTCGGCGGTGCAAACGCCAGGCGGCTGCGGCGAGGCCCAGCACCAGTACCAGCGCCGTCGCGGTGAAAGCGGTCTTGAGCGAGACCCAGATCGGTGAAAAATCAGGACTCATGGAAAGGATCGCTGCGACCCCTCACCGTGTGGCGGGTTGGAAGCCATAATTCGCAAAGACCGCGATGGCGTCCGCGCTTCCGAGATACAAAACGAATGCGCGGGCGGCGTCCGGACGGCTGCTGGCGCTCAGCACGGCGGCCGGGTAGACGATGGGCTGATGCGTCCCGGCGGGCGCCTCCATCACGACGCGCACCCGCCGTGACAGGGCTGCATCGGTCGCATAGACCAGGCCCGCATCGGCGCTTCCGGTCTCGACCGCCGCCAGCACCTGTCTCACGTCGGTCGCCAGTACGGTCTTGCGCCTTACGGCGTCATAAATTCCCAGTGCTGTGAGCACCTGTTGCGCGTAGGCTCCTGCTGGAACGCTTCGCGGATCTCCCATGGCCACCACGCGCACCTGCGCGTGCTCCAGGTCGCCGAAGCTTGTGACAGTGCTCGTCCCCTGCGGCGCGATCAGCACGAGTCTATTCTGCAGCAGGTTCACACGTGTGCCCGCCAGCAGCATGTTTTTTGCGGCAAGCTCGTCCATCTGTTCCGTCGACGCCGAAACGAACACGTCTACCGGCGCCCCTTGCTCGATCTGTACGGCCAGTGTTCCCGAGGCCCCAAAATTGAGCTCAACCGAAAGGTCCGGCCGCGCGCGCTTGAATTCGCGGCCGATGTTCGTCAGCGCGTCTTTCAGGCTCGCCGCCGCGGAAACCAAAATGCGCGTGGGCGGTCCGGCCACCGCGCGAGCCGGAGGTCCGGCCACCGCCAAAAACAATCCAAGCGATACGGTTGCACACCAGACAGTAAGCCTTCGCACAGGGCTCTCCAGGCCGTAGACTCGGGGGCTAGTGCGCGATTATATACGAGTTCATCCTATGGAGACCCCCTGTATCATACGAATCTTTGAAGGTAGGACAGCCCTAGCGGCGCGCCGACCGCTCTTGCTCGAACGCGTGATACGAAGAGCGCACCAGCGGACCCGATTCCACGTGCCGAAAGCCCATCTGCTCTCCCAGGCTCTTGTATTCGGCGAATTCCGCGGGATGGAGGAATCGGGCCACCGGCAGATGCTCGCGCGTCGGCTGAAGGTACTGCCCGAGCGTGAGGATATCTGTCCCCTGGGCTACGAGATCGCCCAAGGTCGCGAGAACTTCGTCGCGTGTTTCGCCCAGTCCCAGCATCATGCCGGTCTTCACCGGCATGGCCGGAGCCAGCGCCTTCGCCCGGCGCAGCAACTCGAGCGAGCGCTCGTAAATGGCTCCGCGGCGCACCTGGCGATAGAGCCGCGGCACGGTCTCGGTATTGTGATTGAGGACGTCGGGGCGCGCGGCGACCACCGCCTCGAGGGCGGTCCATTCGCCGCGAAAGTCCGGAATCAGAACCTCCACTTTGCAGTCCGGCACGCGCTCTCGAACGGCGGCGATCGTGCGCGCGAACATCGCGGCGCCGCCGTCGGCCTGGTCGTCGCGATTGACCGATGTCACCACGGCGTACCGCAGATTCATGCGCTCGACCGCTTCCGCCACCCGCTCCGGCTCGGCCTCGTCGGGCGGTCCCAGCGGGCGCCCCGAGGGCACCGCACAGAACCCGCAGGCGCGCGTGCAAATCTCCCCCAAGATCATGAAGGTTGCCGTGCGATGTTCCCAGCACTCGCCCTGGTTCGGGCAGCGCGCGCTCTCGCAAACGGTGTGCAGATTGAGCGTGCGCATGATGCGCTTCAAGTCCTGGTAATTTTCGCCGCCGAAGAAGCGGACCTTCAGCCAGTCCGGGCGCGAACGCGCACCGGGCGGCGGCGCCGTCTCAGCGCCGGGCTCGGAACCCGGCAAAGCGCCGTTGGAGACGATATGAAAGAGCGAAGCCATCGCGCGGTCGTCGAAAATGCATTGTACCCTCCGCAAGCGAGGCGAACAATACGACGCGTGCGCTGAAAGCACTGCTACGCGATGGCGCGCCTTCGAAGAGATGTGGTAGCGTAGGCCCGCACAAATCTCAGGAGTCGCTATGAGCCACCGGGAACAATTAGCCCGCATCCTACGAACGAAGTCTCTGGTTCGCGGAGATTTTGTCTTGTCCTCGGGTCAGAAGAGCAATTACTACCTCGATTGCAAGCTCACGACGCTCGATCCCGAAGGCGCGTTTCTGACTGGCCACTGCATTTTGGAGTTGCTGGACTCGATGGGCGTCAAAGCCGACGCCATCGGCGGCCTCAGCATGGGGGCGGACCCGGTCGTTTCAGCCGCCGTGGTGGTAAGCCATTCGCTGGGCAGGCCTCTGCCCGGGTTCCTGGTGCGCAAGGAGCGCAAGAAGCACGGCCGCCAGAAGCAAATCGAGGGGATCAGCGGCCCAGTTCGCAAGGTGGTCATTGCGGACGAAGTCTGCACCACCGGCGGCTCAACCCAGGAGGCCATCGATGCCGCCGAGGGAGAAGGCTACGAAGTCGTGGCAGTCATCAGCCTTGTGGACCGCGAGGAAGGCGGCTCCGACAAGCTCCGGCTGAAGTACAACTATTGCTCAATCTTCACGGCCCGCGAGCTGATAGAGGAGGGCCAGCCATCCGCCCAATCCGCCGCCCGCGCTCCTCAAGGCGCCCGGCCTCCCTACCAAAGCTAAACGATCGTGCTCCCGTTGTGCCCTAAGCCCAACTGCTTGTACGCCACAGCGAAACCTGCCTTTGTTGTATTATTGCCACACAGCCAGTTTTCCGCAGCATTAAACACAAAATAAGCTCTTATTTATAAGCAGGTTGCAGTAACATACAAAGGTCATCCAAATGCACCAATAAATTGCGATATGTCCTACCAAACCACGATCTAACGCACCGTAGAGA
>Ga0210394_10004502_pt1 | contig 16234 bp, 14 predicted proteins | sample IncBWC12MmetaG_FD_160121 | JGI IMG/M metagenome (GOLD analysis project Ga0210394, IMG submission 160121) | Forest soil microbial communities from Barre Woods Harvard Forest LTER site, Petersham, Massachusetts, United States - Inc-BW-C-12-M | ecosystem: Environmental > Terrestrial > Soil >... | reverse complement strand
GAAGAGCGCCAGAAAATCGCGGCTGCTTCTGGTGACGATACGGACGTGATCGCGTGGTACGCGGAACCGCCGCAGGTGGCCGTGAATCTGTTTCACATTCGCGGCGGCCGCGTGGTGGACCGGCGGGATTTTTACTGGGAAAATCAGGAAGAGTTCAACCCGGCCGAGTTTCTTCCTTCCCTGCTGAAGCAGCTCTACCTCGACGCTGCGTACCTTCCCCGCTGCATCCACACGCCGATTGACTTTGAAGAGCGCGAGGTTCTCGAAGAGGTCCTCAGCGAACAGGCCAAGCATCGCGTGGAGATTTCCAATCCGCAGCGCGGAAAGAAACACCACTTCCTCGAATTGGTCGAGAAGAATGCGCAGCATTCTTTCGTTCAGCGATTTCGCGTGCTGCGGCCTTCCTCTGCGGCGATCGCGGAAGCGCTCGAATCAGCGCTGGGGCTTCTCGAACCGCCCAAGAAAATTGAAAGCTTCGACATCTCGCACACGCAAGGCACAGAGACTGTCGCTTCGATGGTGGTCTGGGAAGCGGGACGAATGAAGAAGTCCGATTATCGAAAATTCATCATACGAGGTGAAGCAGCCGTAGAGGGCGAAGCCGCTCAGCCCGGCGGATTACTGCGCGACGATTTTTCCAGCATGCGCGAGGCGGTTGGACGGCGCTATCGCCGCGTGCTGGAAGAAGGCAAACTGCTGCCCAGCTTGATTTTGATTGATGGAGGTATCGGCCAGTTGCACGCGGCCGCGCAGGCCCTTGAAAAGCTGGAGATCATCAATCAGCCGATGGCCAGCATCGCGAAGAAAGAGGAAATCCTCTACGTGCTTGGACGCGAGGACGAACCCATCGTTCTCGATCGCCACTCGCCCGTGCTCCAACTGATTCAGCAGATTCGAGACGAAACGCATCGGTTCGCAATCACCTTCCACCGCCAGCGTCGATCCAGCCGCCGGCTGCGCACTTCTCTCACCGAAATCCCCGGCGTCGGCGAACGGACGGCTCGCAAACTGCTGCGCAAATTCGGAAGCGTCGCACGGCTCAAGGAATTGACGGTGGAAGATCTCGCCACGGAGCTTCCGCGCGCCCAGGCGCAGCGGGTATTTGCGGGGCTGCATGAGGCAAGTTCCGCGGAACCAACTGTAAGGTAAATTCTTAACGCGAAATGCATTTGCGCTTTGCTTGCTACCCCTATACGCCTGTGCTACTGTGAGCTTTGGAGGTGAAAAGATGGGTGATAATAGCGCAGGGTCGAAGGCCAGCTTTTTCCTTGTCGGCCTTGGCATTGGGGCGATGGTAGGTCTGCTCTTCGCGCCGAAATCGGGCGAAGACACACGCGAATATCTGAGCGATCGGGCCGATGAAGGCCGCGAATATGCGCAACGCAAAGCCCGCGAGCTGCGCGAGCGCGCGGAAGATTTAATCCAACGCAGCAAAGAAATTATGGCGCGCCAAAAGGATGGTCTTGCGGCGGCGGTCGACGCTGGAAAAGAGACATACAAGCGGGAATCGAAGGTCTCGTAGGGTATCGTAGTCGGCGCGGCAGGTTCGTTTCGCAGTAAGGAGACGCGGATGTCGGGGTGGCTCCAGGCGTTCATCGTGATAGCGGCGGTTGCCATCGTGATTCAGATGGCGATCCTGCTGGGCATGTTCTTTCAGGTGCGGACTGCGATCGAGCAGTTCACGCGAATCGCCACGGACCTGCAGAACCGGGTGGATCCCATTCTTCTGCGTACGAACCGGATTCTCGAAGATTCCGAGGATCGAGTTGCCAGCATCATGGGCGATGCGGCGGAAATCACGCGGGTCGCTCGCGGTTCGGCGCAGAAGATCGATCGCGTGTTCACGGATGCGGTGGAACGGCTCCGCGTGCAGATCATTCGCGCGGACCATATTCTGACGGGGACGCTGGAAGTGGTCGAAGAATCCGGCGCGAAATTCAAACGGACTCTGTGGACGCCCATTCAGCAAGCGTCGGCGATTTTGAAAGGCATGAAGGTTGCGGTTGATATGCTTCGCGGGCAGCAGAATCGGCGGCCCGAGCCGGATGCCGCGACGGCGGACGAAGAACTCTTCATCTGATTTAAACCCCGCAATTTTCAAGACTTCACGCGAAAACTTTCCGTCAATTCTTAAAAGCTCAGCGGATCCATCCGCCGCCTAGGACCAATTCGCCGGAGTAGAAGACGGCGGCTTGGCCCGGGGTGATGGCTCGTTGCGGCTCGCGGAATGTGATGCGGGCGGTGGTGGCGTCGAGTGGTGTGATTTCTGCTGCGGCTGGTTCGTGGCGATTGCGGACTCGCACCATTGCTTCCACGGGAGTGGTTGGTGGCGCGATAGAAATCCAGTTCACGGCGCGGACTTCACATGTGGTGCTGCGCAGATCCTCATCTTCGCCGACAACGAGGCGATTCGACGCGCGATCGAGCGAAACAACGTAGAGCGGACGACCCGCGGCGACGCCGATTCCCTTCCGCTGGCCGACTGTGTATTGATGTAGGCCCGTGTGGTGACCCAGAACTTCGCCGCTCGTGGTGACGATTTCGCCCGAATCATCCGGTAGATGACTTCCCTGCTCTTGCAAGTAGCCTTCGATGAAACGCACGTAATTCCCGGTTGGCACGAAACAGATTTCCTGGCTCTCCGGCTTTTCGGCGACGGGAACGTGAAGGCGGCGAGCGATGTCGCGAACTTCCTGCTTCGAGAGTTCGCCGAGAGGGAAATCTGTGCGCGCGAGTTGTTCCTGCGTGAGGCCGAAAAGAAAATATGATTGGTCTTTCGTTTCGTCCACGGCGCGAAGTAGTTCGTAGCGGCCGGATGCCGGGTTGTGCCGGACGCGAGCGTAGTGGCCGGTGGCGATGCGGTCGGCGCCGATCTGTCGGGCCGTGGTGAGGAGCTGATCGAACTTCACGTGATTGTTGCAGAGAGTGCAGGGGATCGGAGTGCGGCCTTCGAGGTAGTCGTTGACGAATGGGCGGATGACTGTGTGCTCGAATTCGCGCTCGAAATTGACCACGTAGAATGGGACGCCGAGGTGTTCGGCGACGCGGCGGGCGTCGTAGACGTCGTCGATTGAGCAACAGCGGTGTTGGGCTTGCGCGGCGCTTTGTTCTTGTGGGAGGCGGCGCTGGTTCCAGAGTTGCATTGTGAGGCCGACCATGGCTTGGCCGCGGTCGTGGAGGATTGCGGCGACGGTGGAGCTATCGACGCCGCCGCTCATTGCGACGGCTACCGTGGCGGCGGAAACCGTCGAGCTTGCAGCAGACATTGGTGCGATAGCGTGTTCGGAGAGTGACGGCGTCGCGGTCTCGTGGCGCAAAGGCGCACAGGCAGGAGTGCCTGTGCCACTTGAAGGCGACTCCGCTGTGCTTGCACAAGAATTCTCGAGTGTTGAGTTTAGGGGATTTAGAAAGGTTGTGGTCATCGGGCGGTCACCATTGTGGCTGATCGCGGCGATAGGACGCGAAGGCGATTTACTACCTCGGGGATGGCAGAGATTGCGTAGTCGATCTCTTCTGGTGTGGTCTGACGGCCCAGGCTGAAGCGCAGGCTGGAGCGGGCTTCGTCGGGCGAGAGGCCGATTGCCGTGAGGACATGCGACGGCTCTACGGCGCCTGACGAGCAGGCGGCGCCGGTGGAACATGCGACGCCGAGCAGGTCGAGGGCGATGAGCATTGCTTCGCCACCCGCAGCTGCGAAGGAGAGGTTTGTGGTGTTCGGCGCGCGGTGAGTCGCGTCGCCGTTTACACGCACCGATGAAATGGTATCGAGGATTGCACGCTCGAGACGGTCGCGAAGTGCGGCGATGTGGAGTGGCTCCGTTGCTAAATTCGCGCGAGCGAGTTCGGCGGCTTTGCCGAGGCCGACAATTCCTGGAACGTTTTCGGTGCCGGGGCGGCGGTCGCGTTCGTGATGGCCGCCGTGAAATTGCGGAGTGAGCGGCGTGCCGGTGCGGACGTAGAGAGCGCCGGCGCCCTTGGGGCCGTAAATTTTGTGGGCGGAGATGCTGAGGAGGTCCACGCCGAGTTGATTTACATCGAGCGGGAGCTTGCCTGCTGACTGCACTGCGTCGCAGTGAAAATAAATATCGGTTTCGGCGGCGATGCGGCCGATTTCTTCGATGGGCTGAATGGTGCCGAGTTCGTTATTCGTGTGCATCGCGCTGATCAGAATTGTTTCGGGGCGCAGGGCGCAGCGAATTTCGTCGGGATCGACTACTCCGTTGCTCCGGACTGGAACGTAGGTGACATCGATTCCCTGCTTTTCGAGCGCCTGGCAGGAATGGAGGATCGCGTGATGTTCGATCGCCGTGGTGATGATGTGCTTGCGGCCCGCGGCTGACTTTGGAGCGACACCGCAGACGAGGCCAAAAATTGCCAGATTGTCAGATTCGGTGCCTCCACTGGTGAAAACGATTTCCGAGGGCTTCGCGCCGAGGAGCGCGGCTACCGAATCACGGGCGCGATCGACTGCGGCGCGGGCTCGTTGGCCGGGAGAATGAATCGAACTGGCATTGCCGAAATTGTCCGCGAGGAATGGCAGCATCGCTTCGAGGACCGCGGGGTCCACGGGGGTCGTGGCGTTGTAATCGAGATAGGCGCGCATGTTCTAGAGGCTGGAGGCTCGAGGCTCAAAGCTGGAAAAGGCACACGGAAGAGAGAAGATTTTCGAATTGAAAAATCGCATTTTTTTTGCGATTAGAAAATTGCATGTAGTTGATTCGAGGATGTTTAGATTGAATTCTAATTCCAGATTTGCGATTAGAAATTGACCCCGCATCCGGGTCTGGTGATAGCCGCTAGCCGACAAGTGCCGGCTGTTGCTGGGCGCCGCCTTCCGGCTTCCCTCCCACTGCATCCGAGTGTTTGGTCGAGAGCTCATATGGCACATCAAGGCTAGCAGGATGCTCGGGGATTGCAAGTGGCCGTTCGTCTGGAGAAGGTACAGTGGCCAGGCAGAGAAAAAAATAATCGAGCGTTACTTCTTGGCGCGAGCCACCTTGACAGCTTTGAGAGCGTCCGTTAGCGTCGAAGAGCGAGTAAAATTAATTGCAAAGCTTAACTCGATAGAGCGCGGAGCCCAATTTGCCAATACATAGGCCGATTATCACGCTTACCACCGACTACGGGACGAGTGACCACCTCGTGGGCGTGATGAAGGGCGTGATCCTGAGTATTAATCCCGAAGTAAGCGTGGTGGATATTACGCACAGCGTGCTGGCACACGACATTTTGGACGGAGCGCTGACGATCGGGCAGGCGTACAACTACTTCCCGCCTCGGACAGTTCATGTCGTGGTGGTTGATCCGGGCGTGGGGACGCAGAGGCGGCCGCTGCTGGTGGCGAGCGATCAGCATTATTTCGTGGCGCCGGATAATGGCGTGCTGTCGTCGGTTTACGATCAGACTGAAGCGCTGTATGCGTGGCTCATCACCTCGGAGCATTATTTCCGGCAGCCGGTGAGCAATACGTTTCACGGGCGCGATGTGTTTGCGCCGGTGGCGGCGTGGTTGACGAAATCGTGGCAGTCGTCTGCGTTTGGCGATCCGGTGGAAGATTTCGTGCGCTTCGCGTTGCCGAAGCCGAAGATGAATGGGAACACGATCAAGGCGGTGGTGCTGAAGGTGGATAACTTCGGCAACCTGATAACAAATTTGAAGGCGGAGGATGCGCCGGCGCTGGTGGCGAATGATGGGAAGTTTGCGATTCGCGTGGGTAATGGTGAAGTGAAGAAGGTGCTGTCGACGTTCGCGAACGGCACCGCAGGCGAAGCTTTTGGCGTGATTGGGTCGAGCGGGTATTTGGAGATTTCGGTGAACAAGGGTAGCGCAGCGCGGACGCTGGGCGTGGGACGCGGTGCGGAAGTTACGGTGGAGCTGGGGTAGCGATCGCCAAGCAAGCTGCGCTGAGATCCTTCGCTGCGCTCAGGATGACACCTCTCTCCTAAACTCGCTACGAGGTAATTTCGGGCTTGTTCTGCAACGCGCGAGTCATATCTTCCATTAGTTCGTGAAAAGCTGGCGACATCGTTTCAATGATCCGCAACCGCTCGTTGCAAAGGATTTCTTCGTGGTCAATTCTCACAACCGCAGGCTCGGATTTTCGATTGCTGTTTCGAAAGTCAAAGCAGACTGGGTCGTAGCTCCAATCCTCAGGTCTTGCGAATGGGAGCAACCCCTTGGCTAGCAGGAAGTGAGACATGACTTTGTCCGCGAATATGGCGAGCCTCAGCTCTTCACCTGTGGATTCGGGGACGCTGACTCCAACAGAATACAAGTAAAGGGGCGCCGCTTCGAATGCGGGAAATAGATATCGCGTGATCAGAGAGCGAAAACTTGGGGGTAATCGAAAAGGAAGCGAGGCTTCGAACTCAGGAAGCCACGGTGCTCCGCTACTTGGGACAATCTTCCACTTTACGTCGTCGTCGGTTATCGAAGTGACGCATTCGGGTAGGACTTCATTTTCAAAAAGTATCTCGCGTGGCGAGGAGTTTACCGCCGCGACGAATGCATCGACACGACGATCGCAGATATCGGCCGTCTTGCCCATATTCCGCAAATATAGCTAACGCAGCTTGTTATAGGGACCGAACCACGCGCCAGGGTTACGAAATCAAAACCCCACGACGAGAAGGGCGTCGTCGTGGCTACCTGCACATTTTTTTGATCCTATTTCTCGACGGACGTTTGCTGTGCGAAGAATGCGTGCCACTTTCCGTTTTCCCAGACGTAGTAATCCGCGTAGCGAGTCTCTTTGATTTTTCCGTCGGGTCCCGTGGATTGAGAAGTGCCGTAGGCAACGGCTACGTTGTCGTGCAGGAGTACGGTTGGTTCTGGAAGCTTGGGGATTGGGAGATTCTTTCCTTCGTTTTTGCGCGCGAATGCTAGTTCGTCTGACAGAAATTTCACCTCGCCGCTTCGAATGATTTCGGTGAAGTCTTTGGACAGGAGGCATAGCTCGAAGTTGGTGTCGGCTTTCAGGTAGGCGATTGTCCACGCGTTTTCTAGGCGCTGGATTGTTGCGACATCGCGTTGTTGTGCTTTGAGGGCGTCTATGTCGCAGGTGGTTTGGGCGTGGAGGGGAATGGATGGTACGAATAGAAAAAGCAAGATGGCGAATCCGAGATTTTGCGCACGCAACTTGAATCCTCCTTTGATTTTTTCAGGGAGTTTGACGGTTGTGGGGTTTCGTTGTGAGCAGAGACAGTGTTCGGTGGTTTTCGGCTTCAATGGAATCAAACACCTGCTGGTCTAAAGACCAGCGCTACATACGGCAGAAACGACGTTTGAGAACGAACGGGAGCGAGAGTCAAAAGAGCCGGCGGGACGCCGGCGTTACGGAAGAGCAGCTGACTACGAAATGAATTTCGAGGTCTCACTGCGCTTAGCGGCGCGGGCGGGTCTGAGACCCGCCCCTACGAAAACTTAACGGGCAAGCGTTGTGACTATTAGGTAGGCGCGCATGCGGGGGTCTAGCCAGTCGCGGAGAGCGTCGCCTAGGAGATTGAAGGCGAGGACGGCGGTCATTACAGCCAGGGCGGGGAAAATTACGAGGTGAGGGGCGTCGAAGAGGTGGCTGCGGGCGTCGTTGAGCATGGCGCCCCAGCTGGGCATTGGGGCGAGGACGCCAACGCCGAGGAAACTGAGCGTGGATTCGGCGAGGATAGCGCCGGCCATGGCGATGGTGGCTTGCACGAGCACCGGTTGCAGAATGTTCGGGAGCAGATGGCGCAACAGTATGCGCGCGTTTGATGCGCCGAGGGAGCGGGCGGCGAGCACGTATTCCATTTCTTTCGCTTGCAGAATTTGCGCGCGGGCGAGACGGGCGTAGCCAGCCCAGCCGGTGATGACGAGGGCCAGGATCACCTTGCCGAGTCCGGGGCCTAAGAATGCGGCGAACGCAATTGCGAGCAGGATTCCTGGGAACGAGAGGAAGGCGTTGATGAGGACGACGTTGACGAGGCGGTCGAACCAGCCGCCGAAGTAGCCAGCTATGGAACCGATTGAGAGACCTATTAATCCTGCGCCGAGCACTACGCTGATGCTGACGAGCATTGAGACGCGCGCGCCGAAGAGGAGGCGGGAGAGGATGTCGCGGCCGAGTTGATCGGTGCCCATCCAGTGGGCGGAGCTGGGGGCTGCGAGGCGCACCGAGAGATTTTGGGCGATGGGATTATAGGGAGCGAGCCATGGAGCGGCGAGGGCTGCGACGACCAGGATTGAAGTCAAGGCCAGGCCGATGCGGCCTGGGGTGCTGTGACGGAGGAAGTTGCGGATGGGGTTCATCGGGGCCTCGCTCCGAATGAAACGGTTCGCGCCGACTGCAGGTGATGATACGAGGAAAGCCGAGGGCGTAAGAGCACAGGCAAGAGTGCCTGTGCCACTGAAGGCGAAGCGCTTAAGAGAGATCCCTCGACTGCGTCCCGCGCCTGCGCTTCGCGAAGGAAATACAAATGCGCGCGGGACTTCGCTCGGGATGACAGGCTCAGCAGAGGCGCGTTCATTCTAGGCGGACCCTGGGATCTACTGCTGCGTAGACGAGATCGGTTAGAAGATTTACGAGGACGTAGGAGACCGCGATCAGCAGGATGCAGCCTTGGAGCAGAGGGTAATCGCGCGCTTCGATGGCCTGTACGGCGAGGCGGCCCACGCCGGGCCAGGAAAAAATTGATTCAGTGACGATTGTGCCGGCGAGGAGCGTGCCGAATTGGAGGCCGAGGATTGTGATGATGGGAATGAGCGCGTTGCGAAATGCGTGACGAAAAAGGACGGCGCTATTCGAGAGACCTTTTGCGCGGGCGGTGCGGACGTAGTCGCTCGAGAGCTCTTCGATCACAGAGGTGCGCACCATGCGCGTGAGAATTGCGGCGAGCGCGGCGCCGAGTGTGATCGCTGGCAGGATCAGATGCAACGGGCCTCCGCGTCCTGAGACTGGCAGCCATCCGAGAATCACCGAGAAGATAAGAATGAGCACGGGGCCCAGCGCGAAGTTTGGCACCGAGAGGCCGAAAAGCGTGAGCACGCCGACGGCGTGATCGGTGGTTTGGCCGCGCCGCTCCGCCGCGAGCGTTCCAGCAGGAATTCCGATGGCGGCGCATACGAACAAAGCGAAAATGGCGAGCTCCAGCGTTGCGGGATAGTGCGACAGGATCACGCGCGTGACGGGTTGCTGGAAGCGAAAGGATTCGCCGAGGTTTCCGTGCGCGATTCCCGAGAGGTAGCGGCCGTACTGGACTGAGATTGGAAGATCGAGGCCAAGCGCGTGGCGAAGCTGCTGCAAGTCTTCGGCGCGAGCGCCCTCGCCCAGCATCTGCTGAACCGGGTCGCCGGGCACGATGTGCGCGAGCAGAAAAACCATCGTGAAAATCAGCCAAAGCGCGGGCAGCGCGAAAAGGAGACGGAGCGAAATGAATCTAAGCATTTCGGGTGGTGGCCTTTCGGATGCGAGGTCGGTGAGTGAGATTCATTTGTCGCGGCGAACGTGCGACGCGCTGGCAGCGCGCCTGGCTTTCGCGATTTCCTTTCGTGGCGGCGGTTCGGGATCCTGCGCCGGACCGGAATCCGATTCGGACGGAGCCGGCGTTGACGCCTCCGGCTTCTTTTTGCTTCCAGAAGCTTCGGCGGGCTTCACGGATTTGATTTTTACGCGCGACACGCGGCGGTGATCCATGTCCATAACGGTGAAACGATAACCATACGCCTCAAAACTTTCGCCGCCGCGCGGAATGAAGCCGAGCTGATTCAAAATAAAGCCGCCGACCGTTTCGTACGAACTGTCCTCGGGCAACTCGATATTGTATTGGCTTTCCAGCTCGCGGACATTCGTGGCGCCGTCAAAAATCATCGAGCCGTCGGGGAGCGTGAGCGGGCGTTCGACCACGTCAAACTCGTCGTGAATTTCGCCGACCATCTGCTCGAGGATATCTTCGAGCGTGGCGAGGCCCAGAATGCTGCCAAATTCGTCGACGACCATGGCGAGGCCGGTGCGGCGCGAGCGGAATTCGAGGAGAAGTTCGCTGGCGCGCTTGGTTTCGGGAACGATGAGGACGTCGCGCAGCATCGTGCGCAGATTGAATTCAGGGGGCGGCTGGCGCTCCTCTGCAGCGCGCGCTCGATCGAGGAGAATCCAGATCATGTCCTTGATATGCACGAAGCCGAGGATGTGGTCGAGCGAACCTTCGTACACGGGAATGCGCGAGCGCTGCGTGGTGGCGAACATGCGCATCGTGTCTTCGAGCGAGGCTTCGACTGGCAGCCCGTGCACGTCAGGACGCGGCACCATCACTTCGCGGACTTCGATCTGGCCTAGCTCCATCGCGCTCTGAATGAATTTCACTTCGGCGGCGGGAATCAGGCCGCGGTCGTGGGCTTGCTGCACCATCACCTGGAGTTCCTCGGTGGAGCGAACGAGTGTGTGACTGTGCGGCGAAACCACGCCCAGCGCCGCTACGATTTTTTCGGCGATGCCGTCGAGAAGGTCGATGGCCCAGCGGAATGTTTGCAGGAACCAATTAAACGGACGCGCGATCAGAAGGGCGACGCGCTCAGCGCGTGCGAGGCTGAGGCTTTTGGGGACGAGTTCGCCCAGCACAACTTGAAGCATGGTGAGCAGTCCGAAGGCGAGAATGAGCGCAGCGCCATGCGCGATCACCGCCGCCCATGGGCGCGGGATCGCAGCAACGAGCGGCGAGAGAATCGCGGAGAGGGTGCTCTCGCCGAGATAACCGAGCAGAAGGCTCGCGATCGTGATGCCCACTTGAACGGCGGAAACGACTCGGCCAACGTCTGCGAGCAGAGACTCCACGATTTTCGCGCGGGGGTCGCCGGCGTCAACGAGCTGGCGCACGCGCGAGCTGCGGACCGCGACGAGAGAAAATTCCGCCGCGGCGAAGAATGCGTTTGTTCCGACGAGGAAGAGGACGGCGAAAAGATGGAGGACGATCATTGCGCGCTACCCAGTCGCACGCGCAGCTTCATTTTACGCTGCTGCTGGACGGATGGGAGGAGCAACAGTGCGGCCATCGAAGGCAATTTTAGCAAGTTGTGCGACGGAGGAGGGGAAATCTGCGGGCGGAGCGGACGAACGAGGCAATGTTTCGCGCTACGGGCGGTTGCTAGGTTGGAATTGCTGGGCTACACTCCGGCACTCTTTTGAGCGCTTGCGGAAATTGAGGAAGGCTGAATGACACGTGGTTCGCGCATTGCACGGAACGTAATCGCGGCGCTGCTGGTGCTCGCGGGGATCGCGTTGCTCTCTGGCTGGTGGTTTGCGCATCGGCCTCTTCCGAGGTTGGACGGGCAGATCACGATGGCGGGATTGAAAGAGGGAGTGATCGTCGATCGCGACCAGTGGGGGCGGCCGTGGATTCGCGCGAAATCGACGGAAGACCTGGTGATGGCGCAGGGATACGTGATGGCGCAGGATCGCCTTTGGCAAATGGATTTGCTCCGGCGGGCGGCAGCGGGCGATTTGTCGGAGATTGTAGGGCCCGCGGCGCTGAAAATCGACGAGGAGAATCGGATCCTGGGGATGCGGCAGGCGGCGGGGCGCGCGGCGAAGGAGTCGAGCCCGGAAATTCGCGCGCTGCTGGAATCGTACGCGCGTGGCGTGAACCAATTTATTGTGCAGCAGCGCGGCCGGCTGCCGATTGAATTTTCGCTTTTGGGTTACGTGCCGAAGGCATGGACGCCGGCGGATACTTATCTGATCGATCTGTACATGTGGAAGACGCTTACTTCCACGTGGAAGTCGAAGTTGAACCGGCAATTGGTGGTGGCGAAGGTGGGAGCGGAGCGGGCGGCGCAGATGTTTGTGGAGGACTCGCCGCTCGATCACTACATTGTCGGCCAAACTGAACCTAGCGCACCGGGAAAGGATAATCGGCCGTCGCTACAGGGCACGAACATGAGGGCGGTTGAGATGAAGCAGGGCGGAGCTGATCCGTTCGCGTCACAGGCGGGTGCCGAAGCAATCGATTTTCTGACGCAATTCGAAGAAGAATCATCGGAGATTATCGGCAGCAATAATTTCGTTGTGAGCGGTGTGCACACTGCATCGCACAAGCCCCTGCTCGCGAATGATACACATCTTGCGCTGAGCGTTCCCTGCATCTGGTATCTGGTTCATCTGACGGCGCCGGGATGGAATGTGGAAGGATTCGCGCTGCCGGGGGCGCCGCTTGTGATTATCGGGCATAACGAGCGCATCGCGTGGGGATTCACGAACAGCAATGCGGACGTACAAGACTTGTATAGCGAGGCGTTCGATCCAAAGAGTCCGCTCAACTATCGGGCGGATGGAAAGTGGATTTCGGCCGAGGTGCGAAAGGAAAAGGTTCCTGTTCGCGGAAAGGCGGATGTGGAACTCGACGTCACGGTGACGGGGCACGGTCCAATCGTGTATCGAGAACCGGAGAGCGAGGGTGGTCACGCATATGCGCTGCGCTGGTCGGCGCTTGAGCCCGGTGGACTCGATTTCGGATTTCCATTGCTGGGGCGAGCGAGCAATTGGAACGAATTCGTCGAGGTCACGCGGCATATCTCCGGCCCGGGCCAGAACACGATCTACGCAGATGTGGACGGCAACATCGGATTCACCATTCCGGCGCGAATTCCAATTCGAGCTAGCGGAAACGGCGCGCTACCCGTGTCCGGCGACACGGACGAGTTCGATTGGAAAGGTTACATCCCGTTTGAGGAGCTGCCGCGCGTCCTGAATCCCCCGGATGGGATCATTGCGACTGCCAACGCGCGCTCCGTTGGACCGGGGTATAAATATTTTGTGAGCGGACGGCAGGCGGGGCCATTTCGCACCGAGCGGATCTACCAGCTGCTTTCTGGTCGAACCGATTTGAAGCCTGAAGATATGAACGCAATTCAGAATGACATTGTGAGCCTGCCGAATCAGTTTCTGGCGGCCCAGCTCTTGACGGCGGCGCATTCGACGCCTCCGAAAGATCCGCGCACGCAAAAGCTAATTGCGGGATTGATTGGTTGGGACGCGAAGGCTACGGCCGATTCGATCGAGACTACGTTTGTCGAGTTGACGCGGCATGCGCTGTTTCACAACCTGCTTGGGCCGTACCTGGGCGACGAGACTTCGAAGTACGAGCTTTGGGAACCGCGAAGCCTTTATAACGAGGTGTGGTGGCGCGACAAAGTGTTTCTTGAAAACATTTTGACGCAGAGGCCGCCGGAGTGGCTTCCCAAAGGCGTGGTCAATTACGATGTGCTTTTAATCTCCAGTGCGAACGATGCGGTAGCTGCGCTTGCAAAAGAAACGGGGACAAGCGACGTGTCGCAATGGCGGTGGGGGCGTTTTCATCCGCTGAATATGGTTCATCCGCTCGGCCGAAGCGGTACGCTTCATTCTCTGCTGAGTATCGGGCCCTACGCGGATGGCGGGACGCTCGACACTGTGAAAGCGATGGGTGTGGGGCATGGGCCGGCAATGCGCATGGTTTCCGATTTGGCGAACTTCGATAATTCGTTGATGGAGATTGCGACAGGCGAATCCGGACAGGCTGCGAGCCCCTACTATCGCGATCAATTTCGGGAATGGTTTGAGGGGCGCGGCATTCCAGCGCCATTCAGCGAAGCAGCGGAAGAAAAAATGCGGGCTCATCGTTTGACGCTTGTCCCGGCGGGCGGAAGTGCGGCGGGCTCGCCGGAGTGAGCAGGGCTGTTGCGCTGCACAAGGCCATTGTTGACGTTCTCCATCGTGGGATAGAATGCTTCGAGCAATCCCGCAATCAAATTTTTGAAACTCGCAATGGTGGTTTCAGGGGCTTGAAAGTATATTGCGAGTATATGATCGCGAGGGAAAGAGTTGCCGCCGATGCCGTCAGGTGCGGCGCATCGACCAAAGCGGCTGCCCGGTTTTTTGTGGCAAGCTGCCAACGACAGATGGAGCGCCAGGAGAAGATGAATTCAGCGAGTAATAAAGCGGCAGAGGCTCCGCGCAAGGGAGAATTTGAGAAGTCTCTCACGCGCCTGGAAGAGGTGGTAAAGCGGCTCGAAGGCGTTGAGCTCTCGCTGGACGAAGCGATGAAGCTCTTTGAAGAGGGTGTGAAACTCTCGCGCGATTGCCAGAAGCAACTGGAAGAGGCGGAAGGCCGCGTGGAAATTCTGCTAAAAAAGGCGGATGGCAAACTTGTCGCGGAGACGTTTGAGCCTGAAGATGAATCTTCCTAGTCGCTGCAGCGCCGCAAGCGCGCGCACTTTCGATTCTGCGTCCACTGCGCCCACCACATGAGCATCCCGCAATTTTTTGAGTCCGACCGCGCGGGAATCGAGGAAGCGCTCGACCGCCTGCTGCCGAAGGAAGAAGCTCAGCCCGCGTCCATCCACAAGGCAATGCGGTACAGCGTATTTGCCGGCGGCAAGCGTATTCGCCCGATTTTGTGCCTGGAAGCGGCGGCGATGTTCAGCGAGAACCCGGTCGCGGCCGTTTCCGCCGGCTGCGCGCTCGAATTTATCCACACTTATTCGCTGATTCACGACGATCTTCCTGCGCTCGATAACGACGATTTCCGCCGCGGCAAGCCGACGTGCCACAAAGTTTTCGGCGAGGCGATCGCGATTCTCGCAGGCGATGCATTGTTGACGCTGGCGTTTCAGACGCTCGCATTCGTGCCAGTCGAGCCGCAACGCCGTCTGAATATTCTGGCGACGATTGCTCAAGCTGCGGGCACGGACCGTGGAATGATCGGCGGACAAGTGGCTGACATCGAAGCAGAAAAAAAGGCGCCCGACGTCGGCACTCTCGAATACATTCACCGGTCGAAAACGGCCGCGCTGATTCGCGCTTCGATCGTGGCGGGTGGAATTGCCGGCGAAGCGGCGAACGAGGATGTGGAGCGTCTACGACGCTTCGGCGAAAATATCGGCTGGGCGTTTCAGGTCGTAGACGACATCCTGGACGTTGAGGAATCTTCCGCCGTACTGGGCAAGACCGCTGGGAAAGATCAGGCGCAGCAGAAAGCGACTTATCCCGCGCTCTTCGGAATTTTGCAGTCGCGCGATATTGCCGCGGACCTGGCCGCGAAGGCTCTCAGCGAACTTGATTGCTACGGCGAACGCGGGTCGCGCCTGCGCGAACTGGCCCAGTTTCTTGTAGCGCGGCGATCTTAGCTTACGCGATTTCGGCGTCTTTCCCCAAAATGCCCCCCAAAATTGAAAAGACGCGCCTCGACGTTCTACTTGTGGAACGCGGCCTGGCTCCATCGCGCGAACGAGCCCAGGCGATGCTCCTCGCAGGAAATGTGCGCGTGAACGGCAAGCGCATGGATAAACCGGGCACCCGCCTGGCGGCCGATGCTCAGGTTGAGATCGCAGGCGAAACCCAGCGGTATTCGAGCCGAGGCGGACTGAAACTCGAAGGCGCGCTCGAAGATTTCAGCGTCACGGCACACGACAAGACGTGCCTCGATGTGGGAAGCTCGACCGGTGGATTCACGGACTGCCTCCTGCGGCATGGAGCGCACCGAGTCTATGCCGTCGATGTGACGATCAATCAACTCGATTGGAAGTTGCAGAAGGATCCCAGAGTAGTGACGATCGAACGGAATGCGCGCTACCTGAAGCCTGAAGATGTGGGCGAACTGGTTGACCTGGTGACGATGGACGTATCATTTATTTCTGTGACGAAAGTTCTTCCCGCAATCGTGCCGATCACAAAACCCGGCGCCGATTTCCTAGTTCTCATCAAGCCGCAATTCGAACTTGAAAAGCAACAGGTTGGCAAGGGCGGAATTGTTCGCGACGCCGCATTGCACGAAAAAGCGGTGGCGAACGTGACTGCTGCAGCCGCTGCGCTGTGCCTGGAAATCGCGGGAGTGCGCGCCAGCCACATTACCGGCACCGAGGGCAATCAGGAGTTTTTTCTCCACGCCCGCCGCAGCGGATAGGTTAGAATTCGCCCTCCACTCATGATCCGAGCCGTCGGAATCGTTTGCAAACCAATCAAGGAAATGGTCGCGACGGTAGTGCCGCCGCTGATCGCCTGGCTCCACGAGCGCAAAATTGAAGTGCACGTCGACGTTGAAACGCAGGGCTGCGTCGAACTCAACGTCCCGTGCGTGGCCCGCGAAGCGATGGGCGAAAAAGTGGATCTCCTGATCGTTCTGGGCGGCGACGGCACGCTGCTGGCCGCCGCGCGCGCGTTACAAGCTCACAACGTGCCGATCCTCGCCGTAAATCTCGGCAGCCTCGGCTTTCTCACCACGATTACTCTCGA
>Ga0210394_10004501_pt1 | contig 16237 bp, 20 predicted proteins | sample IncBWC12MmetaG_FD_160121 | JGI IMG/M metagenome (GOLD analysis project Ga0210394, IMG submission 160121) | Forest soil microbial communities from Barre Woods Harvard Forest LTER site, Petersham, Massachusetts, United States - Inc-BW-C-12-M | ecosystem: Environmental > Terrestrial > Soil >... | reverse complement strand
CAGCCACTGCTCGGTCGGATCGGCCGATTGACCGATGACACGCACCCCCATCGAGGCCTTGGCGATGGTCTTCGACATGGCCAGCGAGATGAAGGAGCCGGCAAATCCGAAGAACGCCGAGAACACCAGCAGCCCGCCGAGGCTGCCGCCGTGGATCGCCAGCCACGCGTTGAGGCCGGTGATTTCGGCCACCACGTAGAGCAGCAGCACCACCGCGAGGTTGGTCGCCAGGAACAACACGATACGTTTCATGAGCGCAAAGCCTGCTGTGTAAGCCTACCGTCGGAAGGCCAATTCTCGCCACCGTGGGGCTGGCGCGGTGGCTTTTCAAGGGCCATTGTGCGGCCCGCTGTCAGCCGAGCGCCACGCCCAGCGCCCGGCCGACCAGGAAACTGACGGCACCCGCACCGCCGCCGATCAGCACCATGCGCAGGGCGCCGCGCAGTGCGTCGCGGCCGGTGAACAGCGACAGCCCCAGCCCGACGGCGAACAGGGCGATTACGCTGACGAGCGCGGTGCCGAAAATCGCGTGTGCCGTGGTCGCCCCGCCGAGGAAAGGGGCGAGCGGCACCGCGGCGCCGACGGCAAAGGCGACGAAGGAGGCGCTGGCTGCCCGCCAGGGCGAGCCGAGATCGTCCGGGTTCAGCCCGAGCTCCTCACGCGCCAGCACATCGAGGGCGGCTTGCGGCTGCGCGAGCAGTGCGTGGCTCAGCGCGCGCGCCTGGCCGAGCTCGACGCCGCGCGCCTGATAGATGAGGGCCAGCTCCTCGGCTTCCTCTTCGGGGTACTCGGCCAGCTCGGCGCGCTCGAGCGCAATCTGGTACTCGTACATTTCGCGTTGCGTGCGCACCGACACATATTCCCCGGCCGCCATGGACAGCGCGCCGGCGAGCATCCCGGCGATGCCCGCAGTGAGCACGTAGTTGCCGCCAGCACCCGAGCCGGCGACGCCGAGCACCAGGCTGGCGTTCGATACCAGCCCGTCATTGATCCCGAAGACAGCGGCACGCAGGCTGCCGCCGAGCGCGCTGCGGTGGCGCGCGCCGACCTCCGCCAGCGAGGTCGGCATCGCGTGTCCGGTGTTGACCATCGGCGCGCTGTAGACCGACAGGCCGCGCAGCTTCATGGCCGCCAGTACCGGACGCAGCGAGCGCGGCGCGAAGCGCCGCAGCAGCGCCGCGACGATGCGCGCCCGCCGGCTGGGGATGAACTCGCGCGCCGCAGCAGCCGCCGCGCTGCGCTGCGCGGCACTGGACCACTTCGCCGCCTGCTCCTCGGCGGCAGCGGCGAGCTTCAGGAACAGGGTGCTCTTGCGCGGATCGGGCTCGGCGGCGGCGACGTGGCGGTACAGCCACGCCGATTCTTTCTCGTGGTACCAGCTATCGAGGCCGGATGCGGTCAATATTCATCCCGCTCTTCATCGACGTCGTCATCGTCCTCGTCAAGGTCGTCGTCATCCTCATCCTCGTCCTCTTCCCAGTCCTCCTCGTCCTCCTCCGTTTCATCCTCGTCGTCGGATTCGGACCAGCCTTCGGGCTCCTGGATGCGCTCGAGGTCCATCTCGTGCCAGGTCTCGAGGTCGATCTCCTCGATGTCGCCGTCGAGGTACTCGATCTCCACCAGCTCGGAATCCTCGTCCACCGACAGCACGCGGAACGATTCTTCTTCTTCGAGGTTCTCGTACCACTGGCCGGGCACCGGCTCGTAATCTCTGCTCACCGCGATCGCCACCCTGTCGTCATTTCACCGCCCGATAAGTGTAGGGGCTGCCGTCGGGTTGGGCAACGCGGCCGGAATGCGTATAGTTTTCCTCATGAACGGTCCACGCCCCGATTCCGCAGCGCCCCTGACGCAGGCGCGGCGCGTTGTCGTGAAGGTAGGCTCGGCTTTGCTGGTTGACGGGGACAGCGGGCGTGTCAACCGCGCCTGGCTCGAGACCCTCGTGGAGGACCTGCTGCGGCTGCGCAAGCGCGGGCAGCGCGTGATCCTGGTGTCCTCGGGCGCGATTGCGCTCGGTCGCCGCCGCCTCGGTCTCAAGCACGGAACTCTGCGCCTGGAGGACAGCCAGGCCGCAGCGGCGGTGGGACAGATACGCCTGGCGCACGCCTACAAGGAGCTGCTCGAGAGCCACGATGTGACCGTGGCGCAGGTGCTGCTCACTCTCGACGACAGCGAGCGCCGCCGCCGTTATCTCAACGCACGCGCCACGCTCGAGTCGTTGCTGGAGCTCGGTGCGCTGCCGGTGATCAACGAAAACGACACCGTGGCGACCGCGGAGATCCGCTACGGCGACAACGACCGGCTCGCCGCGCGGGTCGCACAGATGGCCGGCGCGGACTGCCTGGTGCTGCTCTCGGACGTGGCAGGCCTGTACAGCGCCGATCCCAACCGCGACCCGGGCGCGCGCCTGATTCGCGAGGTGCGCCAGATCACTCCGGACATCGAGGCGATGGCCGGCCGCTCCGCCTCGCAGCTCGGCTCGGGCGGCATGAGCGCGAAAATCGCCGCCGCGCGCATCGCGGTGGCTGCCGGCTGTCACCTGTGCATCGCCGCCGGCGCGCACAAGCATCCGCTGCGCCGTATCGAGGAGGGCGCGGACTGCACCTGGTTCGTGCCAACCGCCACACCGGCCGCGGCGCGCAAGCAATGGATTGCCGGCACGCTGCGCCCCGCCGGCGCCATCACCATCGATGCGGGGGCGCTGCGGGCGCTGCGCGAAGGGCGCAGCCTGCTGCCGGCCGGGGTCACCGGCGCCCGCGGGCGCTTCGACCGCGGCGACACCGTGAGCGTGCTGAGTGCCGAAGGGGCGGAGGTCGCCCGCGGCATCATCGCTTATTCCGATGCCGACGCCGCCCGCATCATGGGGCGCAGATCCGCGGAGCTCGCCGCGCTGCTCGGATTCCGCGGCCGCGACGAGATGATCCACCGCGACGACCTGGTGCTGCTGCACCCAGGCGAGGCCAGCGCGGCCGCCGCGGCGCCGCTGGCGCAGCCGGTACCTTAGAGAACCGTGGACGCCGCGATCACAGAACTGATGGAGGGGATCGGCCGGGCGGCGGTGGCGGCTGCGGCAGTGCTGGCGCGGACGCCCACCGCGCAGAAGAATGCCGCGCTGGCGGCGGCGGTGGCGGCGGTGCGCGAGCGCCGCGGGGCGATCCTCGCCGCCAACGAGCGTGACCTGGCGGCGGCGCGCCAGGTGCGCCTGAGCGGGCCGCGCCTCGAGCGGCTGCGGCTGGACGAGCAGCGCATCGCCGCCATCGCTGCGAGCATCGAGGAGGTGATCGCGCTGCCGGACCCGATCGGCCGCGCGGTGGCGCAGTGGCAGCGGCCCAACGGGCTGCGCATCGAGCGCGTGCTGGTGCCGCTCGGCGTCGTCGGCATCATCTACGAGAGCCGGCCGAACGTCACCAGCGATGCGGGCGCGCTGTGCCTGAAGTCCGGCAACGCGGCCATTCTGCGAGGCGGCTCGGAGAGCCGGCACTCGAGCCGCGCGCTGTACGAATGCCTGGAGAGCGGTCTGATGAGAGCCGAGCTGCCCGCCGCCTGCGTCCAGCTGGTGCCGGTCACCGACCGTGCGGCGGTCGGTTACCTGCTGGCGGGCATGAGCGAGTACCTGGACGTCATCGTGCCGCGCGGCGGCAAGTCGCTGGTCGAGCGCGTGCAGCGCGAGGCGCGCGTGCCGGTGATCGGCCACCTCGAAGGCAACTGCCACGTGTACATCGACCGCGATGCCGATGTACGCATGGCGTGCACCATCGCACTGAACGCCAAGATGCGCCGCACCGGCATCTGCGGCGCGGCCGAGACACTGCTGGTCGACAGCGCCTGCGCCGCAACGCACCTCGCGCCGGTGGTGCGTGCGCTGCTCGATGCGGGCTGCGAAGTACGCGGCGACGCCGCGGTGCGCAAGGTCGACGCACGCGTGCGCCCCGCGAGCGAGCAGGACTGGTACACCGAGTACCTGGACGCGATCATCGCCGCCCGGCTGGTGGACGGGGTGGATGCCGCGGTGGCGCACATTGCGCGCTACGGCTCGGCACACACCGAGTGCATCGTCACCGAGAACACCGCCACCGCGGAAGCGTTCCTGCAGCGGGTCGACAGCGCCATCGTGCTGCACAACGCCTCGACGCAATTCGCCGACGGCGGCGAATTCGGCATGGGAGCGGAGATCGGCATTTCCACCGACCGCTTTCACGCCCGCGGCCCGGTGGGGGTCGAACAGCTCACCAGCTACAAGTACCTGGTGCGCGGCAGCGGACAGGTGCGCCCGTGAGCGCGGCGCAACTGCCGAGGCCTCAGTCGCGATGCGGGTGCGCGTGCGCCGCGGCGCCGGGCGCGCCGGGCGCGCAACGCTCGCAATTGACCCAGCCGGAGTCACCGCTCAGGTAGTGCTCCTTCTTCCAGATCGGCAGACGGTGCTTGACCTCGTCGATGATGTAACGGCAGGCAGCGAAGGCCGCGTCGCGGTGCGGCGCGCTAACGCCCACCCACACCGCCAGCTCGCCGACCCCAAGCTCACCGAGCCGGTGCACGCAGGCGGCGCGCGCCACGCCGAAGCGGCCGAGCGCCTCCGCCAGGATGCGCTCGCCTTCGCGCATCGCCAGCGCTTCGAAGGCTTCGTACTCGAGGTGCCGCACGGCCGCACCCTCGTTGTGATCGCGTACCCAGCCTTCGAAGGCCGCATAGCCGCCGCAGGCGGGATCGGCGAGCTGTGCGCGCAGCCGCTCAGCTTCGATGGGCGCACGGACGAAACGGAAGGTGCTCATTGCCCTCAGCCGCCGGCGACCGGAGGAATGAACACCACTGCATCGCCTTCGGCAAGCGGCGTCGACCAGTCGCGGAACTCGGCGTTGATCGCCACCCGCAGCATTTCGGGCGCGAGCGTAAAGCGGTAGCGTCCCGACAGCTCGGTGTACAGCTCGCGCGGCGTGCGCGCGGCGGTCGCCAGCGCCTCCTCACGCCGACCCGCCTGCTCACGCAGCAGCGCGTAGTACTGTACCGTGATCCGCTTGTCGGCAGCGCCGGGCTGCGGCCGCACCTCGTTCATGAGCGCACCATACTCCGTGGCAGTGTTGACGTTGTCGAGCGCGCGCGGGTTGGGCTCATCGAGCAGCCGCACGTCGGCGCTCAGCAGGAATTTGCGTGGGCAGTGGCGACCCTGGGCGACGCTGGCGACGAGCGGCCCGTGGCTGTGTGGTTCGTAGATCGCGCACAACGGCTCGGGCAGGCCGTCGTGGCTGGAGCGAAACGCGGTGGCGGTGCGCTGCGGTGCGCGCTCACGCACCAGCTGCGCGAGGGTGCTCTCATCGAGCAGCGGCAGGTCGCACGCCAGCACCAGCCAGGCAACCCCGGGGTGGCGCTCCTGGGCGGCGAGCAGCCCGGCCACCGGACCGATGTCGGCACGGGTATCGGCGATCTGCGGATAGCGCGCACGCAGCGGGTCGGCCGACTGGTCGGCGCGCACCGAAACGAAGGCGCGTGCCACGTGCCGCTGCAGCAGTGCCATGGCGCGCTCGAGCTGCGGCTTGCCGTCGTAGGCGAGCGCCGCCTTGTCGCGCCCCATGCGCGTACTGCGCCCGCCGGCGAGCAGCAGCCCGTAGAGGGGCGCAGCGTCCGCTCGGGGCGCCGGATGGACGCTCATGGCCGGCGTCGCCGCGTGCGGCGCGCAAAGCTGCGCCGCCCGCCGGCCTTCGCCAGCAGCCGGATGCTGGCGATAGCGATGTCGTGCGACAGCGCCTTGCACATGTCGTAGATGGTCAGTGCCGCCACCGCGGCTCCGGTGAGCGCTTCCATCTCGACGCCGGTACGGTGATGCACCGAGACTTCGCAGCGCACCACGATCTCGGTCTCACGGCGCTGCTCGATCCGCAACTGGCAGTTCTCCAGCCCCAGCGGATGACAGAACGGGATCAGCTCATGCGTGCGCTTCGCCGCCATCACTCCGGCGATAACGGCGGTGTCGAACACCGGGCCCTTGCGGGTGCGGTGACCGCTCGCGCGCAAGGCGCGGCCGACGCTGCGCGGCAACAGCAGGCGCGCCTCGGCGACCGCCACCCGCTGCGAGACCTCCTTGCCCCCCACGTCCACCATGGCGGGTTTGTGACGCGCATCGAGGTGTGTCAGGGCGCGCTGCGCCATCAGCCACCGATGTAGAACATCTCGACCTTGCGCTCATCGGAAGCGACGCGGCGCAGGTTGGCGCGCTGCTCGCTGTAGCGGTCGATGCGCCGCGTCCACACCTCGCGCATGAGCTCGAGCAGGTGATCGTCGCTCGCGCCGCCGCGCAGCGCATCACGCAAGCTGGTGCCGTGCGTGGCGAACAGGCAGGTGAACAGCATGCCGTCCGAGGACAGCCGGGCGCGCGAGCACGCGCCGCAGAACGGCTGCGACACCGAGGAGATGAAACCGATCTCGCCCTGCCCATCGGCGAAGGCGTAGCGCTGCGCCACTTCGCCGCGGTAACCCGCCTCGAGCGGCGTGAGCGGCCAGCGTGCACCGATAAGCGCCATCAGCTCCTTCGACGGCACCACCAGCTCCGAGCGCCAGTGGTTGCGGTTGCCGACGTCCATGTACTCGATGAAGCGCACGATCACGCCCGTGCCGCGGAAGTGCTCCAACAGATCGAGCACCGTGTGATCGTTCACGCCGCGCTGCACGACGGCGTTCACCTTGACGGGCGTGAGCTCGACGCGTTGCGCGTGCGCGATACCGTCCAGCACGTCCGTGACTCCGCCGAAGCCGCCGCTCATGCGCGCGAACACCTGCGGGTCGAGGCTGTCGAGGCTGACGGTGACGCGCTGCAATCCCGCCGCCTTGAGCTCGGCGGCGTAACGCGCCAGCAGGATGCCGTTGGTGGTGAGCGCCACGTCCTCGATCCCGGCAATATCGGTCAGGTCGCCGATCAGGTCGGGCAGGTTGGCACGCAGCAGCGGTTCGCCGCCGGTAAGGCGCAGCTTGCGCACGCCGAGCCGCGCAAACAGCCGCGCGAGCCGCACGATCTCGTCGAAGGACAGCCGCTCGTGCGAGCCGAGGAAGCGGTAGCGCTCGTGGAAGGTCTCGCGCGGCATGCAGTAGGGGCAGCGGAAGTTGCAGCGGTCCATGACCGATATGCGCAGGTCGCGCATCGGTCGCGCCAGCGCGTCCCGGGGCGCGGGCAGGGCCTTCAGCGGAACGATGACTTCGCGGGTCATGATGTCGTCAAGTATGGGCACCGCAGGGTGTAAATGGCTATTCCACCAAGGAGATGGACCGCCGCCCCAGGGTTCCATGGGGGCTGCGGGGCGACCCGCAAGCCTCACCAGGGATACAGCCGCGTCACGAACCCCTTGGGGTAGGTATTCGGTCCGGGTGGCAGCTCGACAAACCCGTCGGTGCCGGTGAGCGCGGTGAAGTCGCCCGAGCCGTTGGTCGGCGCCGGCACGGCCCAGTCCCGCCCCCAGTCATCCTGCTCCAGGCGCACGGGAATGAAATGCGTCAGCGGCGGGGTCACGGTCAGGGGTGCGGCGAGCGCCATGCGTCGCGCAGGCACGAAGGTCTCGCCGAGCGCACTGCGCAGCGCCGGCAGCACGTAGCGCGTGAAACACACGAGCGTCGACACCGGGTTACCGGGCAGGCCGAACACCGCGGCTCCCCCCGGGGCCATGCCGAACCACAACGGCTTGCCCGGACGCTGCGCCACCTTATGAAAAATGGCGCGCACGCCGAGCTCCTGCAGCACCGCGGGAACCAGGTCGAAGCGGCCCATGGAGACGCCGCCCGAGAGCACCAGCACGTCGTGGGTCTCGAGATGGAAGCGCAGCCGCTCGCGCAGCTCCGCGGCGTCGTCCGCGATGTGATCGTCCGCCACGCGCTGAAAGCCATGCTCGCGCAGCGCGCTCACCAGGGCGTAGGCATTGGAGCGGCGCACCTGGTGTTCGAGCACCGGCTCGCCGGGCTCGACGAGCTCGTTGCCGGTGGAGATGACCGCCAGCATCGGCTGGCTGCTGACGCGTATGCGCGCCATGCCGGCGGCGGCGGCGACCGCGATCTCAGGCGGACGCAGGCGCCGCCCGGCAGAGACCAGCAGCGTTCCCTGGCGGGTGTCGGTGCCGCGACGGTGCACGTTGCGCCACGGCTCTGCACGCACCTGCGGGGTGAGGGTCGCCTGTCCCTGCTCGACCGTCAGCTCCTCCACCGGGACCACGCTGTCGCAGCCCGCCGGCAGCATCGCGCCGGTCATCACTTCGATGCAGTTGCCCGCGTCCGCAAGCGCCAGCGGCGCATCCCCCGCCGCCTGCGTCGCCTGAATGCGGAACGACCGCACGCCGGCGCTCGCCGCCTGACTGTGCAACGCGACCCCATCCATGGCGACGCGATCGTAGGGCGGCTGATCGCGCTCGGCATAGATGTTCTCGCGCAGCACTGCGCCGGCGCACTGCGCCAGCGGCAGCGACTCTACCGGTAGACACTGCAGATGCTGGCCGATCAGCCGGTCGGCCTCGGCCGGGGTCAACACTCAGCCCTTCTTGTCGGCGGTCCTGGCCTTGAAGACCTTGATCTGCTCGTTGAAGCGGTCCGCGACGCTCTGCAGCTGGTCGACTGCGGCATTGTGCTTCTGCGCCTCGATCTTCTGCATGTCGGCCTTCTGCTGTGGCTTGAGCTGATCACCGCCCTTGGCGATCGCCTCATCGAGCGCCTTGTCGATGCAGGCGTTGTACTCGTTGACCGCCTTCTCGTACTCCTTGACCGCCTTTTGTCCGGCGAGCATGTCCTCGAGCGTTGCGGTGGCGCCGTCGGGGAGTTTCGCCGGGGCCGCCGGGTAGGGGCAATCGGCGGCGTACACCGGCCCGAGCGTGAGAGCGGCGGTAAACGCCATCGCAAGCAATGCCTTCATAGCCAAAGTCCTGGAACGGTTGATTCGGACCGCTATCTTAAGAGCCGGCCGCGCTTCAAGGCTACTTTGGGCGGCGCGCGCCCGCGGCGACCGCCGCGGCGGCGTTCGGCCGGCCGCGCCGGTGGACAACGAAAGCAGTCGCGCGAGTGATCGTTCACCACCCCGACGGCCTGCAGGAAGGCATAGACGATGGTGCTGCCGACGAAGCGAAACCCCCGCCGGGCGAGGTCGCGCGCCACCGCATCGCTGAGGGGCGTGTGCGCCGGCAGCTGACCGCCGCGCGGGCGATTCACCCGCGGACGGCCGGCGACGAACGACCACAGATAGCGGTCGAACGAGCCGAACTCCCGTTGCACCGCCAGGAAGGCCCGCGCGTTGCTCACGGTGGAGTCGATCTTCAGCCGGTTGCGCACGATGCCGCTGTCGCGGCGCAGCGCCGCACGACGCCGCGCATCGAAGCGCGCTACGCGGCGCGGGTCGAAGTTGGCGAACGCGCGGGTGTAGCCGGCGCGTTTACGCAGAATGGTCGACCACGACAGCCCGGCCTGCGCGCCCTCGAGCGTGAGCATCTCGAACAGCCGCTGGTCGTTGTGCAGCGGCTGCCCCCATTCCTCGTCATGGTAGCGCTGCATGTCCTCATCGGCGCCGGTTGCCCAGCGACAGCGGCGTAACTCCCGAAGCCTGCCGCGCGCGGCGCCCGTACGTGATCGACGCTGTCCCATAGCCGCCCGGGTGGTTTGCTTGTTCAAGGCAGGTCGTGCATGGTACCAGTGCAATGCAATGGTGAAACCGCGCCGCAAGATCGCCCCGGCCATTGCCTGCATGTCATTGTGCGCCGCTGCCGCCGCGCCGATGCGCGTCTGCGCGCAGGCCGGTCCGCCGTTCCTCAGCAATGATCCCGGTACGCCGGGAAACGGCAACTGGGAAATCAACATCGCCGCGATGCAGACCACTCTTCCCGGCATCGCGTCCTGGCAGCTCCCGCAGCTCGATGTGAACTACGGGGTGGGAGAGCGCCTCCAGCTGACCTGGGAGGCCCCTTACGTCGTGCAGACCCGCAGCGGCGAGTCGCGGGCGAGCGGCTGGGGTAACGCCAATCCAGGCGTTAAGTGGCGTTTCATCGATCAGGGCGAGGACGGCTGGCAGGTATCGACGTTTCCGATGTATCAGACCACCGGCTCAGAGGCGGCGCGGCACAACGGCATCGCGGCGGAGGGTCCACGGTTGTTCCTGCCGCTGGAGGTGGCGAGGAAGGTCGGTCCGCTCAGCCTCGATCTGGAAGTGGGCAGCTACCTTCCCTGGCACGGCGACCACGAACACATACTCGGGCTGGTCGCCGGGCGCCAGGTCGCCCCAGGGCTGGAGCTGGATGCCGAGATCTACGACGATCATGTGCGCAGTGCTGCGCCCGACGTCACCACGCTCGACATCGGCGGCCGCTACAAGCTGCATCGCGGGCTCATCCTGCTGTTCATGGCGGGCCGCAGTGTGAGCGGCAACTCCCCCGGCCAGGTGGAGTTCATGGGCTATCTGGGCATCCAGATTCTGCTCAGCAACTACGGGCGCACATTGGCCGAATGAGAACGGCCCCGGCGCAGGACCGGGGCCGATGCCGTTATTTCTGCCCGCCGTCAGACTGCTCGAGAAACTCCGACGGCTGCAAGGGCAATTCCACGAAGTTGGGAGTACCCCAGCCACTTGCCGGATCCCAGCCGGGCGTCGCCGAGTAGCCCGCGGCGACCGCTCCCGCGACGTCAAGCAGCGCATTGTTGCCCACGGTGATATCGCGGCCAAAGCTGCTGAAACGCCCCAATCCGCCTACCGCATAGAGGGCGGGATTCAGAAAACCCAGCGGCCGCCCCGCATACTGGTTGAGGTCCGCGACGATGCCCGCCCACTGCGGCGAGCCTTCGCTCGTTCCACAGATGCCGTAGTAACCGGCGCTGTCCGGCCCAAAATAACTCAGGTAGACGAGGATGACGTTGTTGCAGTCGGCGTTGTAGGAGACGTCGGGCAGGCCGCGCATGCCGCCGAGCTCCCGGCGCACGCTTCGCGGCAGCGAGAACTGCTGATAGTCAGGCGCGGAGAAAATCTGGCTGATGCCGCCGCCGCCCGCACAGCAGCCGGGATTGCTCCAGACGGTCTCGTACTGGTAGTGGCCGGAGGTGTTCGCGTACAACGTGGTGCCGCCGACGGCGGTGACCCACGGCGACGAAGCCGGAAAGCCGACCGTCGGAAAAGGATAGAAGGTCACGCCATCGGTTTCGACATTGCTGCTGCCATTGTCGCCCGCGGCGGCCAGCACCGTGACCCGCTCGGCGGCCGCACGCCGATAGAAGGCGGAGTAATCCTTGATCACCTTCGGGCCTTGCGCACCGGCCGTGTTGAGAAACAGGGTGTTCTCCGTCGCGCCCCAGCTCTGGGAGATGATCTTGCCGAGATGGTGATCGAGCGCGTGCTTCTCCAGCTCGAGAAACTCCGGCAGTCCCTGGACACCTTCGGTCTCATCGACCGGGCTTGTCAGCAGCACGATGGCTGCGCCGGGTGCCATGGCATGCGCCCATTCCACATCGAGCGTGGTCTCGGCCGCCCAACCCGGCTGGTCCGGATAAAGCGTCGGATTCCAGGGCACGGCACCGAGCGGCGCCAGCACCGTGAACGAGGGCGGATCGGGCAGTCCGTAACCCTGATCGAATGTCTGCAGATCTGCCGCAATCGTCGGGCTGCCGTAGGAATCGATGATGACGATGGTCTGCCCGGCGCCGACCATGCCGGCCTCAATCAGCCCGTTCAGGCCGTAGGCGGTGTGCATTTCCTGCGGGGAGTAACACGGCGAGCCGCCGACCGCAGCGCGGCACTGAGCGTCCGTCGGCGGGGTGACGTCCCTGCTGAGGCGCTCCCGCAGAATCGCGTGCGGTGCCCCCCATGAGGACGCGGGGCCGAGCAGCAGACTCAGCGCGATGAGCATGAATCGAGCGAGCGACGCACCTGAATGGGTTTTCATGACATCCCTCCCGTTATTGTTGTCTCGTCGGCGGAATTGTTATGAGCGCCGCCGAGTGCCGCCCTCGAGCGGCGCCTGTTCGGTGTTCCCCTGTCGCGGGTGTCGTTTCAATTACGCCTGCACCCCGGGGGTGTCAAGACGGCTGACGCCCGGGTTCCGCTGGCCGGGCGCCGCACCGCAGCAAGTGAAAAGCAACCGTCCGCCGGTGCGAGCGAGCGACCGCCGGCCGCATTTTTTATTCGCGATTGATTCTCACGCGCGTGCAGCCGGGCACGGGTTTGGCGCGCGCCCCGGACGCGGCGAAGGCGAGGGCCGCCGCATCGAAGGAGCTGTCTCCGGACGAATGAACCAGCGTCGGCTCCCGCGCTCTGCCGGTCTCGTCGATGCAGACGCGCACCTCCGTCGCGTCCGCGGCGCTATTGCCGGCCGCCACGCTCGCCACCGGGGCGGTCGCCGCCGCCGTGGTAGCGGGCGCGGGCATGTTGTGCGGCGGCGGTGCAGGCGCCCACTTCCATGCGATCTCCTGCCATGACTCGACCGCAGCGCCATCGCCGATGCGCGTCGCCGGCTGGAAGCGCAGCTTCAACACACAACTGGCGGCGGCCGCGTCGAGTCCATCGGACGATGGCGACGACTTGACGGAGGCATGCGAGGGAACTCCGGTAGGGCCGACCAGAAACAGCACCAGTGCGGCACCTGCCTCGTCCAACGAAGCCTGGCGGACTTCGGGGCAGCGCGACAACGGATCGAAGCGCAGCGCCGGATGCGCCACGAGGATGCTGCTCGTCGGCGGGAGGCTCTCGGCGGCGCCAATACCCGGCGGAGCGCAGAGCGACATCGCGCACGTCAGAGTTGCAAGTGGCCAGAGACGCATCGGAAACCTCCCGCAACGGACGGATATCGCGGCCGGGTCCGCAGGCGCGCGCCCCGCATTGTACCGGCCGCCTGCGGCGTAGCTGCAGAATTATGTCGGATTGCTGCACAGCTGATGTGCGCGTAGGTTGACCACAAGAACAAGAGCCCGAGCGGGAGCGGCCATGGAATTCAACAAACAGATTTGGAAGTTGTTCTTGATCAACGCGATCGCGATACCCGCGAGTGTGTATTGGCTCTTTGTGAGCGCCCTGCATCCCGGCGCCTACGCTCGAAGCGCGCTCGCGACTCTAGTCGCGCTGGGTGGCCTCAGCCTCGCAATGTGGCGCTGGTGGAGCAGCGGGCGCGGCAAGCTCAAAGGCTAGCCGAAGCGCGTGAGCGCTTCGGCACCGACGGCCAGGTGGGACGCTTCCTACGCCATTTACGGTTCGCAGCCGGCTACGCCGCCCGCACACATTGCGTTTAGCTTGAATGCGCAGTCGAATATGACCAACAAGTCCGAATTTTTGGGTCCGGCGATTCTCGACCGCATCAGCGAGCTTCGGTGGCGGCTTGAAGACGCGACCACGGACCTGACCGCACTGCTCGAAGTCATTGAGTCGCCGAACCCGGAGGTCAAGCGCCAGGTCCGCCTTTGCCTGCGAGAAGCGGTCGACGACATCGAACGAGCGCTCGACCGGCTGGAGGTCGCCGAGAGTGCCGCAGGCGGCACCTTCGAGCCAAAGGACTGAGCCGGCATTCACCGCCCCGCCACATCGGCGTAACCACGGGCGCAGGTGCCGCGACCTTGGCTGCGGCCGTGCTGCGTGGCCGGCGGCCGGATGAGGCCGCCCGGCGGTACAATCGCCACCGTGAGCCGTATCCCGCGATGAAAATCAAGATCGAAGTGGTCGAACGCGCCGGCTGGTGGCAGGTGAAGGTCTGCGGCCTGCGCCATTCGAGATACCGCTCGCAGCCGGCCGCCAGGCTTGGCGCGAAGCGGCTCGCGGCGCGGTTGAAGAAGCTCAGTTTGCAGGCGCGCAGCAGGGCAGGTCGCATGCAGCTTGGGCAGCGCCTGCGCGTCGCGCACTGCGAGTTGTACTGCATCCGGACGCTGCTGCGAGGGCGACGCTGACTAAGGAAATCGCAGGGGCTGCGGCCGCGAGCGCGGCGGCATTGAAGCTACGACCGACGCGGCGGGTTGGGGTCCGCATACAGCATCCGTTGTCGCGCAACACTGGTTGGACGCCTCGCGCGAGGCGGCGCGCAAGAGAGTGTAAGCCACATTCCTAGGCTTTGGGCGGCCATGCCCGCGAGGCGTATCATCAGTCTCCTCGCGGGGAGGATAGGCACCGTGTCCAAAGAAACAAAATACAAGCAGTTCGTAACGACCTATCAAGCATTCCTCGCGCAGGAGCAGAAGAATTCTTTCACGGACGCAGCCAGTTATAACGAATTTGAGGTGCCTAATGTGAGGAGTCTCGGCAAACGCTGAAGCTGGTAAACCACGCTCGTTGCTGCGGTCATGATCTGGAGACACCGCGAAGGATCAGGACGATATGCAATTGAAGTTCCCTCCTCTGTTGGCTGTCGCAGTCGTCGGACTCTTGTGGATTGTCTTATATCTTAGCGTCGCTGAAAGGGCGCCCGAGCAGCAGACAGCGCACAATCTCGAAATTGAACGCAGCGTGCTTCGGGCGATCGATCGCGAATGCGCTCCGTGGAAGAGCGATAGCGCCCAGTTCGCCGACTGCGGCGAAGCGTTTCGAGTGTATGAGAAGTGCGAGGTAGCGCGGCCCCGCATGCTTGATCGTGAGGGTGAGAGCAGAATAAGTGACGCAGGAGTTGTCTGCGAGCATCCGGTCTATAAGTTTCACGAACGAGAGCAGGCAGAGTTTGAGCAGGTCGAGCGGGGATCAGCCCAACGACAATAAGGGCAACCCGTTATGGCGCGCTTGGTGGGTTGGTCAACGACGCTCGAGGCTCTGGCGCTCCGGCTGCGCTGCTCGAAGTGCGGCAAGAAAGCCGCGGAAGTGGTGGCAGTCGCGAGGCCTCGGCCGCGGGGCGTACCGAAGAACCCGCACTAGGGCTTAGAGGAGCAACGCCAGGTCCATGCCCAGCGTGATGACAGCCAGGATGACGGCCGCACCCCAGACGAGCATGGCTGCGTAAGCGTCCCCGCTGTACCGGTTCTCGGGTCTGTCTGAAACCATGAGTAACGACGTCCTATCCACAAACTCGGCTCAGCATCACCACCTTCTTGTCAGAACGTTCGCTGGTGTTCACATTCTGTAGTGTGCATGGAGCGAGGACGCGCAAGTTTGCGATGCGCGTCACGGCGACCTGTCACGCTGCTCTGCGTGTGTGCTCCCGCTTCCGCACCGCCTGCAGCGCTTTCAGGGGATGCCCGACGCGCCGCCGCGGATCGCGCTAGCCGCAGCTCAGATGACAGACGTCCTGGCTGGCCGTGCGGGGAGCGAAACCCTCCCCGCACACCCGGCACACCGCCCAGCGGCGGCTCATGGCTTGCACTTGGAAAAGCGGGCGAAAGGCGAGGTAGCGATCGCCTCCTTGAGCGCCCGGCGCATGAGGAGTACGAGAGTAACTGCGTCCATTGAGCCGAATCCGCGGCGGAGCACCTCGTCCCATGTCGCCTCGAAGCCAGACCGCAGCGCGGTTGCGAAGAACCGCCTGGCCATCTCCTCAAGTTGGGCGAGGTAGCGCAGTCAAGCGCTACCCTTTAGAAGGCCGCGTGGCATCCCGAGTTGATCCGCACTTCGGGACATCGAAGATTCCCCGGCGCGTTCATATTGCGCGCCAAAGGGCGTGCAATGCCCAAACGAATATCCAAACGAGGGCGTACAGCAACCCCCAGGCGATTGCGAAGAAACCCGCGAGGACGGTAAACCTATAAGCGGTTCTAAGCACGGTGTTAAATAGTGCCGCCCATCCTTTCCCCGCACCGCGCGCTCGGTCACATCCGCAAGCCCTCTAGCGGTGATGTGATGCTCAATCACAGACGGTGTGTTCGTTGCCGTCCCGACTCGCTCACGTGATACCCGCCAGAATCAAACGTGAGCCCGTTAAACCGACATCCTTTCTGCTCTCGTGTTCCCCGGTCCTGCCGGTAAGCCGATCGACTATCACAACTGGCGCGCGCGGGTCTGGGCGCCGCTCCTGAAGAAGGCCGGCGTCACCGGCACGTTCCACACGCTGCGGCATTTCTTCGTCACGGCGCTCATTCAGTCGGGAGTCAACGCGAAGGTCGCGCAGTCACTCGCAGGGCATCACTCCGCGAGTTTCACGCTCGATCAGTACGCGGACGCGGTGCCGCAGCAGTTGGAAGAGGCCGGCGAGAAGGTGTCGACAGTGCTGCTCGAGGCGAGCGGTAGCATTTCGGTAGCAGACGCCAAACAGACCGAAGTTAGAAAGACGCAAGTCATTGAGATATCAAGCGCGCCCGGAGAGATTCGAACTCCCGACCCTCAGGTTCGAAGCCAAAATCC
>Ga0210394_10004499_pt1 | contig 16250 bp, 14 predicted proteins | sample IncBWC12MmetaG_FD_160121 | JGI IMG/M metagenome (GOLD analysis project Ga0210394, IMG submission 160121) | Forest soil microbial communities from Barre Woods Harvard Forest LTER site, Petersham, Massachusetts, United States - Inc-BW-C-12-M | ecosystem: Environmental > Terrestrial > Soil >... | reverse complement strand
ACCGCCGAGGCAAGAGAAGGTCCGTTACCGAGCGCCCGCGGGCGGTGTGGTAACAAGTGCCTTCGGCGCGAGCACTCCATCGAGATCGGGCCTAAGCAGAAAGTACTGTTTTTTTCTGCTCATCGTCTCGCCGAAACCCAAGACGTCACCGCGGTCGTTGATGGCGGCCGCCTCCGCAGAACGATAGCCGTCCGGTGTCAGGTCGAAAGCCCCCGAATTCGCACTCCATATGAAGAGATGTCGTCGGCTGTGCCCGGCAGGTTGATAAAATCCGACGACGTCCGCAGAAGAATTTATTCCGACCGCGTAGCTGGGCAAACTCAGGATCACCGTTGCGATGCCATTCTTGAATACAGTTGCCATCGTTTTACCATCTGAGGTCGAACCGCCAGCCGCTTCGCCCGAGTCGTTTATTGCATAAACAAACCCATTCAGGTGCTCAGTCGTGCCGTGGCTCAGAACGTATCCGCGTTGGCCCGTGCAACTCAATCGGCCGGTGAGGAGACGCCGCATGAAGCTGAGGGTACGGTTGCCAATGATGGTGCCACTGGAATTGATGCCCAGTGCGGCAGTGCTGGTTCCGGATACGGGTAAGCCGGAATAGGCGCCATTAGACCAAAGCCAGCCTGTTAGTTTGTTGCGTGGTGTATGGTCATATCCAACCACGTCTCCCCGGCTGTTGATCCCGATTGCGGCGCTGCCAAGGTCGGTCGGGTCTGCCAGAGGTAGGACCGTGAAATGACCGCGGTCATATATAAACGAACGCGACGGTAGATCGCCCGCAGCGGTATGAATTGTGCCGACGATCGCGCCGGAGTTGTTGATGCCAAACACCCGGGGTCTGTTGAAGTCGTGATTCGGAAGACCAGGCGGGACGCCCAAGTCACTGAGCGCGCCTTCGCACCATTCCGCGAGTGAAACAGATCCGTCAGAGTTAGCAATCCCACCGACGACCACACCGTTGTTGCTCAGTGCCTCGCCACCCGTGTTAGAGAAAGGGATGAAAGGGAGTGGGGTTACAGCGTACCGCTCAGCTGCAAAACCAGAGTACATCGTGAGTCGCTACTAATGGGCCCTTCTATTTTGCTCGCGGAGCATACTCCCGACGCCGGCCTCGCAGTGCCCGAGATGGCCCGGCAGCCACGACAGGCTGGTGAGGTCGCTGGAGTTCCCGCCGAGGCCCCTGCAACTTTTCGGAGACACGCCGCCCGCAAGCTGTTGTGCGTCGCAGCAGAAAGCTAATGCCGCCTGCTCGCGATGTTTGCGAATGACCGCAGCTACGTGACGAAAACCCTTTTCCCGAGCTCGGACACTCACGTGTGCGTGCGCAACTGTCGAGACAACCCGAGCGACTCGAAAGACTGTCGCATAGAGTGAGGGCTGCAGCCCGAGCGGCCCTTCAGAGAGCGTGCTGGCGCGGCCACAGGCGTTCGTAAGGAGCGGCAACTTGCAACAGAAACCTCCACAAGCCCCGTTCACCGTTCACCAGCATCCGCGGCAGCCGAAACCGGTCATCGGACGCCCGCGTCACTCCCGGCAAGACCGTGACCGCCGAGACGTAGCCGGCGCGACGCACCAACTCGACGCTCTCGGCGGTGAAGTGTCCGAAGGGGTAGGCGAAGTGCTCGACTGGGACGCCAAACATTGTGCGCAGCGCCGTGCGACTCTCCGCGATTTCGTACTGCGCCGCATCCCTCGGCAATTCTTGCAATCGCGCATGCGAGCACGAGTGCGAGCCCACCTCCATGCCGGCGGCTAACCACTGGTCGATCTGCTCGCGGCTCATGAGCGACTTGGTTTCCTGCAGATGTTCCGCATCCCAGCGGTTGTAAGTGCCGACGGCGCCGCTGACGACGTAACACGTGGCGCTGAAGCCATACCGCTTGATGAGCGGCGCTGCCGTCGCAAGAGTATCGGCGTAGCCATCGTCAAACGTGAGCACCACACAGCCGCGCGCCGTGCCTTTGAGCAGCCGGGCAATGCCTTCGCTTGTGGAGACGCCTCGAAGGCCGATCCGGTGCAGCGTCCACAGCTGCCGCTCGAAGCTCTCGGGGCTCACGTATAGCAGCTTGAAGCGCGCCTCTTTGGGCGCCGGGGCCACGTTGTGATAGCACAGAATAGGAAGCGCTGACATGATCCATAGAATAGTACCGGCATCTTCCGTAAGCACGGATCGAACGCCGTGAGGAGCCCAAGCATTGGCCCGCATGCTCTTTTGGATCACGCGGCGCGCTGGCTGCAGTTGCTGCTGGACCGCGGCCGCCGGTCCGATGGCCTGTTGCAGTCCGCGCAGACCTGGGAGGCGCAGTATGCCGCGGGCAGGTGGGACTTCCTCGCGCAGCTTTCCGAACTCTCCCGCTTCGGCATACTGGCGGGCTACATATGGCACCTAAAGCCGGGCGCGGCAGTGTTGGATATCGGATGCGGCCAGGGGGTTCTGCTGCGCAGACTCCCGAGCTCTTCCTATTCTCGGTATGTCGGAGTCGACGTGTCCGGCAGCGCCATATCCGTGGCGCAAGAGCAGCAACCCGAACGCAGCACTTTCCTCGCGGCGGACTGTGAGCACTACTCTCCTGCGGAGCAATTTGATGTCATCGTCTTCAACGAAGTGCTGTGCTGCCTGCGCGATCCGCTGCACACCGTCGATCGATATGCGCGTTCCCTGAAATCCGGTGGTCTTCTGTTGGTGTCGATGTGCACGGCGGCGCGAGGCAGTGCCACGATACTCTGGCGACTCAAGCGCGCGTATACGACCATCGATGAGGTGCGGATTGTCCACAGCGCCCGGAAGGTATCTTGGGTGTGTACTGCCCTGCGCCTCGAGCAGCGTAGCGGGCCGGTTTGAACCGGATGCTTCTCTTTGATATCGATCTGATGCGAGCGGAAGCGGGACGCTGGCAGGGCGGAGCGAGCGCATCGACGGCAGGGCCGGCCAGGGACGCCACGAGCCAGTACTCCTGTGCGCCGATCGTGTCGGTGGTAGTGCCTACCTTCAATCGACTGCGTTTTCTCCGACCGGCAATCGAGTCCGTATACACCCAGACATTCATCGACTGGGAGTTGATAATCGCTGACGATGGCTCGGAACTCGAGACCAGACAATACCTTCAGTCCCTCGCGACTCAGCCGCGCGTCAGGGTGGTCTGGCTGCCGCACACCGGAAAGCCCGCGATGGTCCGCAATGCAGCTCTGCTGAGGGCGGTCGGGGAGTACGTCGCCTTCCTGGACTCCGATGATCTATGGGCAGCCCGCAAGCTGGAGCGGCAGCTCGAGACACTGCGTGCCCGGAGCACCTGTGGCTGGAGCTACACGGCGTTCCTGCGAGTCGATGCGGCTGGAAATCCGCTGCCGGAGGAGACGCGGCGGCCCTGGGTACCTTACGAAGGCGACATTTTCGAACAGGTGGTGACTGGTCGCGCTTCGATCAGAACTCCCAGCGTGCTGGCGACCCGCCAGCTGATCGCGCAGGCGGGCGGATTTGATGAGGCGATGCAGTCCGCCGAGGACTATGACCTGTGGATGCGGCTGGCCCTCCACAGCGAGGTCGCAATCGTCGACGAGCCGCTCGTGTATGTGCGGTACCACGACGAGAATCACACCCGCGAGTGGCAAAGCGCGTACGCCGGTCGGGATCGCTCGCTCAGCCGAGGGCAGCAACTCGTCGACTCCGGGCGGCGTTCGCTGTTGCGTGAGGAGCGCGTGAGAAACGCGCTGAAACTCGCCGCAACCCATGCAGAACGGGGTGCCCGCGGGCGCATGCTGCGCGCGTTGTGGCAGAGCTTACCGTTCTGCTGGACGTATCCGCGATGGTGGCTGAGTGGCCTAAAGATGCTGCTACGCGCGCACTTGCCGCGCCGCCTGCTCGGGTTCTATCGGGAACGCCGGCGCGGTGCGTGAAGTACCCGCAATTCGACTCCCGGCAGCCCCTGGCAATAGGCGAGAGGGCCGGTGCGCATCGCCCTAGTAGTGCCCCCGGAGGTGTCGACCGTTCCGGCGAGTATCGGGTGATCCCGGCGCTGATCGCACTGCTCCGTCGGTTGGCGATGTGCGGAGCGACGATGGTTGCGCCGGTCTGCACGGCAATTGCGCGCAAACGGCCGCGGGTCGTTGATCGGATCGCTGGCCTGCGACCGACTCGATATTCATCGCACCAGACCCGAGTACAGTGCCTCGAAGCTGCGCGCGGTGTAATCGGCATCTTCGCGCGTAGCGCGCTGCCATGCCTCGCGCGCCAGCCGTAGGCGCGCATCTTCGTCGCCCAGCAGTCCGATGATGGCCCGGGCGAGTGCCGCCGGGTCCGCGACCGGGACCGCGACGGCAGCAGTCGGTGCCCATTCAGCCACGTGACCAACGGCGGTACCGACCGTGGGCACGCCGACCGCGGCCGCTTCCAGCACCACCAGCGGGCCGGCTTCGTGACGCGAAGAAATGAGCATCAGGTGCGCCGCCTCGACGAGCGGTCGCAGGCGGGTCTGGGTCAGGAACCCGTGAAACCTCACGCGCCGGGACAACCCCAATTGCTGTGTCAGCGCCTGCATTTCACTCCGCAGCGTATCCTCGCCGACCACATCGAGCTCGAACTCCAGTCCCGCCTGTGCGACCAGCGCCAGCGCGCGCAGCAACGTCGGCTGGTCCTTGACTCGATTCAGGCTCGCCGCATGGATCAGTCTCGCGGGCCCCGACGGCTCACGCCGTACGGGCTCGCGCGGCGGCCAGACTTGCAGGTCCACACCCAGCGGGACTCGCCGGGCTGCGATCCCGAGGCGGGCGAGCGACTCGATCATGCCCGAACTCGCTGCGGTGACCGCGTTTGCCGCGCGCAGCACCACTGCTTCGAGCACGCGGCCTCGCCAGCCGAGTCGACCGCCGTATTGGATGTCCGGCAGTGCCACCAGCTCACCGCCGCCGAGATGAACGCAGCTCGGGATGCCCAGCATTCCGGCCGCAGCGACCGCGATCTGACCCGGGGCACCGGACCAGATCGCCTGCACAACCTGGAAAGCACCGGAGCGATGTTGGGCATAGATGACGCGCATGGCCCGGAAGCGCGTGTTGCCGCGTCCGATGTTGTGGATGCGCGCTCCGGCCAGATGCCAGCTCCCCGGATCCTCCTCCTGCCGCAGCGCGAACACATCGATTTGGTGGCGCGCGGACAAACGTGAGATCAGGGCCAACAACGCCGGGATTACCCGGTACTCGCCGGAACGGTCGACGCCTCCCGGCACGACCAGTGCGATCTTCACTGCCCCCGCCGCTTGCTCGCCGTTGCCATCGAGGCTGCTGGCTAGGGCGCGCCCATGATGCGACGAAACGGCTCCGACTTGCGGCTCAGCTCTTCACAGCTGCCGCTGTCACAGACCCGGCCATCCTCGAGCTGGAACACGAGGTCGCACCAGCGCACCATGCTGAGACGATGCGCGATCAGCACGATGGTGCAGGAGCCTCGCAGGTCCTCGAGCGCGCTCATCAGCTCGGTTTCGGTCATCCTGTCCTGGGCGCTCATCGCCTCGTCGAGCAGCAGCAGCGGAGCTCGTCGATACAGCGCACGCGCGATACCGATGCGTTGACGTTGGCCGCCGCTCAAGCGGACGCCGCGTTCGCCGACGCGGTGCCGATACTGGTCGGGCAGCGCTTCGACGAACGGTTCGAGCTGAGCGGCTCTGGCGGCTTCGACCATCCGTGACTGGTCGATGCAGTGCTCGGGCAAGCTGAAGGCGATGTTCTGCGCGATGCTCGAATCCAGCAGGAATACGTTTTGCGGCACGTAGGCAATCTGCGCCTGCCAGGCCGCACGATTGCGATCGTGCACCGCTACCCCATCGACTCGCAGCACCCCGGTGGTCGGCACCAGCAGACCCGCGATCAGATCCATCAGTGTGGTTTTCCCTGAGCCGTTTGCGCCCACCAGCGCGACGGTGGCACCGGCAGGGATGCTCAGATTCAAGCCCTCGAGCACGCGACTGCCATTGTCCGGGTATTGAAACGAGGCCTGCTCCAGACTGATGCGGTCTCTGGGGCGCCGATGCCAGCGATGGTCGCTCAGCGCCGAGGCGCGCGGGCGTACGGTGTCGTTGCCGAGGCGAGCTTGCCGCAGGTCAGGCGCGATCAGCGTCAGGGCGGGGCGATCTGCCCTGATCCTGACTGCAGCCGCAAACACCTGCTGCAGGATCGGCAACAAGCGATACGCGCCAAACGCAACGAAGGTCAGCTCACCGAGCCATGCGCCCATCGATCCGCTGCGCGCGCTCACGACGAGGGCGCCGCCGACCAGACCGGACACGGCCACGCACTCCATGATGTGCTTGGGAGTCTGTCCAACGAAGTAAATGTGAGCGTTGATTCGCGACAGATCGCGGCCCGTGTCGCGAACGATGTCGCCGAAGAAACGCTGGCCCCGCAGCAGCAGGACTTCCCGGATGGCTGCAAAACTCTCGTTGACGACGCGCGCCAGCTCGGCCCAGTCGCTGGAACATGAGCGACCGAGCTGCAGCAAGCGCCTGCGGACGCCGAGATAGATGAGCACGTAGCCGCCGGCCAGCATCAGCAGCATCGTGACCGAGATCAGAGGATTGACGAGCAATATCGAGACGATGATGAAGGCTGCGGTGACCAGGTTGGTTACCAGCACCAGCAGGCTCTGTACGATGCCATTGGTCACGCGCGCCGTTTCGTGCACGACGTTATTGAACAGCAGGGTGCTGTTGGTTGTCGCATGAAACGAGTAGGGTCGCTGCAGATACTCGGCGTACAGCGTGCTCTGCAGCTCGGTGCCGATTCGCAGCGCCAGGCGGTTCATCGCCAGCAATCCGAGCACGTTGATCAGATTGGCCAGCAGTACGACGGCGATGAACAGCACCCCGAGTGCCACCACGAAGCTATGCCGCTCTGCGAAGCCGCCGCTGACGTACAGCCACCGCAGCTGGCGGTTCTGATCGATCAGCTGTGGCTCGCCGAGCACGGCGAAGAACGGTGCGATCGCGGCGATTCCGGTGACGGTCGAGAATGCCATCAGCATCGACAGCAGTTGCACGGCCAGCATGTGCCGGCGCTGGACACGCGTCAGGATGCTCCAGATGTCACGCAGCAGGCTCATGGAGTATGCAAGGGGACGGTGGGTGGCACGGGCGCTCACGCTCCCCGGAACGCATCGACCCTGCTCAAGCCTTCCGATCTTGCCGCCGCTCCGAGGCCGTCGTGACGATGCTCGAGCACGCTGGCATACAGTGCGACAAGCTTCCGGCCCAGCGCATCGAACGACAGCTCGCGATCAAAATGAGCGCGGACGGCAGCCCGCATCCCGGCATCCGCACGCGCCGCCATCGCGAGCAGCGCGGTGCGCAGGGCCTGCGGGTCATTGCAGGGCCACAGCATGCCAACCGCACCCGCGCCGGTAAGGGAGCGATAAGAGGGGATATCGGTAACGACCGGAGGCAAGCCACACGCCAACGACTCAATCAACGAATAACCGCTGCCTTCATGGTGGCTGCCGAGAACGAAGACGTCCGCGGCTCGCATCAGCTGCTCGATCCGATCGTGCGGGACGCGCCCCAGCAGATGCACCCGGCCATGCAGATTCGGATCGGCCGCGATGCGCGCCTGCACGGCCTGCAGCAGCGGCGCCGAGCCAAAGCAGCAATACAGCTGCAGCCGGGGCAATGAGCACGCAGCGGCGCTGATTCCTTGCAGCACCGTGAGCGGATCCTTGTTGTTGTTCAGGTGTCCGACCCAGAGCACCGCCGGCTCACCCGCGAGACCGGTGAGACGGCGCGCTTCGACACGGTCGCCGGGCGAGAAACGGCTGGTGGACTCGGGAATTTCGTACAGCCGGGTGTCCCGGCGCACGAGGCCCGCGTCCGCAAAGGGCCGAGCCTGCTCCAAGGCGCAGAAAGTGATTCCTGCTGCGACCGACAGTCCGCGCCGCCACGCCGCGCGTCGCCAGATTCTCGGCGGTCTGCTTGCATGGTCCTGCAGGATGATGGGCACTCCAGGAGCCAGGGAGGCGAGTGACTGCAGCTCCTGCGGAAAGTCGAGTCCGTGCACATGAAAGATGTCCGGATCCAGGCTGCTGAACAGCTCGCCCAAGGCTGCGTTCTGCCGGATGGCCGACGGCGCGCCGCCAAACGGCAGGAAGTGGTAGCTGACGCCGTCACGCTGCAGACACTCGCGATGCGAGCTGGCTTGTACCACCGATACACGAATGCCGGCGCGGCGCGTGGCGTCGGCGACGTCGACCAGTGTGGGCCATGCATCCAGGAGCTGCCGCGGCGAACGCGCGGCCGGGTCGTCATAGAAGCCGACCTGGACCGCGTGCAACGATTTGCGCGGCGTGGGCTTCATAAGCTCAGCACGCGAGGATCCCAATGACGGACTATCTTTCTTGAAAGGCGCAGCTCCCAAGGGCGATCGTAGCGTTGATAGCGGTACCGCCACGAGGCGAGCGTGCGCAATGCGGATTTGCCCCAGGCGGACGCGCGAATGTCCATGATGGTCGGAAAGCGACATCCCAGTACGGTCGTGAAGTCCACGATACGTCGCCGCAGCCGCTCCGAGACCCAGGGCGCGTCCTGATGGCACCAGTAGGCAACCCATTCCGGCGCGGCCCATTGATCTGCAGTCTGCGGATACACGACCGGCCGACCTTCGCAATCGCGAGGCTCATTGAGCGCGCGCGCGGCTGCCGCTTTAGGTTGCTCGCCGCGCCGAGGCAGCGGTGTGTAGACGTAGATCATGACCTCCGTTTGTGGATGCAGCCGTTTGATCAGGCGTATGAATTCGAATGTCTTCTCGGTTTCGCCCTCTGGGTCCTGCGGCGGCGCCACCATGAACGACAGCTCTGGAACCACGCCGTGACTGCGGCATTTCTCCACCGCTTCGAGCGTCTGATCACTGCGCGTGCCCTTGCGGATGTCGTGCAGCAGCCAATCGCTCGGCGACTCCGCTCCAATGTAGGCCATGCGCAGCCGGCTCTTCTCGACCAGCCTCCAGGATCGCTCCGACAGGTTCACGAGGGCGTCGGAGCGCGCAAAACACCACCACGGCAGCTCGAATTTGGCCATGACTTCGAGCAGTGGCACCATGTCGACTTCGCGATCGAAGAAGTTATGGTCGTAGAACTGAATTGCATCCACGCCCAGTCGGCTCGTCATGAATTCGAGGTCCTGCTCGAGCCGTGCCGCAGGCGGCAGTGCCAGTTTGCCGCGAAACATCGTCGCGACTCCGCAGAACGTGCAGCGAAAGCGGCAACCGAGTCCGGCCTGATAGCCGGCGGTGCGCCGCCCGAGGTAGGTATGGGTCAGGTATTGCCGCGGATTATCGAGCTTGTCGTAGGACAGCATCCGATTCAGGCTGGCGGCAGAAAATGGGCGGTCCTTGTTGTGAACGACCTGGTCGCGTTGGCGCCAGCTCAATCCCGCAATCGAGCCGAACGAGCCGGATTCGCCGCCCGCGAGCGCATCCAGGAGCTCAACCAGCGTGCTCTCTCCCTGCGCTCGCACGGCAAAGTCGACGTACGGCGCACTCACGGCCGCATCCGGACAGACGGTTGGAAAGGCGCCGCCCCAGATGATTGGAACCGACGGCAGCGTTTCGCGGATCGCCTTCGACACGTCGATTGCGGAGACCAGTTGCGGCCCCCCCATGACGGTGACACCGACGGCGCCCACGGATCCGTCGCTGACGGCGCGCACGGCCGTGGCGACGAAGTCGCGATCGACGTTGCCATCGAGAATCGCCGCGGCGTATCTGCCATTGAGCCCCTCTGAAAGGCTCAGTAGCGCCAGAGGAAAGCGCGCGTGGCGGCGCGAGGTGATGGTCGGGTTGATGAGCAGGACGCGCTGCGGAGCGATCATGAAGACCTCGGAGCCGGTATGCCGTAGTTCGATGCCACGAGCCTGAAGATCGTCAGCCTCTCGTTGACGAAACGGCGTTCGGCCAGCACCGATATCGCAAAATTCCGCCTGCGCAGCTGCGTGAGGAAGACCGCCGCATCGCCGAAAGTCGACAGCAGCAGCAGGGCCGAGCCTCCCGGCTTCAGGTGGCCGCCGAGATCGGCCGCGAAGCGCTCTGCGATGTCATTCGACCGCCAGGCACGGTCACGGTCGTCTTGCGCTGTGCCCAGTAGAAAGGGCGGATTGAACAACACCAGGTCGAAGCGCTCTTGAGGCACCGGTCCAAAGAGGTCTCCGTGGCGCAGCTCGATCTTGTGTTCGAGATGATTCATATACGCGTTGATGGCTGCGCAACGAACGGCGGCGGGGTTTATGTCCACCGCCACGACGCGGCGCGCGTGACGGGCGGCGAACACGGCGCAGACGCCGGATCCGGTGCCCAGGTCCAGGACTTCCGATTCGCCGTCTATGAGTCCCGCGTGGATCTGCGAGGCGAGAAACTCACCGGTGCGAGGCACTTTGGGATTGAACACGCTCGGCGTGACGATGAGCGGCACGCCCTGCACGCGTTCGAGACGGAAATCGTCGTAGCGGTCCTTGCCGGCGAGCCGATACCCCCAGGCCATCGCCTTGCCGAGCAGGCGCCTGAACAGCGGCAGGCGGGCGATCCCGAGCGGGTCCTGAGCGGACGCCAACGGCTGCAACGCATTCATGACAGCTTCTGCACCGGTACCAGCCAGCGCGAGAACAGCATCTCGACGGGAAAGCGATACTGGTGCTTGCGGCAGCGATAACGCGCCAGTTGCTGCAGCAGCTGTTTGCCGCGCGAGCTGCGCTTCCATGCCAGTTCGTGGAAGAACTTGAAGCGCTCGATGAGCTCGAATTTCTCCGGCGAGACCCACGGGCCCGGCTCGCCGGCAACATAATCGAATTCCGCCCAGGCCTCGAGTGTCTCGGGCAGACGGAAGCCGCGCGCGACGGCCTCGATGACCAACGCGCTGCCCGGATAGGGTTTGAAGTAGTAGATCGGTGTCAGGAAATCCGGGCTCATCGATCGCAGCTTCTTTGCGCAATCGAGGGTTGCCTGAATGTCGGCGTCGCTCTCCTCGGGGAAGCCGACGATGAACGGAAAGTGGCCCGCGAGGTCGTATCGCCGCATCTGGCTGGCGGTCTCGAACACCTGCTCGATCCTGATGTCCTTGCGGATGCGTTTCAATACTTCGTTGGAACCTGATTCAACGCCTACCAGCAGCCGTCGTAAGCCCGATTGCTTGCAGCGTTTCCAAACCTCGTCCGGCAACCGCACACCCTGGTCGGCGCGCATGGTCGCTGCCCACGTGATCTTGATTCCCGATTCGATGATGCGATCGGCGAGCGTCTGCACGCGCTCGCGCTTGGTGAAGAAGGTCTCGTCCTGAAAATTGACGTCGTCGAAATGATACCGGTCCCAGAGCTCCTTGAGACGCAGCGCCATGCGCACGGGCTCGAGACCGACCCACTTGCGTCCGTAGACGAACGGGTCGGAGCAGAATGCGCAGCGAAAGTTGCAGCCCTGGGAGGAGATGTAGTCAAGCTGACGCTTGCCCTTGAGCGTGTAGTAGCGCTCCACCGGGATCAGACCGTAGTCATGCGACCTGAATTTCTCGACCGCTGCGAGCGGCCGCGACGGATTTTCGCGGACGCTGCCATCGGCCAGGCGCACGGTGCAGCCGGCACAATCATCGAACGGGCGACCCGTGGCCAGCCGATCGAGCAGCTCGGCGAATGTTTCCTCCCCCTGGCCGCGCACGGTCACGTCGACCGATGGCTCGACCAGGCATTCGCGGGCAAACATCGACGGATGCCACCCACCCCAGATCACCGGCAGGTCGGCACGCGCTGCCTTGGCCGCGCGCGAGATGCGCAGCGCATCGGAGATCGGCGCGCCGGTCAGTACCGTCACCCCCAGGCACAGTGCGCCCTCGAGATGAGCGAGCACAGCGTTCTCGGGATCGGCCTCGAGGCGGCCGTCGACGATGATGACCTCGTAGCGCTGCGGGTCGAGCTCCGAGCCGATTGCGAGCAACGCCAGCGGCATGGTGAAGAACACCGCGCGCGGATTGTAGAGTACGACTTTCAGCCGCCCGCTGGATGGATGGGCGAGGCTCATTGACGGCCTCGCGCTAGCCGCCATGGGGTGCTCCAGCGCCATCGCCGCCGGGTCGGCGATGTCGGCGCAAGGCGGCGCTCACGGCATTGGCCGTGAGGCCGCTGAGATCGTCGGGTTCGCGCCACATGGAGCAAACGCAGGTCAGGCATTCCGCGCGCCGCCCGGCGCGGATGTCTTCACGCAGCTGCAGCATGGCGGGCGCATCGAGTGCAGGACCGAGCCGCGCTCGAGTAGTCGGACCCTGGATGAAGAAGCAGGGATTGACGCGGCCGCCGGCCTCGATCACGGCGGAGAATGCCGGGGCGTTGCAGCGTGTCGGCGGAAAGGGACCCAGACCACTCAGGGCAGCGAAGTACTGCCACAGCCGGCGCATCTTTGATGGCGTCTCGGCAATGAAGCCCGATTCGAAGTCGAGGGCGTTATCACGCTCCAGGCTGTCGAGCGCCTCGGCGAACAGCGGCAGATCCTGCGGCAGCAGCGCTATCTGGCTGCCGGCACCGTCGATGTCGGCGCCGGATCGGCCGAAAGCCTGCCGATTGCTGACGTCGGCGGCCAGGAAGGATATCTCGCTCGCCCCGCAGCGGCGCGCAAGCTCGACGAACGCCGACAATTGGCGATAGTTGCGCCGCTGCACGGTGACTCTTACGCCGACGTGCATACTTGTGGCCGCTGCGGCCCGAATTCCGTCGCAGACATTGTCGAACGCGTCCAGGCCGCGGATCGCTGCGTACATGGCCCGATCGATGCCATCCAACGAGACGGTGATTGACTGGAACAGCGCGGCAGCGCGCGCGGCGTGCTTGACCAGCGACAGTCCCGAGGTCAGCAGCCAGAGCTCGAGGCCGCCGGCGCGCAGCGTTTCGGCGATTTCGGCCCAATGCGGGTGGATCAGCGGCTCGCCGCCCGAGACCAGCACCACCTTGGTTCCCAACCGCTCGAGCTCGGGCAACAGTTCGGCGATTGCCGCCGCTGTGATGTCGGCGCGCCCGTGACGCCAGTAATCGCAGCTCACGCAACGCGAGTTACAGCGCTCGGTCAAGTACAGTGTGATCAGCGGCAGAGAGCGCATCGGACGATCCAGCGGCCGCGACTTGCGATCCAAGCGTACCCCTACTGTGGTGCCGGTAACCTTCTTAGTGCCGGTGGGAACCCCAGCGGTTTGAGGCGCGCGACAAGCGCTGGCGACGCCTCTGCCCGACAGACCCTACAACCCCGCCCGGCAAAGACAGGCACCTACGGTGACTTGACTTTTGCGAGACGCCTGACATGCGGTGCGAGCGCCCGGAGTTGTGGATTGGCATCATGGTGATCGGCCTGCTGGCGGGATGTGCCGGAGATGGGAAGGGCCTCGATCAGAATGGACAACCCATCGGCGCCGGCGGCAGTTCCTCGAGCGGCGGCTCGACCGGAGGCTCGGTTACAGCGGACTTCCAGTCGATCCAGGACAATGTTTTCACGCCGATCTGTTCCAAGTGTCATATCGGCGCCAGTGCGCCCGAAGGCCTGCAGCTCGATGCCGCGCACAGCTATAACCTGCTGGTCGGCGTACCCAGTGTTGAGCAGCCAAGCCTCGAGCGCGTGAAACCCGGCGATCCCGATCACAGCTACATGGTGCTCAAGATCGAGGGCGCTCCCGGCATCGACGGCGGTCAGATGCCGCTGGGCGAAACCCCGCTGCCACAGGCGACCATCGATGCCATCCGGGGTTGGATCACCAACGGCGCGATGAAAGCGCCGTCGTCCTCGCTGGCGCGGGCAATCACGCTGGCGGCCGCGCCAGCCTTCAGCGTTGAGTCCACAATGCCGATCGATCGGGCCGCGGTGAGTGCGCCGATCGGCCAGATCGTGGTGGCCTTCAATCACGACGTCGACGCATCACTGGTCAATACGACGACAGTCATGCTTGAGCGAATCGATCAGGGTGGCGTATCGCCAGTTCCAGTCGGAGTGACGCTCGCCGAACACAATCAGGCAGTGATGCTCGTGACGCCGGCGCGCGCGCTTGGTGCGGGCGCTTACCGTCTGACGCTGCGCGGCACGGGCGGCGCCGCGCTGGCCGACGTCGATGCCACCGTGCTCGGGTCCGATCCGGCATTCACATTCACCGCGGAGGAGGCGCCATGAGGACTGCTCACTGGAAAGGCCTCGCGCGCGGCCTGCTGGCATTGTCCTGCATGGCGGCGTTCATTGCGCACGCTGAGCCCTACCTCGCCGTGCAGCAAGGACTCAAGTGCGGCGTATGCCACGTCAATCCGACCGGTGGCGGCCTGCGCACGGTGTTCGGAGACCTGTTCGCACAGAACAACATGCCCGCGAGCAAGATCGATACCGGAGCGGACAACTGGGTCGGCCAGATCGGCTCGTTCATTCGAGCCGGCGGCGATCTGCGCTTCGACGGCGAAGTGCGGCAGGCGCCGCACACCAGTTCGGTTCAGCAGTTCTCGCTGGAACAGGCGCGCGTCTACCTCGATGCCAACGTGATTCCGGACCGGCTGCTGGTTTACGTTGACGAGCAGGTCGCACCCGGCGGCGCCCTGAATCGTGAAGCCTACGGTGTGCTCTGGTCGGCTGCGCATGAGTGGTACCTGAAGGCCGGGCAGATGTATCTGCCGTTCGGTCTGCGGCTACAGGACCAGACCGCCTTCATCCTGACCACGAGCGGTATCAACATGACGACACCCGATCAGGGCGTCGAGGCCGGCTGGCTGCACGGCCCCTGGGAGGCGCAGTTTGCGGTCAGCAATGGCACAGCGGGCGGCTCTGTCACCAGCGCCGGTAAGCAGTTCAGCGGTCAGCTCATCTACGTGGAGCCACGCTGGCGGCTCGGGCTGGCCGCCAACTCGAACGATCAGTCGGTCGGCCACAAGAACGCGCTGGCGGTGTTCGGAGGCCTGCGAACCGGCCCGATTGCGTGGCTGGGGCAGGCTGAACTGGTGGACGATCAGAGCATCGCTAACAACCAGGGCAGGATGCTCGCAACGCTGGTTGAGGCTAACTGGCTGCTGGCTCGCGGCAACAATCTCAAGCTGACGGACGAATTCCTGAACCCCAACCGGCAGGCGGGTCACGGCGAGCAAACGCGCTGGAGCGTGCTCTATGAGCTGACGCCCATTCAGTTCCTGCAAGTACGCGCCGGATTCCGCTATTCAGACGGCATTCCCCAGGACAATGCCGAGCATGGAAGGCTCTACTTCATCGAACTGCACGGCTTTTTCTGAGTGATGACGAAAGCGACCGCAGCTTCAGAGGGCCTGCTTGACGACGTGCCGACGCGGGATTACTCGCGCAAATTGCGGCTATTCAACGCATTCGCTGAGCCCGAGCTTCGTCAAGCCATCGCGAGCGTAGGGTTGAAGCCGGGAATGCGCATCCTCGATGCGGGGTGTGGCACTGGGGAGGCACTTGAATGGCTACTGGCTGCGGTCAAGCCCGGGGGCGCGGTAGTCGGCATCGACCTCGCCGCGGCCCACATAGCTTCGGCCCGCTCACTCCTTGGCCCGCAGGTTGAGCTTCTGCAGGCGGATTTGCTCGATGCTCCCTTTCCGGCTGCGAGCTTTGATGTCATCTGGTGCGTCAATACGCTCCACCATCTACGCAGTCCGCTGCTCGGCGTGAACCGCCTCGCTCGCCTGTTACGGGCCGGCGGTCGCATCGCCCTGGGCCAGACCTCGCTGCTGCCGGACATGTACTTTGCGTGGGACTCCAGACTGGAGCGGCTGACCAATGAGGCCGTACGCCAGTACTACAGGGATCGGTACCAAGTGGACGAGCGGGAGCTGGCCGCCGTACGATCTCTCGTCGGTGTGCTGCGTCAGGCGCAATTGCGCAATGTCACCGCACGGACTTTCATGATCGAACGGGTGTCACCCGTTGGCCCGACCACGGAGGCCTATCTCCTCGAGGCGATATTTCGCCAGACCTGGGGGGAGCGTCTCGAGCCCTATTTGTCGCACGACGACTACACCGAGCTCTTGCGCCTCTCCGATCCGCAGCATCCGAAGTTTGCACTGAGGCGAGCGGACTTCCACTTTCTCCAGAGTTTTACGCTGGCCCTCGGAGAGATCGAACGAGGGACCAGCATCCGTACGGACTAACGCCGCGCCTTGACGGCCGCAGGAGTGACCTGATCCTTGTAGTGATTGCCGAAGTGGGTGCGCACGTAGTTGATGACGTTCGCGACCTGCTCATCGTTGAGTGATTCGCCGAAGGTCGGC
>Ga0210394_10004498_pt1 | contig 16250 bp, 15 predicted proteins | sample IncBWC12MmetaG_FD_160121 | JGI IMG/M metagenome (GOLD analysis project Ga0210394, IMG submission 160121) | Forest soil microbial communities from Barre Woods Harvard Forest LTER site, Petersham, Massachusetts, United States - Inc-BW-C-12-M | ecosystem: Environmental > Terrestrial > Soil >... | reverse complement strand
CGAGAGCCCCTCCAGCTCCCACTGGCGCGCGTGCCAGAACTCGATCCTTCTCTGATATCGGTCGAGCTGCAGCTCCAGCATGCTGACGTCGTTGTCGATCACGTCTTTGCGCCCGACGGGAGGAAGGGTGCTGACCTGGGAGCGAAGGCGGGCAAGCAGGCCGTCCTTGAAAGAGATCATCTGCCGGTAGACGGCGATCCAGCGTCGTGCGTCCTGCTTGTACATCGTCGATGGGTTCTCGCCCTCGAGCAGCCGTTCGATCTGAGCCATGCGAGCCATTCAAGCCGACCCCTTGATTGATGCAGCTTTTGGTGCGCCGTGAAGCCAAAGATGAAGGGGTCGTGCCCCAGATCCGCCGCGGAGGCGGACGCCGCAAGCCCTCCGCGCTGAAACACCTGGAGACCGAGGACCTGGCCACGCAATCGGTCGAGGTGGCGAGGTTCTGGTACAGCGCCTACGACGAGCTGGTGCGAATGGAGGAGCAGCTTCTGGGCCAGCTGGAGAGCATGCTGCCGAAGCTGTCGCGAGCAGCCAGGCGTGAAGCCGAGCTGACCAACCTGCCGATGATCAACGAGCACCTGCAGACGTTCAAGTACCGGCGGGCGCACTGGAACGAGCGGGTCGAGTCTCTTAACGGCCATCCGTCGCGTCGCAGGTAGTCGACCGCCGAGCCGCCAGTAAATCGGTGGCGGCTCGCATGCCGCTTGCCGCCACCATGCCCGCCCTCCTGGCCCGCTACCCCGGCCTGGATCTTCCCCCGCTTAGTGCACCAATGTCTGCACAAAAGCTCAGGTTTGCGGCGACCCTCGGGGTGCCTGTACGCGAAGCGATGCGAGGGTCGGAACGAGGATGGCGTAGACGGCCGGCAGAGCCACCGACAGGAGCACCCCGCCGAACGGGATGATGAAGCCGACCACCACAGCGACAAAGCCATAGACGATTGTCGCGGCGCCGTAGACGAGAGCCACGTGAAGCGAGGCGTGGTGGTTCGCCCTAGCGACCGCCAGCAACCGTCGCGGGTCGAGAGCCCACCCGATGCCGATCTGGTCCGACCCGATGAGCAACGCCCCGAAAAGGTAGAGCGCTGCCAGCCACCACCCGATCAGGAGCAAAAGCGCCACCAGCCCTATGAGGATCGCGATCACCACCAACTCGGTTCGACCGGAAGCTGCAAACGCGATCGCCAGGACAGCCATCAGCACGAAGACGAACGAGAGCACGAGGCCGTAAACCAGGCCGACGATGAACGGGGCGACCCCTCGCTCGAGGTGTTGGAACCCCGCCGGCGGAAGCTCTTTCCAGCCGCCGCGGACCATGTCGGTGGCGGTCAGCGTCCAGCCGAGCACATTGATCGACCCGATGATCGGGATCAAGCCGATCAGGCCCGTCACAATCACCCGCTGGAACCAATCCGGCGAGGTCGTGAACCAAAGCAGGTCGAGCGGGCCCTCGACCGCTCGTGATCGCCAGTGGGTGCCGTCCCACCACCAGCGCCCGTCTTGAGAGATCAGCGCGGGCATCGGTCCCATGATGGATCAAAAGGAAGACTCTTTCGCGCCACGGACCAATCGATAGGTTTCATCAGATTTCGCCATAATTTGCGGTGGGTTGGGATCGTTTACCTCGCACGCCCGCTCGCCTTGGCTCAGCCTCGGCGAGGCCAGCCGGCTGCTTGGCATCACGCCCGGGACATTGCGCCGCTGGGCGGACCATGGAGACGTTGCCGCCTTCGTCACCCCGGGTGGCCACCGGCGCTTTCCACGCAGCGCGATCGAGGCGCTGGTGCCACAGCCGCGGAGCCGCCGCCCCATGCTCACAGGCCTCACGGCGAGCGCATCGCGGGTCACGCGCGCTTACCTGCGGACCCAGAGGCCCGGCCGCCCTGCGAACGACCCCGGGATCGCCGCCCTGAGCGATGCGGAGCGGGCGGAGTTAAGAGACCGCGGCCGCAAGCTGCTCCTGCTCCTTCTCGATCACCTGAACGAGGAGCCCCGGCGATCATCGTCGAAGCTGTCCGAGGCTGAGGACCAGGCTGCCCAGTACGGACGGCGAGCGGCGGCGCTCGGTGCTTCGCTCTCCGCCACACTCGAGGCCTTCGTCAGGTTTCGCGGTGCGTTCATCGCCGAGCTCGCGGCGATCGCACGCCGAAGAAGGCTCGATGTGCGCGAGGCCACGGCCCTCCTCGTCGAAGGCGAAGGTTCGGTCGATCGCCTCCTGGTCGCGCTGACCAGCGGCTACACAGGACGCGCGTCCTGACCATCCGGCTCGGGACACGGGGCTCGCGGCTGGCGCTCGCGCAAAGCGAGCTCGTGGCAGAGCGCCTGCGCGCACTGGGCCATGAGGTGACGCTCGTTCCGATGGTGACCGAAGGCGATGTGCGGCCCATCGACATGTCGCCCGGCGAGGGCGTCTTTGTCGCAGCGATCGCGCGCGCCCTGCTTTCTCAGGAGATCGACCTTGCCGTACACAGCGCGAAGGACGTCCCGCTCGAGGAGGATCCCGGTCTGGTGATCGCGGCGTATCCCGAACGCGCGGACCCGCGCGATGCCTTGATCACCAGACGCGGCTCAGGTTCTCTCGAGTCGCTGCCTCGCAGTGCGATCGTCGGCACCGACAGCCCCCGGCGGGCGGGGTTCCTCCTCGCCGCGCGCCCAGACCTCAATGTGATCCCCCTCCACGGCAACGTCGAGACGCGACTCCGGCGACTTGACGAAGGTGCCGCTGACGCAATCGTGCTGGCGGCGGCTGGGATCGACCGGCTGGGGAAGCACGCACGGATCGATGTGAGGTTCGAGCCGGATGTGCTGGCACCGGCGCCCGGCCAGGGAGCGCTGGCAGTGCAGGTGCGGCGAGGCGACGCCCGCATGATCGAGCTGGTCTCGGCGATCGACGACGGCGACGTTCGGCTGGCGGTCGAAGCCGAGCGCGAGGTGCTCCGGACGACCGGCGGCACCTGCAGGGCGCCCGTGGGAGCCCTTGCGTCGATCAGCGGAAACGAGTTCGAGCTCCTGGCAGGAGGTGTGAACTCCGACGGCTCGGACAAGCTGGTCGAACGGTTGAAAGGCAACCGGGTCGACGCCAAGGACTTCGCCGCCCGGCTCGGCAGGCATCTGCTCGCGGCGGTGGCGCTGCGATGATCGCGGTCCTCGTGACGCGGCCGGACGGGGAATCCGACCCTCTGGTGCACGCGCTGCGCAAGCGCGGCTATCGCGTGCACGCCGTGCCGATGGTGCTGACGGAACCGGTTGATTTCAGCGCCGCGGCGCTCTCGGGATGCGACTGGGTCGTGCTGACGAGCGCGCGCGGCGTGAAGGCGCTGACCGACCTTCCGGCCGGGCCTAAATTCGCGGCGGTCGGCCCGGAGACGGCGCGAGCCCTGCGCGCGCGGGGGGTCGAGCCGTCGCACGTCCCCGGACGCGCCGACGGCGCCGACCTTGGAGACACGTTGCCCGACGTCGATGGCAAGCGGGTCGCGCTGGTTCGGGCCTCGGCGGCCGGTGAGGATCTGCCCGACCGTCTGCGCCGGCGGGGCGCTAATGTCGAGGAGATCACCGCCTATCGGACCGTCGAAGGGCCGGCCGCCTCGGCGGAAAAGCTTCGCTCGGCGCTGGCCGACGCGGACCTGGGCGCTGTCGTCTTCGCGTCCGGATCAGCCGTGCGAGGATTCCTCGGGCTGGGCGGCAACTCGCACGTGCCCGCGATCACGATCGGGCCGCGCACGACGAGCAGCGCGCGAGGACGCGGCTTCTCGGTCATCGCGCAGGCAGATGCTCAGACCGTCTCGGGCCTGGCCGACGCGGTGGCCAGGGCCTTACCCATGGAGGACAAGAACCGTGCGTGAGCTGCTTCGTACCCGGACCGTTCCAATACCCGCGGGAGACCGGCCTCGGCGCCTGCGGGCCAATCCGCAGCTCCGCGAGCTGGTCCGCGAGACCCGCCTGCACGCCGCCCAGCTCGTCGCGCCGATCTTCGTGGTCTCGGGCCGCGGGCGTCGCGAAGAGATCTCGTCCCTGAAGGGTCACGCCCGCTTGAGCCCCGATCTCGCTGCGGTCGAGGCGGAGCGGCTGGCCGCGCTAGGCGTGGGCGGTGTGCTCCTTTTCGGCATTCCAGATTCGAAAGCCCCGCGCGGCGAAGGGGCGGCTGACGCAATGGGTCCTGTGCCGGAGACGCTGCGCAAGCTCAAGGCGGCGAAGCTGCCGCTTGTGCTCGCGGCCGACGTCTGCCTTTGCGAATACACGACCCACGGTCACTGCGGAGTGCTCGATGGCGAACGGATCGACAACGATGCGACGCTGCCGCTGCTGGCGGACGCGGCCATCGCCTACGCCGAAGCCGGTGCCGATGTCGTGGCTCCTAGCGCGATGATGGACGGGCAGGTCGCAGCCCTGCGGACCGGCCTCGACGCCGGTGGGTTCCAGGGCACCGCGATCATCGCCTACGCCTCGAAGCATGCGTCGGTGTTCTATGGACCGTTCCGCGAAGCAGCAGGTTCCACCCCTGGATTCGGCGATCGCAAGTCGTATCAGATGGACCCCGCCAACAGCCGCGAGGCGATGCGCGAGCTCGACCTCGACGCCGGCGAAGGCGCGGACATCTTGATGGTCAAGCCAGCGATCACCTCGCTCGACCTGCTCGCGATGGCGCGCGATCGCTTCGACCTTCCGCTTGCCGCCTACCAGGTGAGCGGGGAGGCCGCGATGATCGAAGCGGCGGCTGATCATGGCTGGATCGACCGGCGAGGCGCGGTCCTCGAGTCGCTGACCTCGATCGTCCGCGCGGGCGCCAATGTCGTCGTCACCTACTTCGCGGCCGACGCGGCCGCCTGGCTCCGAGAATCCAGATGAGTGACGCGAGGTTCGTCCACGCCTTGGCCCTCGGCCTGGATGCGGCGTGGCGGCGCCTCCCGGCGAAAGAGCGATGCGTAACGGCAGAGGAGCTCGCCGCCGCTGTCACCAAGGAATCCGATGTTGTGACTTATTCCTATTCGATGGTCGGACTACAGCCTGGAGCGGAACTCCTGTTGTGGAGCCTTGGGCCGACCCTCGAATCGCTGGAGGGGCGCGCCGCCATGGTGCTGCGTTCGGGCATGGGCACCTGGTTCAGCGTGAAGGAGAGCTTCCTAGGCGTCATCCAGGGCTCGCAGTATGTCAAGAAGCCAACACCGCAGGAACAGTCGCTGTTCAGCGGAGAGCGGTCGCGCTATCTCGTCGTCTACCCCTTCACCAAGAGCACCGACTGGTACCTGCTCGGGAAGGAAGCCCGACAGGGGATCATGAACGAGCACATGCGCGTCGGACACGAGTACCCCGAGGTCCGCCAGCTGCTTGCGAACAGCTTTGGAGTGGACGACATGGATTTCCTGGTCGCCTACGAAACGGACGACCTCCCGAAGTTCGGCGAGCTCGTGCGCGCGCTGCGAGGCACGGACAGTCGCAGGTCGACTGTGCGCGATACGCCGATTCTCACGGCGGTCCATCGTCCGATCGAAGAGATCACCGCGATGCTCGGCGCGACGACCGATACGAACTGATGCGCTTCCTCGACGCCGCCCATCACAAGGCGGTCGACGTGACGCCCGTATGGCTCATGCGACAGGCCGGCCGATCCTTACCCGAGTACCGAAAGCTGCGCGAACGCTGGACCCTTGTCGACATCGTCGCCCAGCCGGAGCTGTGCGCGGAGGTGACGCTGCAGCCAGTGCGCCGCCTTGGCGTCGACGCGGCCGTGATGTTCGCAGACATCATGCTTCCTCTGCGCGGCATGGGCGTCGAGTTCGAGCTGGTGGAGAACGTTGGCCCCGTGATAGCGCGGCCAATCGCATCACCCGCCGACGTCGCGAGGCTCGTGGTGCCGGCCGGGGAAGAGGCCGCGCCCCAGGTGATCACCGCGGTCCGCCAGGTCGTGGCGCAATCTCCGGTCCCCGTGATCGCATTTGCGGGCGCTCCGTTCACCTGGCGAGCTACCTCATCGAAGGACGGCCGAGCCGTGACTTCGCGCGCGTGAAAGCGTTCATGTACTCCGAGCCCGAGGCCTTCGACTCGCTGCTCACGAAGCTGGCCGCGACCATGGCGGGCTACCTTCAGGCGCAGGTCGCGGCGGGCGCGAGCGCGGTCCAATTGTTCGACTCATGGGTCGGCGCGCTGGCGGTCGTCGACTACGAGGAGCGGGTACTCTCCCACACCCGCTCGATCTTCGATGCCCTGCGCTCCTCACGGGTGCCGCGCATTCACTTCGGCACGGACACCGCGGCGCTCCTCGAGCCGATTGCAGCAACGGGCCCGGACGTCGTGTCGCTCGACTGGCGCGTGCCGCTCGAGGCCGGCTGGACAAGAGTCGGTCATGAGCGGGGCATCCAGGGCAACCTTGATCCGGCCGTCCTCCTCGGCCCGCCCGAGCTCGTACGCGAGCGTGCGCGCGACATCCTTCGCCGCGCCGGCGGCCAACCGGGTCACATCTTCAACCTGGGGCATGGCGTGCTGCCCTCGACTCCGCTCGAGAACCTGCAGCTCCTGGTCGAGACGGTCCACGAGTGGCAGGTCGCGCGTGTCGCGTGAGTCGGTCGGCGTTCTGTGCATGGCTTATGGCAGCCCCCCCGGCGAAGACGGCATCGAGGCCTACTACACGCACATCCGCGGCGGCCGCAAGCCATCGCCAGAGGCGCTCGAAGAGCTGACATCCCGTTACCGCGCGATAGGCGGCTCGCCCCTTACTTCAATCACGCGAGAGCAGGCGACCGCCATCGGCGACCGGCTCGGGCTGCCGGCGTTCGTGGGCATGAAGCACGCTCCGCCTTTCATTGCAGACGGGGCCGCCGAGGCGGCGAGTGCCGGTGTGAGCAGGTTGATCGGCCTACCCCTCGCCCCCCACTTCGCGGACATGAGCCTGGGGTCGTACCAGCGCTCGCTGGAGCAAGCGTGGCGCGGCGAGCTGACTTTCGTCCGCGGCTTTCACGACCATCCGGCCTTCATCAAGGCAGTGCGAGCCCTGCTTGCGGAGAGCCTCGAGGAAGCCTGGCCTGATCGCCTCTTCCTCACCGCTCACAGCCTGCCGGCGCGCATCGTCGCCGAAGGCGACGGCTACCAGGACCGCCTCCTTGAGAGCTGCCGCCTCGTCGAGGCTGACATGAAGCTGCCTCCCTGGGAGTTCGCCTTCCAGTCCGCCAGCACGACGGGAGAACCATGGCTCGGACCAGACCTGCTCGCGGCGATCGAGCTGTCCGGCGCAACCGATGTGCTCGTGTGCCCGATCGGGTTCGTCGCCGACCACCTCGAGATCCTGTACGACCTGGACGTCGAGGCGCAGGCCTTCGCGCGCGCGCGCGACCTGAAGCTGCGGCGCACCGAGTCCTTCAATACCCGGCCGGAATTCATTTCGGCCATGGCCGAAATCGTCTCGGACGCCATCGACCAACGTGCCTGACACCACGCCTCGCTGCACCTACCGGCTGCAGCTCTCCAGCGATTTCACGTTTGACGCGGCCGCCTCCCGCGCTGGATACCTCGCCTCGCTGGGGGTCAGCCACGTCTACTGTTCGCCCTTCCTCCAGGCCGCTGCTAGAAGCCCCCACGGATACGACGTAGTCGATCCGCACAGGATCAATGAGGAGCTGGGCGGTGAGCCGGGGTTCCGTCGCTTCACTAAAGCGCTCAAGGCGCATGGCCAAAAGCTGCTCATGGACGTCGTACCCAACCACATGGCGACTGCGGGCCGCTCCAACCCGTGGTGGTGGGATCTTTTGCAGCACGGAAAGTCCAGCCGCTACGCCGGGTACTTCGACATCGACTGGGATCCGCTGATGCCGCACCTGAAAGGCAAGGTGCTGCTGGGGGTCCTGGCCGACCGCTACGGGCGCGAGCTCGAGGCGGGACGCCTGACCCTCAGCCCGGCTGGCCAGGACGATCACGCAGAAGTCGTCGTCCGCTATCAAGGCAATGAATTTCCGATCTCGCGCGAAAGCCTGGACGGGGTGGATGTCGATGCAGCACGCGAAGACCTCGATGCCCTCGACGGGCTGCTGCGCCGCCAGCACTACCGTCTCGCGTACTGGCGGACCGCCCAGGAGGAGCTCAACTATCGGCGCTTCTTCACGATCGACAGCCTGATCGGTCTGCGGGTCGAGCTCGATCAGGTGTTGAAGGACAGCCACCGTCTCGTCTTTGAGCTGCTCGCCGACGACAGCGTGGCCGGGCTGCGCGTCGACCATGTGGACGGCTTGCTGGACCCGGAGAGCTATCTCTCGATGCTTCGATCAGCCGCGCCGAGCGCGTATCTCGTAGTTGAGAAGGTTCTCGAGCACGACGAGGGGCTGCCCGGAGGGTTTCCCGTAGAGGGCACCACAGGTTACGACTTCATCGCGCACGTGGACGGCCTGTTCGTCGATTCGCGAAACGAGGAGGCGATGACTGCGCTCTATCACTCGTTCACCGGTGAGTCGCTCGGCTTTGCCGAGGTCGTTCGAAGCTGCAAGCACGAGGTCATGGTCAGCGACCTCGGCCCCGACTTCGAGCGCCTCGCCAGCTTGCTGGTCGACATCTGCGATCGCTACCGCCGCCAGCGCGATCGGACGCGTCGGGAGTTGAAGGACGCAATCCGCGAAGTCGCTGCGGGGCTGTCCGTCTACAGGACATACGCGCGGCCGGGCCGCACAGGCGACGATGATCGGCGCCAGGTGGCCGCCGCGATTGAAGAGGCTGGACGCCGCGCGCCGGCGATCGACCCCGAGCTCCTTGCCTTCATCGGGGAGCTGTTGCTGTTCGAGCACGACGGCCACCAGGAGCGTGAGTTCGCCGCGCGTTTCCAGCAGTTCACCCCCGCCGTCATGGCCAAGGGCGTCGAGGACACGGCGTTTTACCGCTACCACCGGCTGGTGTCGCTGAACGAGGTCGGCAACGACCCGGCTGGGTTCGGCCGTCCGGTTGAGGCATTCCACGCGTACTGCTCGCGCATCGCTGAGCGATGGCCTTCGACCATGCTTACGCTCTCCACCCACGACACGAAGCGGAGCGCAGACGTCCGCGCCAGGCTGGACCTGCTGTCGGAGATTCCACTCGCGTGGGGCGAGGCCGTCGAGCGGTGGGCCGATCACAACCAGCGCTATCGATCACAGGGATACCCCGACCGGAACATCGAGTACTTGATGTATCAGACGCTTGTGGGAGCCTGGCCCATCGAGGTCTCGCGCGTCTCAGGGTTCCTTCAAAAGGCGGCTCGCGAAAGCAAGACCCACACATCCTGGCTCAATCCGAATGCCGGCTTCGAGGAGGCCCTGGCGCAGTTCGCAAGCCAGGTCATCGCCGACCCGGAGTTCGTGAGCGACCTGGAAGCGTTTATCGGCGACCATCACATCGTCGCGCTTGGAAGAGCGGTCTCGCTGGCCCAGCTCACGCTGCTCCTCACATGTCCTGGTGTACCCGACCTATACCAAGGAACCGAGGTCTGGGATCTGAGCCTCGTCGACCCGGATAACCGCCGGCAGGTCGACTACGACCGGCGCGAGAGCCTACTGTCCGAAGTGCGGGATATGGGTCCCTCGCAGGCGATGGCGCGGTCCGATGAAGGAACGCCAAAACTCTGGTTGATCGCCCGGCTGCTCGATGAGCGCCGGCGCCGCCCCGACCTCTTCGAAAGTACGACCTACACACCGCTTGCAGCGGTCGGAGCCAAGGCGCCGCACGTCGTGTCGTTCGTTCGCGACAGGCTGGCTGTGATCGCGCCGCGCCTTCTCGTCGGACTCGCCGGGGATTGGGCGGGGACCATGCTCGAGCTTCCACGAGGTCGGTGGAAGAATGTTCTCGCGCTTGATGAGCATGACGGGGGGACTCCGATCGAGCTCGGCGCGCTCCTGCAAGCTTTTCCCGTTGCTGTCCTGGCTCGAGATCCGGACTGATGCACAGGTTCAGGGTGTGGGCGCCCGGGCGCCGGACCGTCAAGCTCGTCGCGCATGGCCGCACTCTCGCCATGGCACCCGCTGATCAAGGTTGGTGGGAAGTCTCGGATGAGAGCGCAGGCGCGGGCACGCGCTACGGCTACTCGCTCGATGGCGGCGAGGTCCGTCCCGATCCACGTTCCGCGTCGCAGCCAGATGGTGTCCTCGGTCTTTCTGAGGTGGTCGATCAAGCCGCGTACTCATGGGCCGATGGCGGTTGGAAGGGCATGCGGCTGGACGGGGCGGTGATTTACGAGCTGCACACCGGCACGTTTTCGCAACGGGGAACCTTTGACGGGATCATCGAGCACCTCCCCCACCTCGTATGGCTCGGCGTCGACGCGATCGAGCTCATGCCGGTGGCGGAGTTTTCGGGCGATCGCGGATGGGGCTACGACGGAGTTCATCTTTTCGCGCCTCATCACGCCTATGGAGGTCCGGCCGGACTGAAGCGGCTCGTCGACGCGTGCCACCTGGCCGGGCTGGGCGTCGTCATGGACGCGGTTTACAACCATCTCGGGCCAGTGGGCAACTTTCTCTCCGAGTTCGGGCCTTATTTCAGCGATCACCACCAGACTGACTGGGGCGCGGGCTTCAACTTCGATGGGGACGCCAGCGATGATGTGCGGCGCTTCGTATTGGACAACGCCCTGATGTGGATCCGCGACTACCACGTCGACGGCCTGCGCCTCGATGCAGTGCATGCGATCGCCGACGACACCCCTATTCACATCCTGGCGCAGCTGGCGGCCGAGATCGAGGCGCTGGGGGCCGAGCTGCGTCGTGCGACCTTTGTCATCGCAGAATCCGATCTCAATGATTCGCGATTCTTGCGCAGTCGCGACGCCGGCGGATACGGGCTCGGAGCCGCTTGGGCGGACGACTGGCACCACGCGATGCACGCCACACTCACGGGAGAACGAACCGGCTATTACGAGGACTTCGGTTCGATGGAGATTCTCGCCAAGGCGCTGCGCCAAGCGTGGGCCTACGACGGCGGGTGGTCTGCTCACAGGCGGAAGATGCACGGCGGGTCCACCGCCGGGCTCCCCCCCAAAGCATTTGTGATCGCGGTCCAGAACCACGACCAGGTCGGAAACCGCGCAGCGGGTGATCGCCTCGCGGCACTGGTGGATGAGGGCGCTCTCAAAGCGGCCGCCACCCTGCTGCTCACGGCCCCCTTCACCGCGATGCTGTTCCAGGGTGAGGAGTGGGCAGCGAGCAGCCCCTTCCAGTACTTCACCGACCACGCCGACCCGAAACTGGGCAAAGCGGTGAGCGAGGGGCGCCGGCGCGAGTTCGCTCGGTTTGGATGGGACGCGGAGCGCGTCCCGGACCCGCAGGATCCCGGCACGTTCGATCGTTCGAAGCTTGCCTGGGGCGAGCTCGACGAGCCATTTCATCGACGCATGCTTGAGTGGTATCGAAAGCTGATCCGGCTCCGCCGGCGGCTTCCAGCACCTGGCGGAGGCGTTCGAGTTCAGGTCGACTCCGAGGCTCGTACGGTCGCATTCGACCGCGACAGCCTGAGCGTCAGGGTGAACTTCGGCGAGAAGGATTGGGTTTCCGCAATCTCGGACGGTGAGCGCGTAGTGATGGCATCGGATCAGGCGATCAGACAAGACGGCGGCTGCGTCAGCGTGCCACCATCGAACGTCGTGATTCTCGCAAGCGGCATCGCCATTGACTGAAGACAGGGTCGTGGCCTGGCCCGGGAGGCCCTATCCGTTCGGTCCCAGCTACGACGGAAGCGGCACCAATTTCGCGCTGTTCTCCGAGGTCGCGGAAGCCGTCGATCTCTGCCTGTTCGACGATGCGGGTGCGGAGCGAAGGGTCCGCCTCGAGGAGGTCGACGCGTTCTCCTGGCACGCTTACCTGCCGGAGATCGGGCCGGGACAGCGCTACGGCTATCGTGTGCACGGCCCATACGCACCCGACGAAGGCGTCCGCTGCAATCCGCGCAAACTGCTGCTGGATCCGTACGCGCGCGCGATCGAGGGCCATATCGACTGGAACTCCTCCTGCTATGGGTACGATCTCGACAACCCGGGCGCCGTCAACATCGAGGACAGCGCGCCGCACGTGTTGAAGTCGGTTGTGCATCACCCACATTTCGATTGGTTCGGCGACCGGCCTCCCGACCGGCCGCTGCATGAGACCGTCATCTACGAAGCCCATCTCAAAGGCCTGACGCGCTCCCACCCGGACGTGCCCGAGGCGCAGCGTGGCACCTACCAGGGCTTCGCCCACCCGGCTGTGATCAATCACCTGTCCTCACTGGGAGTGACAGCGGTGGAGCTCATGCCCATCCACCAGTTCGTTCACGATCAGCGGCTGGTCGAACGCGGCCTCCGGAACTACTGGGGCTACAACACGATCGGATTCTTCGCACCCCACAACGGGTACTCGAGCACTGGCGAGCGCGGGGAGCAGGTCAACGAGTTCAAGGCGATGGTTCGCACGCTCCACCAGGCGGGCATCGAGGTCATCCTCGACGTGGTTTACAACCATACCGCGGAGGGCAACCACCTGGGCCCGACGCTCTGCTTCAAAGGCATCGACAACCGCGCTTACTACCGGCTGGTGGCCGACGAGCCCGAGTTCTACTACGACACCACAGGAACCGGGAACAGCCTCAACGTGCGCCACCCGCATCCGCTGCAGCTGATCATGGATTCGCTTCGGTACTGGATCACCGAGATGCACGTCGACGGTTTTCGATTCGACCTCGCCGCGACCCTTGCGCGCGAGTTCCTCGAGGTCGACCGGCTCTCAACCTTCTTCGACATCATTCAGCAGGACCCGGTCATCAGCAGGGTGAAGCTGATCGCAGAGCCCTGGGACATCGGCGAGGGCGGCTACCAGGTCGGGAACTTCCCCCCTCTGTGGTCGGAATGGAACGGGCGCTACAGGGATAGCGTGCGTGACTTCTGGCGCGGCGAGCCGTCCAAGGTCGGGGAGCTCGCGTCACGGCTCACAGGCAGCTCCGACCTTTACCAGAACGACACGCGGCGGCCCTTCGCGAGCGTTAACTTCGTCACCGCCCACGATGGGTTCACTCTGCGCGACCTGGTCTCGTACGACGAGAAGCACAACGAGGCGAATGGAGAGGGCAACGCGGACGGTGACTCGCATAACCGCTCATGGAACTGCGGCGCGGAAGGAGACACCGAGGACCCGGAGGTCCGCAGCTGCCGTGCCCGCCAGCAGCGCAACTTCCTGACCACCCTCTTTACGGCCCAGGGCGTTCCGATGCTGGTCGCCGGCGATGAGCTGGGCCGCACGCAAAAAGGCAATAACAACGCCTACTGTCAGGACAACGAGCTGTCGTGGGTGGATTGGGCCGAGGTTGACGACTCCCTGCTCAGCTTCACGCGGTGGATCATCGCCTTCCGCCGCGATCACCCGGTGTTTCGCCGCCGCAGATTTTTCCAGGGGCGGCCGATTCGGGGCACCCTGGACGTCGGCTGGTTCAAGCCCGACGGGACATCGATGACCGACGAGGACTGGGACGTCGGCCATGCACGCTCGCTCGGTATGTTCTTGAACGGGAAGGGGATCGCGGGCCATGACGAGCGAGGCCGGCCGGTGACGGACGACTCCTTCATCCTGCTGTTCAACGCGCACAGCGGAGGCGTGAGATGGACCATACCAGCGGAGTACGCCGCGACCTGGCGCCTCATTCTGGATACCCGCCGGCGCCAACCTGAGGACGGTCCCAAAGACTTGGCGGGGAGGATCACAACGTCAGCTCGCTCGATCGCCGTGCTGCAGAGTCTTGAGTAGGTACTGTCGAGCTTCGACCGGTTCTAGAGATAGAACCGGCTGAGGCCTCGCGGCTTCCGCCGAAAGGAGGTTGAGGGAAAGTGGTGGCTGCGATCATCGTTCTGATCCTTCTGCTGTTGCTGCTCGGTGGCGGCGGGCTCGTCTCCGCTTCGCTGCACATCCTCTGGATCCTGCTGCTCATCGGCCTGATCCTCTGGGTTCTCGGCTTCGTGTTCCGAGGATCGAGCGGCGGCCGGTGGTATCGGTGGTAGGCGGCGGCATTCGTTAGCTCGAGCAGGCGGCCCCCATCAGGGGCGCGCCTGCCTTGCTTTGTGAGGGCATGCAGCTGAGCGCGGTTGCAGTGAAGTCGATTCCACGATGGCCTGACCGCTGCTGGCGATCAGGATCTACAGCGCGGTCACGGCATGGCGCGCCGGGTCAGGTCTAGGCCACCCCTGCCGGCACCGCAGAATTATCGGCGGCTCCTCGGAATTGCGCCGCGTAGAGCCGGTGGTAGGCACCTCGCGCGGCGAGCAGCTCTTCGTGATTTCCCCGTTCCACGATGCGGCCGGACTCCATCACGAGGATGAGGTCTGCGTCGCGGATCGTAGAAAGCCGGTGCGCGATGACAAAGCTCGTGCGGTCGGACCGCAAGGCGGCCATCGCGCGCTGGACGAGCACCTCAGTGCGCGTGTCGACCGAGCTGGTCGCCTCGTCCAGGATCAGTAGTGAGGGGTCGGCCAAGAACGCACGGGCAATCGTCAGCAGCTGCTTCTCGCCCGCGCTGACGTTGCTCCCCTCATCGTCGATGACCGTGTTGTAGCCGAGCGGCAGGCTCTTCACGAAACGATCCACGAACGTCGCCTCGGCCGCAGCGTGGATCTGCTCCTCGGTCGCGCTCGGGTTCCCGTAAGCGATGTTGTCGCGAATCGTTCCACCGAAGAGCCACGTGTCCTGCAGCACCATTCCGATCTGAGAGCGCAGGTCGTCGCGGCGCATCGTCTTGATATCGACGCCATCGAGCGTGATCCGCCCAGAGTCCAGCTCGTAGAACCGCATGATCAGGTTGACCAGGGTGGTCTTACCAGCGCCGGTCGGCCCGACGATCGCGATCGTATGCCCCGGCTCGGCCACGAGCGACAGGTCGTCGATCAGCGGCTGGTCCGCGTTGTAGCGGAACGAGACGTTCTCGAACTCGACCCGACCGTGGCGGGTGGAGGGAAGCGCCGGGCTGGCGGGATCGGCCTCCTGCTCATCAGCGTCAAGCAGCTCGAACACGCGCTCCGCTGACGCGACACCGGACTGGAGAAGGTTGGCCATCGAAGCGACCTGTGTCAACGGTTGGGTGAACTGCCTCGAATACTGGATGAACGCCGTCACGTCGCCGAGGGTCATCGCCCCTGTGGCGACTCGGTAGCCACCGATGACCGCGATGGAGACGTAGCTGAGGTTGCCGATAAAGGTCATCGCCGGCAGGATCAGCCCGGAAATGAACTGGGCGCTGAAGCTGGCCTGGAAAAGTGCCTCGTTCCGCTGTCTGAACACCTCCTCGACCTCGCGCTGGCGGCCGAACACCTTGACCAGCTCGTGGCCGGTGAAGACCTCTTCGATGTGGCCGTTGAGAGACCCTGTGTTGGCCCACTGCGAGACGAACTGCTTCTGCGAGCGCTTCGCCACCTGGGTCGCGATGACGACGGAGAGCGGGACAGTAACGAGCATGATCAGAGCGAGGGGAGGTGAAACCACGAACATCATCACCAGGACGCCGACGACCGTCAGCACAGACGACAGCAGCTGGCTGATCGTCTGCTGCAGAGACATTGCAACGTTGTCGATGTCGTTGGTGACGCGGCTGAGGAGCTCGCCCCGCGGCTGCCGGTCGAAGAACTGCAGCGGCAATCGGCTCAGCTTTTCCTCGACATCGGCTCGCAGCTTGAACACGGTGCGCTGCACGACATCGTTGAGCAGGTAACCCTGGATCCATCCAAAGAAAGCCGCCGCAACGTAGAGACCCAGGGCCAAAATCAGGACTCCGCCCAAGGCATTGAAATCGATGCCCTGGCCAGGTATGACATGCATTCTCGCGAGCAGGTCGGCAAGGTTGCTGTTGCCCGACGCCCGGGCCGTCGCTATCACTTGGGCTTCCGTGAGCCCGCGCGGCAGCTGCCTGCCGATGGCGCCGGCGAATATGAGGTCGGTCGCCCGCCCGAGGATCTTCGGGCCGATGACCAAGAACGCAACGCTGGTCACCCCGAGAAGTACCACGGTGGCGAGCCTCGCCCGGTCTGGGCTCAAGCGCTCGAGCAAACGACGCACGGAGCGCCGGAAATTCATTGGCTTCTCGACCGGCGCGCCACCGCCAAAGGGCCCGAAGCCGCCACGCATCGGCGGGCGCGGCCGCGTGGGCGCCTGAAGCGGTTGACCGGTCCCGTTAGGACGCTGGCTCATGCCGCGGGCTCCGCCGCCAGCTGCGACTGAACGATCTCCTGGTAGGTGGGACAGGTCTCGAGCAGCCGCTCGTGGCGGCCGAGACCGACGATCTCGCCGTCGTCGAGCACGA
>Ga0210394_10004497_pt1 | contig 16253 bp, 15 predicted proteins | sample IncBWC12MmetaG_FD_160121 | JGI IMG/M metagenome (GOLD analysis project Ga0210394, IMG submission 160121) | Forest soil microbial communities from Barre Woods Harvard Forest LTER site, Petersham, Massachusetts, United States - Inc-BW-C-12-M | ecosystem: Environmental > Terrestrial > Soil >... | reverse complement strand
GTCGGCTTCGCGCGAGACGACATAGAGTAAGGGCGGCACCATCTCCTCGGGCTCGACGAGGCGCGCGGCGCGGCCGTCGCGGCTCATCGCGCGCATTTCTTCCGCCATGCCCGGCGTGTTGGCGCCGGCGCCGGGGTTGACGATGTTGATCGTGAGGCCGGTCCCTCTTACCTCCTTGGCCCAGACTTCGGTCGCCATCTCCAAGGCTGCCTTGGTGGCGCCGTAGGGGTGGGTGCCCTCCCGGTTCATCGTGTCGAGCTTGGTCGTCACATTGACGATGCGGCCCCAGCCGGCTTCGACCATGGCCGGGGCGACGCGCCGGCTCAGGCGGTCGGCGGCGATCAAATTGACCGCGACGACATTATCGACGATCTCGTCGCCGACCTCCCAGAAGCGCTGGATCGTCGGCCGCCGGAAGCGCGGCGGGTCGATATAGGTGAAGGTGAGGCCGGCGCAGTTGACGAGGATGTCGACCCGGCCAAAGCGCGCGCTTGCCACCGCGACGACGCGGTCGCATTCGCCGGTCTCGCGCAGATCGGCGACGAAGGGCTGCAGGCGCCCGGGCAGCTGCGCCGAGGCGCGCTCCATTTCGGCCACATCCTCGGCGATATGGCCGACCGCGAGTACCGGATGGCCCTCGCGCGCAAGCCCCAGCGCCATCGCGCGGCCGAGACCGCGCAGCCCGCCGGTGACGAGCGCAACCTTATCGGGCATCGGGGATCTCCCTAATACGTCTCTTTCGGCAGATCGAGGTGCGGGAACGGGCTGTGGACGTGCGGCGGCACCACCGGTGGCGCCCTGCGGATATAGGATTTGTCGAGCTCGTCGTAGCCGGTGACGCCGAGGAGCGAGAGGCAGATGCGGATCTCGTCTTCGAGGATCTCGAAGAGCCGCACCACGCCTGGCCCGCCGGCAGCGGCCAGCCCGTAGACATAGAGCCGGCCGACGACGACCGCGTCGGCGCCGAGGGTCAATGCCTTGACGACATCGGTGCCGCGGGTGATCGAGCCGTCGACCATGATTCGCGCCCGCCCGCCGACCGCCTCGACGATTTCGGGCAATACCTCGATCGACCCGACGCCCTGGTCGAGTTGGCGCCCGCCGTGGTTCGAGACATAGACGCAACCGACCCCGTTATCGACAGCGATCTTGGCGTCCTCGTGGGTGGCGATGCCCTTGATGATCAGCGGGATGTCGAAATTCTTCTTGATCCGCTCGATGTCGCGCCAGTTGAACTGCGCCTGGTAGATCCGCGCGTCGTCGACGCGCACGCGGCGGCGCTGATGGCGCTTGGCGATGTCGCGCTCGCGCCGCGAATAGCTGTCGGTGTCAACGGTGAGGCAAAAGGCGGCGTAGCCCTTGTCGATCGCGCGCCGCACATGATCATCGACCCAGGCCTCATCGCCGCGCACGTAAAGCTGGAAGATGCGGAACCCGTCGGGCGCAGCTTCGGCGGTCTTGTCGAGCCCCGGCTCCGATACCGAGGAGAGGATCATGCCGTTGCCGAACTCCGCGGTCGCCGCCGCGACGGTAGCCCCGCCGCCCGGTTCGAAGACTTGCAGCGAGCCGACCGGGGCGCACAAGACCGGAATACGCAATTTGCGGCCGAACAGGGCCCGCGTGCAATCGACGTTGGACACATCGCGCAAGACCCGCGGGCGGAAGCCGATCGAATCGAGCGCGAGGCGATTGCGCGCCAGCGTCGTCTCGGTCTCCGAGCCGCCGATCAGATAATCCCAATTGTTGCGGTCGAGGTTCTGGCGCGCGACCTTGACGAATTCGTGCAGGTTCTGGAAGCGCTCGGTGAGATAGTCGTCGGACATCGGCGGGGACCTCGTGCTCGGGCGGGAAACGCCGGGCAGCCTAGCCGAGCGGCGGCGCACCGGCAACCGCGCTCCCCCCCGGCAGACAAGGCCATCGCACCTCACTCCCTCCCCCTCGAGGGGGAGGGCCGGGGTGGGGGTGAATTGTCTGCCTGGCATCCCGACCAAACCGGCGACGCGATCACCCCCACCCAACCCTCCCCCATCGAGGGGGAGGGCTTTCGAACGCGAATGCCCGGCGACAGGGCGGGTTGCGACTTTGCTATTGGGCAGCCCCGCCCGCTATCGCTACGATAGAGCGGAAAGAAACCCGCGCAGAGGAGACGTCCCTAGTGCCCCACCGCATCCTCACCCCCAACACGCATTCCGAAGAAACCCTGGAGATCGCCCATGATTTGATCCCGGATGGCTACGAGCTGGTGACGGCGCCGCACGGCCGCCCGGAATTCTGGGACCTCCTCAAAGAGAGCGAGTTCTATATCGGCGCGGGCCAGTACAAGCACGGCCCGGAATTCTATAAGCAGGCGCCGAAGCTGAAGCTGGTCCAGACCTTGAGCGCTGGCTACAACACCTACGACCTCGACGCCGCGCGCGCCGCGGGCGTCCCGATCTGCAATAATGGCGGCGCCAATGCGACCGCGGTCGCCGAGCATGCGATCCTCTTGATGCTCGCCGTCTCGCGCAAACTCACATGGCTGCATGACGGCGTCGTTTCCGGGCGCTGGCGCGGCAACGACTTCAACTCGGCCAAGCTCTATGAGCTCGAGGACAAGACCCTCGGCATTATCGGGCTCGGCAATATCGGGAAGAAGGTCGCGCGCCGCGCCAAGGCCTTCGACATGCGCATCCAGTATTACGACATCAACCGCCTGACCGGCGACCAGGAGGATGCGCTGGGCGTGCGCTTTGCGCTCTTCCCGGAGCTCTTGAAAACTTCGGACATCGTCAGCCTGCATGTGCCGCTCGACATGTCGACGCACAACCTCATCGGCGAGCGCGAATTGTCCCTGATGAAGAAGACCGCCATCCTCATAAACACCTGCCGCGGACCGGTGGTCGACGAGGTGGCGCTCTATAACGCGCTCAACAACGAAGTCATCATGGCCGCCGGGCTCGACGTCATGGTCGAAGAGCCGCCCAAGCCCGACCACCAGCTGTTCACCCTCAAAAACGCGATCTTCAGCCCGCACGCCGCCGGCCCGACCTGGGACAATCACTGGAAGCGCTGGCGCAACGCCTTCGACAATTGCGAGCGCGTCGCCCGCGGGCAAAAGGCGTTCTGGATCGTCCCCGAGCTGCGCTAGCACCTGATCCATTCGGTTGAAGCGCTAAAAATATTCCCCTCTCCCGGGCGTGACCAGGTCAAGCCCGGGGAGGGGTTGAGAGAGTGATAGGGATGCGATGACGGGCCGCAATCCGCAGACGCTCGACGAGGCGCGCGCGTTTGTCGCGCATGTCCAGTCCTTGTTCATGCCGTGGGACATTCCGGCCCTCATCGCCGGCTTTACCGAGGATTGCGTCGTGCGCTTTGGCGACCTGCCGGAATTTCGCGGCACGGCGGCGCTCGAAGAATTGTTCCGCAGCCGCAGCGAGCGTCAGAAGGATTATCGCCTGAAGAAGGAGTTGCGGGCGCTCTCAGGCGACACCATCGCCAATTATTGGCAAGGCGAATGGCTGGACCGCGCGACCGGCAAAGCGATGGCCGGCCGCGGCGTCGAGATCTGGCTGATGCGCGAGGGCAGGATCGCGGTCTGGGAAGCCGCCTTCAACGTCAACGAGGTGGGCCAGCCGAGCGCGATGGGCCTGACCTGAGTCTTCCCGGTCGCTTAAGGGGCCGCCAGTCAGCCCTCCTCGCGGCACTTGACCATACGCAAGGGCGTGTAGACGAGGGCCGTCGTGCCGTCCTGTTTCTTGACGCGCACTCGGGTGCGCACGAGGCCGCGTCCGGGCCGGCTCTTCGAGCGGCGCGCCTCGATGATCTCGCATTCGGCATGAATCGTGTCGCCGGCGAGAACCGGGTTCTCAATCGTCAGCTCCATATGGAGGAAGGCAAAGCCGGTGTGCTGCATCGTCGCCTGGATGAGGAGGCCCTCGGCAAAGCAATAAACCAGCGCTCCCGGCGCCGGCCGTCCCTTGATGTCGCTTTCCCGGGCGAGAAACTCGGTGTTGGTGAACAAGACCTCGACCATGCCGGTAGAGTTGACGAAATTGGTGATGTCGGCCTCGGTGACGGTGCGGCCGATCGTCTTGAATTGCCGGCCGACCGGCAGATCCTCGAAGAAAAAGCCAAGACCCACAGTTTCCACGCGGTTCTCCTCTCTTGCGGCTATAGCCCCCACCCTCCCACGGCTTCGCCGCGGGCCCCTCCCTCCCCCGCTTGCAGGGGAGGGGATTTCAAGCGCTGTTGCGCTCCCTCCCCCGCATGCGGGGGAGGGTGGGGGTGGGGGCTAAATCACCCCCTCTGCCTTCAACGCCGCGATCTCGCTCGCCGACAGACCGAGCCAGCCGCCGTAGATCTCGGCATTATGCTGGCCGATGCGCGGGCTCGGCCCGGCCGGGGCTTTGGCGAGCCCATGCAGGCGCAACGGCGTCGTCGGCAGCACGATCCGTCCCAATTCCGGATGGTCGATCTCTACCAGCATGCCGCGCTCGTGCATGTGCGGGTCGTGCATGATTTCGGGCGCGGTGCGGACCGGCGCACACGGGATCCGCAACGCCTTGGTGCGGGCGAAAATTTCCATCTTGCCGAGGCCCTTTGTCCACTCGGCGACGATGGCGTCGGTCTCGTCCATGTGGAGGACGCGGTCGGCGTTGGTGGCAAAGCGCGGGTCGTCACCCAATTCCTCGCGGCCCATCGCCGCCAACAGGTTCTTCCAATGCCCTTCGGTGACGATGTGGATGGCGACATGGCCGTCCGCGGTCGGGTAGACATTGTAGGGCGTCGACGAGAGGCCGGCCTGGCGGTTGCCGGTGCGCGGCGGCGGCTGGCCGGTGCGGTGGGTGTATTCGAAGCTCGCCGCGAGGCTCGAATAGACCGTTTCCTGCATCGCCACCTCGACGAGCCGTCCTTCGCCACTGCCTTCGCCGCTGCGGTCGCGCTCGTAGAGCGCGGTCAATATCGCGCCGTAGAGGTGGATGCCGCCCATGAAATCAACGAGCGTCGGGCCGGCCTTCATCGGCGGCCCGTCGGGCGCGCCCGTGACGCTCATGATCCCCGAAGCAGCCTGGATCGTCAGGTCCATCGCCAGATTGTCGCGATCGGGTCCGGTGATGCCAAATCCGGTGCCGGTCGCGTAGATGAGGCGCGGGTTGATCTCGCGCAGCACAGTCCAGCCGATCCCGAGATCGTCCATCGTGCCCGGCGAGAAGTTTTCCAAAAGCACATCGGCACGCTTCACCATCTCGAACAAGAGTTCGCGACCGCGCGGATGCTTCAGATTGAGCGTCACCGCGCGCTTGTTCTGGTTGAGCATCGCGAACGGCAGGGTGGCGTCCTTGCCCGGAGCCGCGCGGCGGCGTAAGGGCTCGCCGTGCGGCGGCTCGATCTTGATGACGTCGGCGCCTCCCTTCGCCAATAAGAGGCTCGCATAGGGCCCCTGGAAGATCTGGCCGAAATCGATGACCACGAGGCCGGCGAGCGGCAACCGTCCCAACTCTTGCCCTGCGCTCGACATCGGCCCGCTCTCCCCTTGCTCCCCCCGATTGTGCCCAGCGGCGGAGAGCCGGCGCAAGCCGGCGCTTGCGGCGAGCGGGTTGGCGGCGGATCATTTCATGGCGTTTCGGTAAGGGAGGTGACGATGGAAGCGGTGAGGACCGGAGGCTGTTTGTGTGGTGCGGTGCGTTATGAATCCGCCGGGGATCCGGTGTTTTCGCTGCACTGCCATTGCCGCGACTGCCAGCGCTCGAGCGGGACCGCGTACATCGCAGCGATGCGTGTGCCGGCCGCCGGTTTCCGGATCACCCAGGGCAGCCCCAAGCGCTATCTCGGCAAGTCGGACAGCGGCAACGAGATCGCCCGCGTGTTCTGCGGCGATTGCGGATCGCCGCTCTATGTCCAGGTGTCGACCCGGCCCGATCTGGTGGGAATCAGGGTCGGCACGCTCGACGACCCAAGCGGGTTTCAGGCCGAAGCCGACATCTTCGTCAAAAGCGCCCAGCCCTGGGACACCATGCACCCGGCGCTGCCGAAATACCCGACCTATCCGCCGGGGAAGGCGTATTAGGGCAAATTCCAGTCGGCTTGCGCCGTGCCCGCCCCTCACCCTCCCACGCTTCGCGCGGGTCCCTCCCTCTCCCCGCTGGCGGGGAGGGGCCGTCATCGGCGCATCAACCTGATCGAATCCGCTGTAGGCCCGAGTCAGACGTACGACTTTTCCTCGACGATCTCCGAGCCGGTCAATTCATTGATGCGGCGCTTCACCACGGCGCGGCGATCATTGGTGCGGTAGACGCCGCGCGCGAGCTCGATAAAGCGCTCGTCAAATCGGCCGCTGCGCTCCTGCTGGCGGATCTCGTCCTCGATCTGCCACAGGGCTTGGTTGGCGGATTTGAGCTCGGCGTAGAGCGCCGCCAACTCCGGGAGCGCAGCGACCTCGCGCTCGCGCACCAATTCGAGCGCGGCCAGTTCGCGCATTACGTTGGCATGTTTGACCGGGTCTTTGATCGCGGCGGCCTTGATTTCGAGGATGCTGATCTTGTCGAGCAGCTCACCCACTGAAATCGGCACCAATAAGGGCATTTGTCTTGCCTTCTTCTGAAGCGGCAATGCCGCCCTGTGCCGGGCCGATCGCCGCCTGCCGCTCGACCGCCGCGAGGACCGCGTCGAGCGGAATGGCATGGGTCCGGTCGGAACCGTAATCCTGGGCCTTCAATGAGATCAACGCCCGCGCAAAGGGCGCGTATTTCTCCGGGCGGGTCGGGCCGTAAAGCGACACCATCGGCGCCCCGCCGGCGGCCAGGAGATGGCCGGTGCCCGAGCAGTTCGCCACGGCGACCGCTAAACGCTCGCCGAGCGCCACGACGAGGCATGGCCCTCCGATCCCGCCCGGGGCGGCGCCTGCGTTGCGTTCCTCCGGAAAAAGCGCCTCTGGCACCGCCTCACGCAGCTTCTCATGCCACTCGCGCTCTTCCGGACCGAGCAGGAACACCGGCACGCGCCCGCGCTCCACCTGGGCTCGCGCCACGGCGACAAACGCATCGAGGGGCCAGCATTTGTCGGTCCCCTGGTTGCCGGCGCCGGGCGAGAGGCCGACATAGGTGGGACCCGCCGGCAACAATTCCGCCGCGCGGGCCCGCCACGCCGGCGGCAATGGGATCGGGTTCGGCACCAGGATCGGATGCCCGGCCGCCGCCGCCGCCAGACCCGAAAGCTTGTCGATGAGGCGCGGCGGTCGCCGCGGCAGCGGGCGCGGCGGGCGCGCGTTCGACAAAAGATAGCGCCAGGTGCCGCTGATGAACCGGCCGTGCGGGATGCGCCGCAGGAACAACGTGCGCCCGAAATAGCGCTGGGTATCGACGATCAGGTCGAAATGGCGATCGAGGATCGGGTGTTTCGCGAAAAGCGCCGCGCCGGGATCGGTCGGGATCGCGAGGTCGGTGATGAACTCGTCGATCCGCCCGCCGACCAGCGGCGCCAGCTCGCCCTCTAGATAGAACGCACCGCTCGTTCCCGGGACCCACGCGATCTGAGCCATCGGAAACGTTTCGCTCAGCGCCAGCAGCAACGGCAGCTTCAGGACATTCTCGCCGAGCGCGTTGTCGACATCGCTGGTGACGTAGACGAGGATCGATCGAACCGGCATGGCGGGATCGGCGGGTCGTAGTATTCTAGGCTGGCGTCGACGCTTCATCGAGGAAGCGGGCGATGTGGCGGGCTTCGCGGCCGGCGCCTTCGGCGATCTGGTGGCGGCAGCTGGTGCCGCAAGCGGCGAGGAGGGTTTCGGGCGGCGCCGCGCGCATCTTGGGCAACACGCCCAATTCGCCGATCTTCATCGACATTTCGTAATGCTCGGCTTCCAGGCCAAATGAGCCGGCCATGCCGCAACAAGTCGAATCGAAGGTCTCGACCGTGAGTTCCGGGATGAGCCGCAGCGCCTCTCCCGCGGCGCCCGCGGTGCCGAACGCCTTCTGGTGGCAATGGCCGTGCAAGAGCGCGGTCCGGCCCGGCATCGCCGCGAGCGGCAGAAGAAAGCGGCCGGCGGCCTTTTCGCTCGCGACAAATTCCTCGAAGAGCTGGGCGTGGGCGGCGAGCGCCGTCGTCGCGATGCCCGGCAATATCGCCGGGAACTCGTCGCGCAGGGTGAGGAGGCAGGCCGGTTCGAGGCCGATGATCGGCGTTCCCGCGGCGATCGCCGGGGCGAGAGCAGCCAGCATGCGCCGGGCTTCATGCCGCGCCTCGTCGACGAGCCCGGCCGCGAGGAAGGTGCGGCCGCAGCATAAGGGCCGCCCGACGGCCGGATCGGGCGTCGTCACCCGATACCCGGCGCGCGCCAGCACCCGCTCGGCGGCGAACGCGTTTTCGGGCTCGAAATAGCGGTTGAAGGTGTCGACCAGGAGCACGACCTCGCGGCCGTCAGCCCCCACCCTTCCCTCCCCCGCTTGCGGGGGAGGGTATTTTGGTGCCCCCTCCCTCGCTTGCGGGGGAGGGTTGGGGTGGGGGCTGGCGCCGCGATAGGGCGTGGACGACCATTCCGGCAATTGCCGCCGCGCGCTGAGGCCAAAGAGCCGCTCGCCGAGCGCGGCCAAGGCCGGCACCCGGTTGCGCAGGTTGAAGAGGGTGCCGAGGGGTGCGGCATAGGGCGCATAGCGCGGCAGATAGGCAATGAGGCGGTCGCGCGCGCTGAGCCCATGGCGCTTTCGATAGTGATGCAGGAACTCGATCTTCATGCGCGCCATGTCGACCCCGGTCGGGCATTCGCGCCGGCAGCCCTTGCACGAGACGCAGAGCGCCATCGTCTCCCGCATCTCCGCCGAGACCAGCGCATCGGGCCCAAGCTGGCCCGACAGCGCCAACCGCAAGGTGTTGGCGCGGCCGCGCGTCAGGTGCTGCTCGTCGCCGGTGGCGCGATAGGACGGGCACATGACGCCCGGATCGGATTTCCTGCAGGCGCCGTTGTTGTTGCACATCTCGACGGCGCTGGCGAAGCTGCCCCACTCGGACCAGTCGAGCGCGCTCTTCAGCGGCAATTGGCGGTAGCCCGGCTTGAAGCGAAAGAGGCTGCGGTCGTCCATCTTCGAGGGCCGCACGATCTTGCCCGGGTTGAAGAGGCCGGTCGGGTCGAAAGTGTCCTTGACCTCCTCGAAGGCCTTAATGATGCGCGGCCCGAACATCGCCTCGTGGTGCTCGGAACGCACGAGGCCGTCGCCATGCTCGCCCGAATGCGAGCCCTTGTACTCGCGGACCATCGCGAAGGCTTCTTCGGCGATCTCCCGCATCTTTTTGGCGTCGAGCTCCTGCTTCAGGTTGAGGACCGGCCGGACATGGAGGCAGCCGACCGAGGCATGCGCGTACCAGGTGCCGTAGGTGCCGTGCTTTTCGAAGACGCGGGTCAGCCGGTCGGTGTATTCGGCGAGATCTTCGAGCCCGACCGCGCAATCCTCGATGAACGAGACCGGTTTCCCGTCGCCCTTCATCGACATCATAATGTTGAGGCCTTCCTTACGCACGTTCCACACCGCGCTCTGGAAAGCCGGGTCGGTCGCCTCGATGACGGCGTGGGCAAAGCCGAGATCGCCCATCAATTCGACGAGCTCCTTGAGGCGGCGCAAATTGTCGTCGGCGTCCTCCCCGGCGAATTCGGTCAAGAGGATCGCCTCAGGCTCGCCCCGCACAAAGCGTTCGACGACCGGGCGGAAGACCGGGTTGTCGCGGGCCAATTCGATCATCGTGCGGTCGACCAGCTCGACCGCCGTCGGGCCCAGCTTGACGACGTGCTGGGCCGCCTCCATCGCCTTATAGAAGCTCGGGAAATGGCAGATGCCAAGGACCCGGTGCGGGGGGATCGGCTGGAGCTCCAATTCGATCTCGGTGAAGAACGCGAGCGTCCCTTCCGAGCCGACCAGCAGATGGGCCATGTTGTGGCCGCTATTATTTATCATGTCGATGTTGTAGCCGCCGACCCGGCGCTGCACCTTGGGGAAGCGGCGCTCGATCTCGTCCGCCTCGCGGTGGTGCAAGGCGCGCATGTCGCGGATGAGGCTGCGGTAGCGCTCGGGCGCGACGTCATCCGCGAAATTGCCCGGCACCTCGGCGAAGCGCGCCGTGGTGCCGTCGGCGAGGATCGCGTCAATCGCGCGGACGTTGTGCACCATGTTGCCATAACGCAGCGAGCGCGCGCCGCAGCTGTTGTTCGCGGTCATCCCGCCGATCGTGGCGCGGTCGCCGGTCGAGACGTCGACCGGGTAGAACAGCTTCTCTCGGCGCAACGACGCATTGAGCCGCTCGAGCACCACCCCGGGTTGGACGCGGACCCGCCGCGCTGCCGTATCGAGACGGACGACCCCATCCATGTATTTGCTGCAATCGAGGACGAGGGCGCGGGCGACGGTCTGGCCGCATTGCGAGGTGCCGCCGCCGCGCGGCAGCACCGGCACGCCCTCCTCGCGCGCGATCGCCAGCGCCGCGGCGATATCCGCCCGGCCCTTCGGCACGACGACGCCCAAGGGCTCGATCTGGTAGATCGACGCATCGGTCGCATAGCGCCCGCGGCTGAAGGCGTCGAACATGACCTCGCCCTGAAGCTCGCGTCTGAGACGCGCTTCAAGGCGCGGCGAGCCGGGGGCATTATCGAGCGGCATGGGTTGTCTCGCCTGCGCAGTGGACCGGGATGTGATGGAGGCCGCGGGAAATGCCGTCAACCGCTTTCGACACCAAACGCATCGGGGCGGCGCCGGACGTCATCGCGGCCGATGGGTGCGAGGTCCGCGTGCTGTGCTCGATGCCGCACGGCGGGATGGCGCTGTTCACGCTCGGCCCGGGCTTGGTGGCAAGGGCGGTCGCCCACCGCACGATCGAGGAAATCTGGGTCGTCGTCCGCGGCCGCGGGCGGATGTGGCGGAAATCGGGCGAGCGGGAGGAGATCGCCGAGCTCGCCGTGGGGGTCTCGGTCAGCATCGCGACCGGCACGCACTTCCAGCTGCGCTCTGATGGCGCCGAGCCGCTCGAAGCGGTCGCGGTCACGATGCCGCCTTGGCCGGGCGAGGGCGAAGCTTATCTGGTCGCGGGCATATGGGCGCCGACGGTGTGATGCGGCGCCTCGCAGCCCCTGCGATCTGGCTCATGTGTCTCACCGCGGCGCATGCCCAGACCGACGAAATCCAGGTCTATACCGGCGAGATCAACCAGCCGGGACAGTTCAGCGTCACGTTGCACAACAACTACACGGCGAGCGGACCGAAGAGCCCAGCCTTCCCCGGCGGCATCCTCCCCGATCATGCGCTGAACGGGGTCCCCGAGTATGCCTTGGGGATCACCGATTGGTTCGAGCTTGGCGCCTACCTGCCGCTCTACAGCGTGACGCGCGACAGCCGATTGCTGATCAACGGCGGCAAGGTGCGCGCACTGTTCGTGGTGCCCGAGGCGGCCAAGCGAGACTTCTTTTACGGGGTGAATTTCGAATTGAGCTACAACGCAAGGCATTGGGACCCGGCGCAATACAGTCTCGAGGTCCGACCGATCATCGGCTGGCGCTTCGGCCCGGTCGACCTCGTGTTCAACCCGATCATGGACCTGCCGTTTCGCGGCGGCCCGGGCGCGTTGCGCTTCGCGCCTGCCGAGCGGGTCGCCTACAATGTTTCCAAGGAATGGGCGCTCGCGGTCGAGCATTACGCCGATTACGGGCCGTTTGCCGCAATCGCGCCGCCAGCCCGCCAGTATCACACGGTCTATGGGGTCGTTGACCTTAACCGCGACCCCTATGCGGTTGAATTCGGCATCGGCCACGGCTTCACGGCGGTTTCCGAGAAGCTGATCATAAAGCTGATCCTGAGCCGCAGCTTTTGACGCGGCGAGTGGTTGTGGGCGCGCCCGGCGATGCCGGCGCCCAGGTCTGCGCAGAGCCGGTGCCACCCGGGCTTGACCTGGCTCTCCCCAGGATCCATGACACAAATGGCGGTGTGCGAAGATTTGGCTGGAAGCGACACAACGGAGAAGCGGTATGAGCGCATGGGGATTGCCGAGGGCGGAGTCTCCCGAACAGCTCGGCTTGTCGTCGGCACGGCTCGAACGGGCGGCCGCCATCATCCGAGAGGATGTCGAGCGCCGGCTCATCCCGGGCGCCGTACTGGTGATCGCGCGCGGCGGGCGGGTCGGCTATGCCGAGGCGTTCGGCTGGCGCGACCGCGAGGCGGCGGCGCCGATGACTCTAGACGCGATCTTTCGCATCGCCTCGATGACCAAGCCCGTGACCTCGGTCGCGGCGATGATGCTCGCCGAGGAAGGGCGCCTTGAGATCGCCGCGCCGGTGGCGAGCTACCTGCCGGAATTCGCCGAGCTGACGGTCGGGATCGAGCGCGAGAAGCCCCAGCGCACAATGACGGTCCAGGATCTCATGCGCCACACCTCGGGCCTCATCTATCCGTTTATCGGCGACGATCCGGTGCGGCGGTTGTGGGGCGACGCCAATGTCATGGACGAAGACCAGACCAATCAGGAGATGGTCGCCAAGCTCGCCCGCCTGCCGCTGATGTTCGAGCCGGGCACGACCTGGGAATACAGCATGTCGACCGACGTGCTCGGGCGCGTCGTCGAGGTCGCGTCCGGCACCTCGCTCGCCGAGTTCTTCGCCGAGCGGATCACCGGACCGCTCGGCATGGCGGATACCGGTTTTGCCGCAACCGGCGAACGCGCCGCGCGGCTCGCCGAGATGCAGGAGGATCCGGCTACGGGCAAGCGGGTGCCGATGCCCTATTCCGAGGCGGCCCGCGAGCGACGATGGCACTCCGGCGGCGGCGGCCTCGTGTCGAAGGCGGCCGATTACCTGCGCTTCTGCCAGATGCTCTCGAACGGCGGCGAGCTTGCCGCGGAGCGGCTCTTGTCGCCGAAGACGGTGGCCCACATGACCGCCAACCATCTCCCGCCCGATGTGGCCTACGGCCCGTCGGCGGCTGTGCTGTTCGGGACCGGGGCGCCGCTCGCCGAACTCGGGCAAGGCTTCGGCCTCGGCTTTGCGGTGCGCAAGGCGGTGGGCATGTCGCCGCTCCCCGGCTCGGTCGGCGACTATTTCTGGGGTGGCATCTACGGCACGTCGTTCTGGGTCGATCCGGCCGAGCAGATGATCGTCGTCTTCATGCTCCAGGCGCCCGAGCAGCGCACCCGTTACCGGCAGCTGATCCGCAACCTCGTCTACGCCGCCCTCACCCGCAGCCGCGGCCGGAGTTATCGCTAAACATCGAAACCTCCGGAGGGGACATGGCGCTGCTTATCGTCAATCTCGACAAGCAAATCGGCACTGCGCAGGCGTGGCGCGACACTTTTGCCGCCGAGCTTCCCGATCTCGAGATCCGCATCTGGCCGGAGGCGGGAGAGGTGAGGGATGTCGAATACCTCGCCTTCATCCGACCCGACTTCGACCTCCTTCCCGAATTGCCGAACCTGAAGGCGATGTTCAGCCGCTCCGCCGGGGTCGAGGCCTTCGTCAACCACCCAAGGCTGCCAAAAGCCCCGCTCGGCAAGGTGGAACCCTCGGGCGGCGATCCGATGATGACCGAATACGTCGTCATGCACGTGTTGCGCTTTCACCGCGACATGCCCGGGTATCAGGCGGCCCAGGCCAACCGCGAGTGGCGCCGAACGAGGATCGTCCGGCCCGAGGAGCGCCGCATCGGGTTTCTCGGCCTGGGCCTCATGGCGAAAGCGCCGGCGCTGGTCTTGAAGTCGCTCGGGTTCCCGGTCTCGGCCTGGGTGCGATCGCCGCGAACGGATTCCGAGATCCCGATTTTTCACGGCCCCGGCCAGCTAGAACGGTTTTTGGGGCAGACCGACATCGCCGTCTGCCTGTTGCCGCTGACCCGGGAAACCGAGGGCATCTTCTGCGCCCGCACCTTTGCGATGATGCCGCAGGGCGCGATGCTGGTGAATGTCGGGCGCGGCGGACATGTCGTCGCCGACGATCTGATTGCCGCGCTCGATTCGGGGCAGCTGTCCTACGCCGCCCTCGATGCGCTGCGGCCCGAGCCGCTGCCGCCGGAGAGCCCGTTATGGCTGCATCCCAAGGTGACCGTGATGCCGCACGTCGCCCGCCGCCCGACCGTCGCGCAACTGGTGACCGAGATCGCCGCCAACATCCGCAGCATTGAGGCGGGCGGCCATCTGTTGCAGGAAATCGACAAGACGACCGGATATTGACCCGCGCCGTCTTTCCTTGAGCGTTGTCGCGAGCGCAGCGAAACAATCTCGGGCAACCGACTCCGCCCCGATCGGATTGCCTCGTGGCTCTGCTTTTGGCTACTGAACCGCCGCCGGCTCGTAGTGCAAAACTATCAACTGGTCGGCGCGGAGGGCCAGCTGTGCATAGCTGTGGCCAACATTATCGGAAAACTCGACCTCATAGACGTCAGGGGCAAGCCGCTCGACGACCGTGCCGACCTGGCCGCGAACCAGCCCCTTGTTGGGGTAATCGGCGGTCAAGGCGACGATATCCAGTAAGCGGATTGATCGGATCAACGGTTTACTCTCAGATTTTCTCAAGTCGCGCTTGCCATCGCCGGCCCGTCGTCGCGCAGATGGCAGGCGGCGAATTGGCCGGGGAGGATCTCGCGCATCTCCGGCTCCTCCTTCGAGCACCGGTCGAAGGCGTAGGGGCAGCGGGTGTGAAAGCGGCAGCCCGAGGGCGGGTTGATCGGGCTCGGCACGTCGCCGTGCAAGATGATGCGCTTCGTCGCCGCCTCGGGATCGGGGACCGGCACCGCCGAGAGGAGCGCCTGGGTATAGGGGTGCTGCGGCCGGCTGAACAATTGGGCGCGCTCGGCGATCTCGACGATCTTGCCGAGATACATGACGGCGATCCGATGGCTGATGTGCTCGACGACGGCGATGTCGTGGGCGATGAAGAGATAGGAGAGGCCGAACTCCTTCTGCAGGTCGCCCAGGAGGTTGATGACCTGCGCCTGCACCGAGACGTCGAGGGCGGACACCGGCTCGTCGCAGATGATGAGGCCGGGATTGAGCGCCAGTGCCCGGGCAATGCCGATACGCTGGCGCTGCCCGCCGGAGAATTCGTGCGGGTAGCGCAGGAGTGATTCGGCGCGAAGCCCGACCTTGAGGGCGAGCGTCTCGACCCGCTCGTCGAGCGCACGACCCTGGGCGACGCCGTAATTCTTTAGGGGCTCCGCGATGATGTCGCGGATTCGAAGGCGCGGGTTCAATGAGGAATAGGGGTCCTGAAACACCACCTGCAATTCGCGGCGATAGGGCCGCATCTCGCGCCGCGACAATTGGTCGATGCGCTCGCCATTGACCCGAACTTCGCCGGCGGTCGGCTCGATCAGCTTCAGAATCGCCTTGCCGGCGGTCGATTTGCCGCAGCCCGATTCGCCGACGAGGCCCAGGGTCTCGCCCTCGGCGATGTCGAAGGAAATCCCGTCGACCGCATGCACATGGCCGACGGTCTGCTGCAAGAGCCCTCGTCTGACCGGGAAATGCTTGACCAGGCCCTGCACAGATAAAAGCGGTGTCGTATTCATTTCCGGCATGACGGATAACCGCCATGCGTCCTTCGAGACGGCCGCGTTGCGGCCTCCTCAGGATGACGTAAGTTTATGAGAACATTAACAGAGGGCGTCATCCTGAGGAGCGCCGAAGGCGCGTCTCGAAGGACGCAGGGCGCCGAGGCAATCCTCATGCCCGCGCCACCTGGTCGGAGTGGAAGCAGGCGGCGTAGTGGCCGCTTTCCTTTTCCTCGAAGGGCGGCATCTCGCGCCGGCAGATGTCGGTCGCGAAGGTGCAGCGCGCCGCGAACGGGCACCCCCTCATGTCCTCCTTCAGCGAGGGCACCGTACCGGCGATCTCGGCGAGCCGCGGCAGGGGTTCGCGTCCGAGGCTGGCGCCGAGGCGCGGCACCGAGGCCAAGAGCCCCCGCGTATAGGGATGCAGCGGATGGCGGAACAGCTTCCCGACCGGGGCCTCCTCGGCGCGCCGCCCGGCATACATGACGACGACCCGCTGCGCCATCTCGGCGACGACGCCGAGATCGTGGGTAATGAGGACGATCGCGGCGTCGATCTTCTCTTTCAATTCGCGCATCAGATCGAGGATCTGCGCCTGGATCGTGACATCGAGCGCGGTCGTCGGCTCGTCGGCAATGAGGAGCTTGGGGTTGCACGCGAGCGCCATCGCGATCATCACGCGCTGCCGCATCCCGCCCGAGAGCTGATGCGGGTATTGCTCGATGCGCCGCTCTGCCTCGGGAATGTGCACCAGGCGGAGCATGTCGA
>Ga0210394_10004496_pt1 | contig 16255 bp, 14 predicted proteins | sample IncBWC12MmetaG_FD_160121 | JGI IMG/M metagenome (GOLD analysis project Ga0210394, IMG submission 160121) | Forest soil microbial communities from Barre Woods Harvard Forest LTER site, Petersham, Massachusetts, United States - Inc-BW-C-12-M | ecosystem: Environmental > Terrestrial > Soil >... | reverse complement strand
TCTTCAACGCCACTACTGTTGGGTTGTCCCTCTCGCCGAAGTAGAAGATGATCGCGTAGGCGCCCGACTTGTCGAATTTCGCCACCGCCGTAGTCTCGTCCGCTACCTTCTTGTCAAATGCGATGCGCGTTTTTGAGTTCGACATTTCACGGAACACACCCTGGGAGCCGTTGTCTTGAAATACTGTGATGGTCTTGGTGGTTTCATCGATCGCGCTCACCGTGCCTGTGAATGCGTGAATGATCTCCTGCGATGCCGATGGAACCGAGGTGGAAAGAATACACCCGGCAAAAACACAAGTACTCAACAATGCTCTGCGCATGGTCCCCCCCATACCGATGGATTTAGAGTTTTGCCATCGACGCAAGGAATTGCGTCCCCAGTGGACACAGTATAGTTCCATGCTTTCAGCGCCGCAATGGAGCTGTTGCCTCATCCCCAGTGTTTTCCTGAGCGGAGCGCAGCGGAGTCGAAGGGATCTGCGGTCGCTTTTGCTGTTGTTCTTTGACCTGGTAGAGCCGGCAAGAACGAGGGTGCCCCACCCTCACGACGTCTTTATTTTTGTCGTTAGGGTGGGTTGCCCTTGTAGTTGTATTTCACAGGGCGAACCCACCACGAAATTCCGTGCCCCATCTTTGCGCCCTATTTCTGGCGCATGGGTGGGATACCGGAAACTTCCACCTGGTGTCTCTCCAGAACGCAAAATGGCCGCGCCTCTCGGCGCGGCCGTTCCGTAAAGCCCAAAAACTACGCGACGACTTCGATCCCCATCGAGCGCGCCGTACCCTTGATGCTCTTGATTGCCGTCTCGACAGAGGAGGCGTTCAAGTCGGGCATCTTCTGCGTGGCAATCTCGCGCACCTGCTTCTCGGTCACCTTGCCAACCTTGTCCTTGTTGGGCGTGCCGGCGCCCTTGGCGACCCCGGCAGCCTTTTTCAGCAGCACGGCGGCAGGCGGTGTCTTGGTGATAAAGGTGAAGCTGCGGTCGCCATACACGGTGATGACCACCGGAATGATGAGCCCGACCATCTCCTTGTTCTGGGTGCGCGCGTTGAACTGCTTGCAGAACTCCATGATGTTGACCTGCGCCTGGCCCAGTGCGGGACCAACCGGCGGCGCCGGCGTGGCCTTGCCCGCTTCAATCTGCAGCTTGACGTACGTGGATACTTTCTTCGGAGGTGCCATGTCGGTTCCTTCGGAACCAGCTTCTAGCTCCTGGCTTCTAGCTATCAGCTGGTTATTTCGTTTGCGAATTTTGAAGTTGCTGCCCAGGCGTTCGCTTGCAAACCGGTGGTTTCCAGGTCACCAGGCCGGCTAGAAGCTGGAAGCTAGTAGCTAGAAGCTGCAACTATTCAATCTTTTCAACCTTGCCAAACTCCAGCTCGACCGGGGTGGAGCGTCCGAAGATGGTCACCATGACCTTCAGGGTCTCGCGATCTTCGTTGATCTCATCCACCACGCCGTTGAAGTTGGCAAACGGGCCGTCCGTAATCCGGACCTGCTCGCTCTTCTCAAACTTGATCTTCATCCGCGGCTTGTCTTTGGCGGTCTCGGAGCGGAAGAGGATGGAACTCACTTCTTCCTCGCTGAGCGCCACCGGCTTGTCACCCGTGCCCAGAAAGCCCGTCACCTTCGGCGTGTCCTTCAGAACGTGCCAAAGGTTGTTGTCCAGCTCCATCTCCACCAGCACGTAGCCGGGCAGAAACACGCGTTCCACCGTGCGCTTTTTCCCGTTGACGATCTCCGTCACAGGCTCAGTGGGAATCATTACCCGCCCCACGCGGTCCTTCAATCCGAACGCCAATATGCGGCTCTCGATCGACTCGCGCACCTTCCTCTCAAAGCCCGAGTAAGCATGCAGGATGTACCACTTGAAGCGCTCGTTGCGCTCGGGCGGAGGCGGCTGGTCGGTGGTGGGTACGGCGGGTTGTTTCAGTTCTTCTTCTGCCATCATGCTCTCAATTCGCGTCACTTGGCCACAGCCTTACTGGGCGCCGAGGCGGTGGAGAATCTGCTCTACACTCAGGAAAAATACTTTGTCCACCAGAAAGAAAAACAGCCCAAAGATGAACACCGCGATCAGCACAACCGTGGTCGTCGATTCCACTTCCTTACGCGAGGGCGTGACAACCTTGCGCATTTCGGCGCGTACGTCGCTCAAAAAGTGGGTGAGCTTCTCCCAGCTGCCGGTCACGCCGCCGGTGAAATTCGACAAAGCACTGGGTTCCTGCCGCTTTAGAGGAGCGGGGCGTTGTTCTTCGCTCATAACGGGTGTCTTCGATGCCATACTTCACTATTCCTTCGCCCCCGGCGTCGTGCCGGGTGCATCCTATTCGAATCCTGGCAGGGGCGGAGGGATTCGAACCCCCAAGTTCGGTTTTGGAGACCGACAGTTTAACCGTTGAGCTTACGCCCCTAAAAACAGCGAACAGCTCACAGAGAACAGTGGACAGTTTCGTTCTTTGGGGGTGCAAGCCTGGTAGCCCAATCCGCCAATGCTCAAACTGTTCACTGTGCACTGTTCACTGCACACTGTCGTTACTTCGTTTCCTTGTGCGGCTGGTGCTTGCGGCAGCGGTTACAGAACTTCTTGAACTCGAGACGGCCGGTGGTCGTCTTCTTGTTCTTCGTCGTCGAGTAGTTCCGCTCCTTGCACTCAGTGCACTGCAATGTCACAATTTCCCGCATCTGTTTATCCTAACCGAATTCGGCCTTCAGCCGAATTCGAGGGGTCAGGTTTCAGGGATCAGGGGTCAGTTCTTTTCGTATTCAGTTCGCCCTCTTACCCTGGGCTAACTGCGCCGTCCAGTCCCTAGTCCCTAGTCCCTAGTCCCTAGTCGCTAATCCCTGTTTACTTGATGATCTCCGAGATCGTGCCGGCGCCAACCGTGCGTCCGCCTTCGCGAATGGCAAAGCGCAAGCCCTTCTCCATGGCTACCGGGGTAATCAACTCCACCTGCAGCTGGACGTTGTCGCCCGGCATCACCATCTCCGTGCCTTCCGGAAGCTCGGCTACGCCGGTCACGTCCGTGGTGCGGAAGTAGAACTGCGGACGATAGCCCTTGAAGAACGGCGTATGACGGCCGCCCTCTTCCTTCGACAACACGTAAACTTCGCCCTTGAAATTCGTGTGCGGCGTAATCGACGCCGGCTTGGCCAGCACCATCCCACGCTCCACGTCTTCCTTGGGAATGCCGCGCAGCAACAGACCAGCGTTGTCGCCCGCCAGGCCCTCATCGAGCTGCTTCTTGAACATTTCCACGCCCGTCACTACCGTCTTGCGGGTTTCGCGGAAACCGACGATCTCCACTTCCTCGCCCACCTTCACCTTGCCGCGCTCGATGCGGCCCGTCACCACGGTGCCACGGCCCGAGATCGAGAAGATGTCTTCGATCGGCATCAGGAACGGAAGATCAATCGCGCGGTTGGGCTGCGGAACGTTCTTGTCCACCGCATCCATCAGGGCGTCAATCTGCGCTTCCCACTTGGCTTCGCCGTTCAGCGCGCCCAGGGCCGAGCCGCGAACCACCGGCACGTCGTCGCCGGGGAACTGGTACTTCGACAACAGCTCGCGCACTTCCATCTCAACGAGATCGGTCAGCTCTTCGTCTTCGACCGCATCGCACTTGTTCAGGAACACCACGATGTAAGGCACGCCCACCTGGCGGGCCAACAGCACGTGCTCCTTGGTCTGCGGCATGGGACCGTCAGTCGCGGCGACCACCAGGATCGCGCCGTCCATCTGCGCCGCGCCGGTGATCATGTTCTTGATGTAGTCGGCGTGGCCGGGGCAGTCCACGTGGGCGTAGTGGCGGTTCTTGGTCTCGTACTCCACGTGCGCCGTCGCAATGGTGATGCCGCGCTCCCGCTCTTCCGGCGCATTGTCAATCGAGTCGAACGAACGGAACGTATTCTTCGGGTTGTGCTTCTGCAATACCTTGGTGATTGCCGCCGTCAACGTCGTCTTGCCGTGATCGATGTGCCCGATCGTCCCCACGTTGCAATGAGGCTTCGAACGATCAAATTTTTCCTTCGCCATTGCAAATTCCCTTTCTGTCCCTTCAACGTCTGTACGTCTCGTTGTTCAGCACTACTGCTTCACCTGGGCCTGCGAGTCAAGCCGTGTCAACCGCTGGATCACCATCTTGTAATCCGCCACCTGACGAATCGCGGCCATCGTCTCCTCGTGCTGCCGATCGGTCTTCTTTTCGGGCGCTTCGAGCCTCGCCTTAATCTCGCCCAACTCCGGCGCCAGGAAGTTCCTGCATTATTGATCCGCCTCAGTAGTACGCGTACGCCTTCAAAAACCTCTGCCGCAGTTCGTTCGGTACCTGTTCCACCAGCCGCAGATACCGCTCGCGGGTCAATCCCTGATCTGAGACCGGCAGTGCGTTGTAGAGGCCGACTGCTTCCTTGCCCAGGTAGCCGCGCTTGAGTACCGACTCGAAGTCGCGAATTCGCAGCTTTGCGCCCGTCACCCGGCTTAGAAACTGATCCACATCCCGCGCATCGAAGACCGCATCGATCAGCGCGTGCAGCTTCGTGTATCCCTGCTGGTCGGTGACGGCGATTCCCGCCTGCTCAAACATCTTCCCCACGTCCGCTTCCCTCTGTAACTGCTACCGTCTCGATCCTAAGTCTCGATCTTGGAGCGGGAGACGGGGATCGAACCCGCGACCAACAGCTTGGAAGGCTGTGACTCTACCACTGAGTTACTCCCGCGAATAACAGTGGACAGAGAACAGTTTTTGTGCCGGATCGACTCGCGGCGCCTTTCTGTTCACTGTGCCCTGTGCACTTGCATTTCTGGAGCTGATGACCAGGATTGAACTGGTGACCTCTCCCTTACCAAGGGAGTGCTCTACCAACTGAGCTACATCAGCCCTTTTTAACCCTACTTCCCTCGCCGGATGCGGTCTGCCTGCATCGCCATCACCGTCCGGAAGGCAAATGTTGCGAGGATGAAGATCGGAACCCACCGAATCTCAATAAGGCGGCCGAATACCGAGACTTTGCCCTCGCCAATCGTAAACCACACCAGCACTGCCAACACAACGTACAACGCCAGAGCGATGCCATATTTCCGCTCCAGCTCGGTGCGCGCTCCCTCTTGCTCTTCGCGCATCATTAAAACCCCTCAAACCTGGTGCACAGGGGAGGATTCGAACCTCCGTAGCTCCAAGGAGCGGCAGATTTACAGTCTGCTGCCATTAACCGCTCGGCCACCTGTGCAATCCCTTTACGCCTCCAACAGTTATTCCGCTTTCGGCGCACCAGCGTCCATGCGGATCTATCCGGGTTTCTACCCGGAATCGTCCGGTTTCATGGTGCTTGCACCTCAGTGGGATCGCCGCAGAGGACAGGCCCGGCCCTCGTCAATAGTGCCGGATAAACTAGCTTGCCGTTCAGCCTCCAGAGCCTCTAAGTGGAGCTGGCGAAGGGATTTGAACCCCCGACCCTCTGATTACAAATCAGATGCTCTACCAGCTGAGCTACGCCAGCCCTTTGCGGTTCTTGCTTGGTTTATGGAACCGCCGGCCACCTTGATATTGCTCCGGAAAACCCTGGCTCGTGCGGGCACACTTACGCTTCGCACTCACCACGGCATAGAACCCAAGATTAGCATAGAGATGGGCGCGGAGCAAACTTCATTGGAGGGGGCTGGAGCTGCCCTCAAAGGCACCGCAACGGCGACGATTTGACTTGACTTTGCCGGTGGGTGGAAGGAATCTGCTAGCGAGCTTATTCATAACTGAGGACACCCCATGAAGACCCTTCGAATTGTCACGGCCAGTGCGGCCGGATTGGCCCTTTTTCTGGGAATTGCCGTGGTTCCAGCGCACCCCCAGGCGGCTCCCAAGCGGCGGCCGCGGGTAGCGGTAATGGATTTTGACTACGCCACGGTGCAAACCGTCTCCGCGTCTATTTTTGGCACTAATGTGGACATTGGCAAGGGCATTGTGGACATGCTGGTGACTGACTTGGTGAAGGATGGCTCGTTTTCGGTAATCGAGCGCAAGGCGCTGGACAAGCTCCTCACCGAACAGAATTTCTCCAATTCGAACCGGGCCGACCCCAACAGCGCGGCCAAGATTGGAAAGCTGCTGGGTGTCGACGCCATCATCGTGGGCAGCATCACGGAATTTGGCAACGAAACAAAAAAGACCGGGCTTGGCGCCCTGGCCGGCAACTGGCACGGGGGGGTACTGGCGGGCGCCGGCCACTCGAATTCGAAGGCGAACGTGGCCATCACGGCGCGGATCATCAACGTGGATACGGGCGAGATTCTGGGAGTGGCAGACGGCAAGGGGCAGTCGAGCAGGGCCAGCACCAATTTGCTGGGTGGGGGCGCGGGCGGCGGCGGCTACGGCGGCGGCGCGGCGGAAATGAGTACCAGCAACTTCCAGCAGACGATCATCGGGGAGGCGACCAAGGCGGCCGTGGATCAGCTCTCGACGGGCCTGGTTGGTGAGTCGCCCAAGATCGGAGTTCGCACCATCACGGTGGAGGGCCTCGTGGCGGCCGTTGATGGCGGGCAGATCATCTTGAACGTCGGAGCAAAGGCCGGGATCAAGGTAGGCGACCAGTTCGACGTTCAGCGGGTTACCAAGGAGATCAAAGACCCGGCGACAGGCGCGGTGATCCGGCGGCTCGCCACCACGGTGGGCGTGGTGAAGGCTACGGACGTGGACGACGCATCGGCAATCTGCGAGCCTGTTTCCGGGAGCGGATTCAAAATCGGGGACAAGGTGAAGACGGTTACGCAGTAACTCGAATCAAGGCAGAGGAAACGCCCTGGGTCGGATGCATCAGGCCCTTGGTGCAGTTCTCGATGGGAACTACTCGATCCGCATGTCCGGCTACCCGGGTCAAACCATCCAGATAGGCTTGCAGGCGCTCAGGCCGGCGCGTGAGATACGTCCGGTGGCGGCTCATCGACCTCAACGTAGGGCTTTACTCATGCCAGCGCCAGAGATATCGAGATAAAGGTATACATTTCTAACACAGTAGTAACTAGTCCGTGCGCAGGGCCTCGGTGGGGTTAATGGAAGCGGCGCGGCGCGCGGGAAGCCAGCAGGCGATGAGAGCGACACAAGCCAGGATAACCGGCACAGTCGCGAAGGTTACGGCGTCGTGTGGGGCAATGCCGTAAAGAAAGCTGGAAGCGAGCCTGGCCAACATCCACGCCGCGGGCCAGCCCAGTGCAAGGGCTACCACCGTCAGCGTCATGCCCTGCCGGACTACGAGGCCTTTCACGGCTCCGGGCTGTGCGCCCATCGCCATGCGGATGCCGATCTCGCGGGTGCGGCGGCTCACGGCAAAGCTCATTACGCCGTAGAGACCGACAGTAGCCAGCAACAGGCCGATGCCGCCAAAGACTCCAAAGAGCATGGCCGCAACGCGCGGCAACACAAACGCCGTGCGCACGTGCGCTTCCATGGTCTCCTCGTTATAGATGGCCATGGCGGGATCGATCGCGTACACCTGGCGCCGCACTGCTTCAGCAAGAGCGGTGGGATCACCCGGCGTATGCACGATGAGCGTGTAACCCGACAGCGAGGGATCATCCGCGACAGTCTGATCGAGCGAGCGATAGAGGATGGAGCGGGTGTCTTCGCCGACGGTGCGCGATTTGGCATTGCCCACCACGGCGATGATCTCGAACGTCCAATGTCCGCTGTCGACATGCTGACCGATGGGGTTTGCGCCGTGAAAGAGACGATCGACAAATGCCTTGTTGACGACGGCTACACGTGGGCCGTTGGGCGTTTCGCCGCCAAAGTCGCGGCCGGCGAGGCGCGGTGTACCCAGCGTGTCAAAGTATCCCGGCGTAGCCATGTAGAGATCTGCGATCGCGAAGGCGTCGCCTTTGTTGGAGTGACCACTCACCGTGAAGCCCTCGCTGCGGTTGCCTCCCGAGAGCAAAGCCTCATCGGTGCACACCGCCGCATCAACGCCGGGCAACGCAGCCACGCGATTGCGAAGGTCCGCGAGAAACGCACTTGTCCTGGCGGGCGTGTACCCGTTCAGTCGCGGATCAATCGAAAGCAGAAGTAGTCCGCGCGTTTTGAAGCCTATATCGATGTTTGCCGCGCTTTGCAGGCTCCGCAAGAACAGGCCGGTAACGCAAAGCAGCACCAGCGACATGGCCACCTGCGCCACCACCAGCAGACTGCGCAGGCTGATGCGCCGGCCGATTCGGACGAGTGCTATTTCTCCCTTGAGCGCGTTGGCGATCATGGGGCGCGAGGCAGCCCACGCCGGCGCCAGACCGAGAAGCAGTCCGCATGCGGCGCTGATGAGAAAGGTGTAGATCAGGGTGCGGCCATCGAGACCGATGTGCAGGTCGAGCGGTACGGGCGCGGGAAGGCGAAATGTTGAAAGGGCCTGGGTTGACCAAAGCGAAAGCAGCACGCCGGCGGCTCCGCCGCCCAGACCCAGCAGCACGCTCTCGATCAACACCAGCCGGCGCAAGCGGCCGCGAGTGGCCCCGAGGGCCAGCCGCACAGCCATTTCGCGCTGCCGGCTCACGGCCTGGCCGAAGAGGAGGTTGGCCACGTTGGCCCCGGCAATGGCAAGCACCAACAGAACTACGAGCGACAGCGCGGTGAGAAATAGCAGAACAGCATCTCGTTCTCGGGGGGGGAGCGACCCTGCCTGCTCGAATACGAAGTGGTTGGCTTTGTCAGATTTTGGATACGCGAGGGCGAGGCGCTGCGCCAGGGTGTTCAACTCCGTAGCGGCTTCAGTACGCGTTACTCCAGGCCGCAGGCGCGCCACCACCGCCACCCAGTGGTTCTCGCGCGAATCGGCTGGCGGCAGGCTGGGAACAAGCTGCACCGTATCTCCAAGCGGCACCCAGAATTCCATATTGAGAATCTGGTCGATGCTGTGGAAGGAAGCGGGGGCGATTCCCGTGACCGTAAAGGTGTGCCCTGAGAGCGTGACGCTCCTGCCGACGATGCCGGGGTCGCTGTTGAAACGGCGCTTCCACAGGCGCTCGCTCAACACCACCAGCGGGGCGTGATCGTCGTTGTCGGCAAAGCCCGAGCCCAGCACCATGGGAATTCCGGTGACGCGGAAGAAATTGGGGGTAACGCCCTGGCCCCACACTCGCTCCGGCTCCGCCCCACCGCTAATGGAGGCGGGAATGAGTTCGTAATACGCTCCGACGCCGGAAAATGACCGGGCCTGCTGGCGAAGGTCGGATACGAGCGGCAAGGGAAATGAATTGCAGCACGGTTCGCCTTCCTCCGCTATGTGAAGCGCCAGGAGAGTGCTGGGATCGCCCACCGGGGCGGGGCGCAACACGAAGCGGCTGACCATGGAGAAAATGGTGGTGTTGGCACCGATGCCAAGTCCGATGGACAGGATGGCGACCGCCGTCACGGCCGGATGCCGAGCGAGCGAACGCGCGCCGTAGCGGAGATCGCGCAACAGCGATTCGAGCCATGGCAACCCGCGGCGCTCGCGGTACGCGATGCGCACCTGTTCCGCACCACCCAGCCCAATCAGTGCCTGCCGCCGTGCTTCTTCGCGCGTGAGACCTTGGCGGACACCGCGCTCGGTGTCCAAGGCAACGTGCGCCTCGAGTTCCTCGTCGAGATCGCCGCCGGGGTGGACGCGGACGAACGTGGCGTACAGCCGCACTAAAAAAGCTCGCAGCTTCCTCATCTCCGCCTCCCTTTACCTTTCGCTTGACGGGTTCAAAAACATTGCCAGGATTTCAGTCGCCTGCTCCCACTCCTGGGTCGCCTTGCGGACCTGCTTCTGCCCTGCTCGCGTAATCTCGTAGAACTTTGCGCGCCGATTATTTTCAGAAGCTCCCCAGTGAGAGCGGATGTAGCCCTCCTGTTCGAGCTTGAGCAGTGCGGGATAGATGGTGCCGTAATTCAGTTCGAGCCGGTCGCCGCTGGTCTGCTCGATGCGCCGCGCCAAACCGTAGCCGTGCTGCGGGCCCATGGTTTCAAGCGTGCGCAACACCATCAGGGCTAACGTCCCTTGCCAAACATCGGTCTTGCTGCCCATTCGTGTTTCTCCTATTGGAAACTTATAGGAGTAACACTACGCAGCTCCCTATTGGAATGCAATAGGAATGTGACGGACGGCATTTGACTTATGCGGAATGAAGTTTATCGATTGGGTCGGGGGTTCGTGCGGTCCCGCCCTTGCGACAGAAAAAACTCGCAAAGACAGGACACGGGGCTTCTGTGCGTCGTCCGCCGATTACCGGCCGAGGAACTTCTCCAGCGTGGCGATCTCGTGGTCGGCGCGGTCCATATAGTCGCTGGCGGCTTCCAGGTCCTTGCGGGCCATGGCCTCGTTGGCCTGAGTCATGTCGTTGCGCATGCGACTGACGGTGGCGAGGATGTCGCCACGGAGGTCGAGGCCCTGGGCCTGCTGCTGGCTGCGAATCTGCTGGACGCCAGCTTCGGTGGACCCGGCGCGGGCGTCGAGGTTCATGAGCCGGTCGTGGGCCTGGCGAATCTCCTGTGGCGACGGGCCTGCGGGGGTTGACGGAGGTTCGCTGGTTGTCGAGAGCTGCGCATCCGGTTTGCCGGCGGGCTCCGGCGTTGAACTGCCTGAGCCTGGCGATGCGTGCCTGGGCTTGGGGGAATTAGCGGGAGCGCCCTTACCCGGCTGTGAAGCGGCGGAAGCCTGCGACGTGGAATCAGAGTTTGTGGCGACTTCCGGCGAGCTTTGAGCGTCAGGCTGGCTTTGCGGCTGAGCCTGCGGCGCGGGCGAGGGTTGGGCTGATGGGTCGGGCTGGGCGGGAGTCGGGGCAGGGGTCCGGGCAGGGGTCTGGGTGGCCTGCTGCGGGCTGGCGTGGGTGGAGAAGACCCTGGGCAGGATCGCTGCGATGGCGATGAGGGCGAGAATGGCGGTGGCCGCGCCGACGGCGATCCACAGGCCCCGATGGCTGCGGCTTGCACGCGGCGGGAGCACGGAAACCGGCGGGACGGGTACGAAAGCGGGCGGGGCGGCCGAGGCGGCGGGAAACGCGGAGGTCGGAGCAGGGGTCGGGGCGGACTCCACGACTGCAGCGGCAACCGGCGGGGCTTCAGGCACAGCAGCGGCTTCGTGCAGGGCTCGGAGTGCGGTGCGGAACTCGTCGGCGCTCTGGAAGCGGTCTTCAGGGCGCTTTGCCATGGCGCGCAGGACGACCTCGTTGAGCGCGGGCGGGATGGACGGATTGACTTCGATGAGCGGGATCGGTGGCTCATTGAGCTGCGCATTGAGGACGCTGTAGGACGAGTCGGCCTGAAAGGGCTTGCGGCCGGTGAGGACTTCGTAGAGGGTGACGCCGAAGGAATAGATGTCGGATCGGGCGTCGACCGTGCCGCCGCGGACCTGCTCGGGCGACATGTAATAGACCGAGCCCATGGTGGTGCCGGGGCGGGTGAGCGACATGTCGTCGGTGGACTTGGCGATGCCGAAGTCCATGAGCTTCACCAGGCCGTGGGTGGTGATCATGATGTTGGCGGGCTTGATGTCGCGGTGAGTGACGCCGCAGCCGTGGGCGTAACTGAGGGCGGCGAGGACCTGGCCGGCGTAGTCGAGCACGTGGTCAATGGGGATGCGGATTTGGGAGGCGAGCTTTTCGAGCGTCGTGCCTTCGACGTATTCCATGACCATGACGAACTGGTTCTGGATCTGGAAGGCGGTGCGGAGTTGGGCGATGCCGGGGTGCTCGAGGCCGGCGAGGGTGCGGATTTCAGCCATGAAGCGGGCGGCGAGGTCGGGGTCGGAGGCGAAGTCGGGGAGCAGGATCTTCATCGCCTCAATGCGATTGGAGATGACGTTGCGGACCTTATAAACGCGGCCCATGCCGCCCGCGCCGAGTTTCGCCAGGACTTCATAATCGCCGACACGCTGGCCGGTTTCGTCTGCCATTGGGGGGCCTCCGGGGGGTGAAGGATTGCCGAGACGCTAGACAGGTGGAGTCTACGCCTGTTTTGGGGGGATGGGGTGGGGAAATCTTGGCGTGGAATGGTGAAGGGGTGCTGGGTTGAGAGTTGTGCGCGCGATCACTTCGCATGGATGGAAGAAGGGATGATGATTCGGTCACTCCCCGACACGCTGTTTCCGCGCGCCTCGTTGGCTCTGTGCGCCGGCAGATTGAAAGGAAAGTTCATGAAGAAACTGGTTTGCATCCTGATTTGCTTTAAGTTCCGACTGAGTTCGTTTGCCGGTGACAACAGCTACAAGGTTGTTTATGACGGTGGGTCGTTTTCGAACACCAAAGCGGGCTCAGACATGAAGCTGTTCATCGAAGGCAACAACATCCTGATCAAGAAGGGCAGCTCCGAGGTGGTAACCATCCCCGCAAGCTCGGTTACGGAAATCAGCTACGGTCAGGATGTTCATCGGCGAGTGGGCGCGGCGATCGGGGTGGCCGGCTTGTTGGCGGGTTTGGAGGGGATCACAGGCAAGAAGGCCGTGGATTCAGACGCGATGACGGTGAAGAACTGACCGGACTGTCTTTCTATCGCCCAATTTTGAGTGACACCGGGCCCAGATCAGGAAAGATCTTCAGCTTTGCTCTGGTGCAGCGAGCCGGTTCGATATGCTTGAAGGGTGCAGAGCTTGTTTGGCAATGGATGACCTCCGGCGGCGATGAACAGACGCACGCGCAGAACGCTGTTGGTGGTGGCCGCGGTCCTGGTTCTTTTGGGCGTGGCAGTTTTCCTGCGCTCGAAGGCGCCGCCTGAGGCCGCGCGGCTGCTGCCGGAGTCCGACGGCATTGTTTACGTCAATCTGAAGCCGGTGCGGGCGTTCTTTCGCAAGGATCTCCGCAAGGGTTTGAAGCCGCCGGAACGAGTGGCGGAGTACCAGCAGTTTGTGGATGCAACAGGCATTGACTGGGAGCGCGACCTGGACCAGGCGGCGATTGGGCTGCATCGAATGGAAGACCCCAAGGGCCCCAACGGTCCGGTTGCCTATTCCATGGTGCTGGTGGGCAAGCTCACGGGCCCGCGCCTGAATGCCTGGCTTGATGCACACGCCACGGGCCGAGAGACCTACGAAGGCCACGTTGTTTACTCCATCCCGTCTGAGGGCCGCACGGTCCGCGTCTGCCAGATCGGATACGACATGGTGGCCGTCTCAAACTTCCCCACACCGGAGAAGATTCACTCGATGCTGGACAGCCATCGCACGGCGGCGCTGCCTTTTGCGGGGTCGCCCCTGCTGTCGGAACACTTTCACGAGGTGCCGCTGCTGTCGCTGGCGTGGGGCGTGGGGCAGATCGGGCTGCCGTTCAACGAGAGTGGGACGATTGCGATTCTGGGTTTTGAGCTGCCGATTCAGGCAGATTCGACGATTGTGGCCAGCGTAGCCTTTGAGTTGCCACTGGCAGGGGCGCTGCGGCTGCGGGTAGATGAGATTGCGCCGTCGCCCGATGCGGCGCAGAGCCAAGCCGCCGCGCTGGGGGCGCTGATTTCGCTGGCGCGGGGATTTACGGCTCCGCTGAGCGAGAATGCCGCCAACCGCGGATTGAAGGATCTGCTGAAGACCGCCGAGGTGACGCAGAACCGCAATCGGGTGACGGTAAAGGCGACGGTTCCGGGGTCGCTGTTTACCGGGCTTGCGGCGGGTGCGAACCAGGCGGGCGGTCAGGGGGCTGCGCCGTCGGGGCGTTGACCCGAAAAGTGCCGCGGACCTAGATTTTCACACCATTTGAAAACGTAACCTATTCAGCGGCGTCCTTCGGGCGCTATGATGCATCAGTTTGTTCAGTGGAGGTGCTGAGAACTCGCCTGGCAACCATTCCGGTAGCCATTACCTCGGCACCCCCCGTTCGAGGTTGAAATGAAAGAAGTTGTAAGAATAGCGGTTGTAACCGCAGCGTGTTTTTTGATTGCTACCGTTCTCGCGTAAGGACGAAAGGGAACGGTAAGCGGACAAGCAGCAATTAGGCCTGCGACGCATGAGTCGCCGGGAAGCCGGCGTCATGTGTCAGTGCATGTGCCGGAGCAGTCCGTTGAGAACGGACCGCCGGTGGTTTTTTGTCCCGCGAACGCCTGACCGAGGCTCCCGCCGGGCTCGAGACAAGAGTTCCAGGTGGCCGATTTCCACCTCGCGGAGCTTCACTGAACCGCTCGGCGGAAGTACTGGCGCTACTTCCGGATACCCCTCGAAATAGTCTTTCTGTTTCCATCTAATGAGTCAGGTGCAACATGGCGATCCGCGGTTGGTCCACATGGCCAATCGCAGGCAGGATCGCTGCTTGCCATCGCTTTCGCAAGGCCACCCAAGAGACAGGGCGGCGACACATCCGGCCGGCCTGCGATATCGTCAGATACAGAGGTGAAAGCTTTCCCTGAGCCGGTCTCAATTTCCTTCCCGAAGAGGTCCAATGAACCGTTTTTACCCTCTCGTTCCTAGTGCATTTCTCCTCCTATCGCTGACTGCTGCAGCCCAGCTTGAAAAAGGCGTCGTCCTCACCGGCAAAGCAGCCTTTACCGATGCGGCACATGAGTCGCCGGGGATCCGAAGACACTTGACCGCAGCCGACCTTCCAGCGCCGGCACCGTATGAGTCTGTCGATAACGGGGCTCCGATGATTTCGCGCCCTGCGAATGCCTGGCCGAAGGCCCCCAAGGGCTTCAAGGTGGAGCTCTACGCGACCGACCTCGACAATCCGCGGGAGATGCGAACCGCGCCCAACGGCGACATCTTTCTGGCGGAGAGCGAGACGGGCAAGATCAAGGTGCTTCGCGGAGTCACGCGGGACGGCAAGGCGGAAGTGGTGTCAGAGTTCGCCGAAGGCCTTCGCCAGCCGTTCGGCATCGCGTTTTACCCCAGCGGTCCTAACCCAAAGTACGTCTATATCGGGGACACGGACGAGATCCTGCGGTTCCCCTATAAGAACGGCGACATGAAGGCAAGCGGAGGGATGGAGAAGCTGGCGGAGCTGCCCGGCGGCGGGCGTCTTCGAGGTGGCGGCCATTGGACGCGCGATCTTGCCTTTTCGAAGGATGACAGCAAGCTGTTTGCATCTGTTGGATCGCACTCCAACGTGGACGATCCGGATACACACGCAGAGGAGTTTCAACGCGCCGACGTGCTGGAGTACACGCCGGGAGGCAAGTTTGTGAAGGTGTACGCGTACGGAATCCGCAACTGCGTAGGTGAGGCGATCAATCCGGCGACGGGCGAGTTATGGTGCTCGACCAATGAGCGGGATGCGCTAGGCAACAATCTGGTTCCGGACTACGTGACGCACGTGCAGGAGGGCGGCTTTTACGGCTGGCCGTGGTATTACATGGGACCGCATGGCGGTGTGCAGGATCCGCGCCACGCGGGAAAGCACCGCGAGCTGCAGGCGAAGGTGATTACGCCGGACATCCTGGTGAACCCTCACTTTGCGTCGCTGGAGATGCTGTTCTACGAGGGATCGCAGTTTCCGGCGGAGTTCAGGGGCGACGGGTTTGCGGCCGAGCACGGGTCGTGGAACCGGAAGGAGCGCGCGGGGTACGAGGTGATCCGGCTGCCGATGAAGAACGGCCATGCTACGGGTGAATACGAGGACTTTCTAACCGGCTTTACCGATGGCGACGGCTCCGTGTGGGGAAGGCCGGTGGGGGTGGCAGTGGGCAAGGACGGGTCGCTGTTTGTCTCCGATGACGGAACACGGTCGATCTGGCATGTGATCTACACGGGCAAGTGAGCACGACCTGCGTCGGAGTCCGGCAGCTCAGTCGGGTCGTCCCGAATGCTCCGCGCGGTGCACCTCGGAGTGATCTTCAATCGATTCAAGGTGCGTGGCCACCTCCGCCGGGATTCCAAGGTCCTTACTAAAACGCCCTTGGGGAGTTTGCCACCCCCAATCCCGCAGCCAAGAAGATTACCGGGCGCGCCAGAGAGAAGGCGCGCCCGGAGCCACCAGTCGGGCCAGCGCACAAAAAACCGCGGCGCCTTTGCGCGCCGCGGAGGGTCTTTCCCATTCGGAAAATAGCGTTGTGTGAACTCAGGTGCCGTTTCGACCGCGTGGGTTGTCGAGAGAGGGGTTCACTGCTCCCTCGGCGGACCCTCCACGACCTCAAGGATGGCAGCTAAGGACACTCCGCGCAAAAGGATTTGCTTCCCGGTGATGGACATCAGGTCCACCGTTCGATGCCGGCGGTCTTCTTGCACAACCACGTACAGGTCACTCCCTCGGCGCAGCCGAACCATCGCAAGCAACCCAGGCATGCTCTCCATCAAAGGGCCTCAGAACACCTGTTCCGAACGAGTTAGGCCGTCGACGCCC
>Ga0210394_10004494_pt1 | contig 16264 bp, 16 predicted proteins | sample IncBWC12MmetaG_FD_160121 | JGI IMG/M metagenome (GOLD analysis project Ga0210394, IMG submission 160121) | Forest soil microbial communities from Barre Woods Harvard Forest LTER site, Petersham, Massachusetts, United States - Inc-BW-C-12-M | ecosystem: Environmental > Terrestrial > Soil >... | reverse complement strand
GTTTGGCGGCCGGCAGGTGCTGTGTACGTCCAACCTGACCATCGCAGCCGGTTTGGTGTTGCTCGGCATCACCGGCTCGATTCCCCTGCTGATCCTCGCCTGGATCCTGCTCGGCATCGGCATGGGATACGGCCTTTACGATGCGGCTTTCGCCGCGCTCGGGCGCATCTATGGCCACGCCGCGCGCGGACCGATCACCGGCATCACGCTGATGGCGGGCTTTGCTTCCACCGTCGGATGGCCGCTGACCGCGCTCGGCCTCGACCACATCGGCTGGCGCAACACATGTTTCGCATGGGCGGCGGCGCATCTTCTGATCGGGCTGCCGCTCAACTTCTTCATGCTGCCGAAAGTCGCGGGCACGAAGACTGCTGCCGCCAACGCAGTGAAGCCGCACATCCCGATCGATCGCACCATGATCCTTCTCGCCTTCACCTTCGCGGCGGGATGGACCGTGACCGGCGCGATGGCAGCGCACATGCCCCGCATTCTGGAGGCCGGCGGGGCGACCGCCGTACAGGCGGTGGCTGCGGGCGCCCTGTTCGGCCCGGCGCAGGTTTTCGCGCGCATCCTCGAAGCGACACTCCTCAAGCGCTATCATCCGCTGGTCTCAACAAGGCTCGCCTGCCTCACCCACCCGATCGGGGCCGCAATCCTTGGCATCATGGGCGGCGCAGCGTCAGGCGCGTTTGCGATCTTTTTCGGAATGGGCAACGGCATCCTGACGATCGCACGCGGCACCCTGCCGCTCGCGATCTTCGGTCCCAAGGATTATGGCTATCGCCTCGGCCTGATCGGCGCGCCGGCGCGAATGGCGCAAGCCGCCGCACCGCTGGCGTTCGGACTGTTGATCGACCTGATCGGAATCAAGGTGCTGCTCGTCTCGTCCGCGCTCAGCCTTTCGGCGTTATTGGCGCTTTGCCTGCTACGGACGGATTCGGGCGAGCCGGTGTCCGGCGTTGTCGACGGCTGACGAACCTTATTTCGACGTCTGCCGCGGCAGCTTGCCGGTCCAGGCAAGGATCGCGGCGGTGACCGCGGCCGGTTGCTCCGGTATCAAGGCGTGGCTGGCGTTTGGTATCACTACCACCGAGACGCGCTCGCCGAGTTCCTCGTGCATCTCGTTTGACGTCGCGCGAGGCCTGAAAGGATCAAGTTCACCCTGAAGATCGAGCAACGGCGCAACACCGCCCGCCCACCATTCGGACTGTTTGGTGGCACGGCCGGCGTCCGATTGCACCTCGTCTGCGGCCGGATGCCAACCCTGAAGCCAACCATTTGCGTCACTCTTCGGGGCGAAGAAAGCCCTCCGCAGATATCCCAGCCGTTCTGAATCCGGCAGCGTGAAATCGCCCGATTTTCGCACCGCTTCCGACAATTCCTTTGCGCCATCGAATCCAGCCGGATAGGCCTTGGCCGCGGCAGCCGCCATCACCACGCCACGCACGAGCTCGGGATGATCAACGGCGGTCATGCGCGCGACCCAGCTGCCGAAAGCATGGCCGACGATGATTGCGGGGCCGCCATCGCCCGCGTTGCGGATGACGGCGGCGACATCGCGGGCCAAATCGTGAAGCGTGAGATTTTGCATCGGCCCGTGGCTCAGTGCAGCGCCGCGCGGTTGTGGCCTCAGCACGCGAAAACCGGCTTTGACCAGTTCGTCCGCAACGCCGTCAAAATCCTCCGCGCCTCGGCCGCGCGATGGCAGCATCACGATCAGTGAACCGCTGCCCTCGGCGAAGACTTCGATGCGCACGTCATCATAAAAAGCGATTTCCAACTCAGGTTCAGCCCGTGCAGGAACAGAGACGATCATCACCGATGCGGCAACGAACGCTGCCGCAATATACCGCCGCCGACGGTGCTCGCTGGCAGGTAAAATTACCTCAGTCATAAAACTCCGGCGACATCTTCAAGCTGTCGCGCTGGGCCTTGTCGTGATTGATCCAGAGCTGGGCTTTGTCCTTCGTCAGGGTGTCCGAGATCTTCTGCATCGACGCCAGCGTCTGTTCCTTGCTGACATTGTTGACGGGCACGCCGCGGTTTTCCCAGTTGCTCTTGAAGTGCACGGCATCGCCGGACAGAATGACTTCGCCGGTTTTCGGCAACTTCACGAGCAGCGACTGATGCCCCGGCGTGTGGCCGGGCGTCGAGAGAACGACGAGGCTGCCGTCGCCGAAAATATCGCGGTCGCCTTCGAGCTTGGTGACGGGATGCTCCGGTTTGAAGCGCGGCGCGTTGTTGGCGCCCGGCCATTCATATTCGGCCTTCTGCACATAAAGCATCGCATCCGGGAACATCTCAACATTGCCGATATGGTCGGGATGGGTGTGCGAGATCGCCATCGCCTTGATGTCCGAAGGCTTGACACCGAGCTGCTCAAGCTGAGCGGCGAGCTTTTTCGGGCGATGCCAGGTGACGGCCTTCGGATCCGCCGGCGCCAGACCGTTGGGCATGTCCGCGACCGCATCCGTAATGCCGGTGTCCCACAAGAACCAGCCTTGAGAGTGTTTGATCAGGTAGCAATTGTCGACGAAGTCCATCGACTTGCCTTCGTTGACGCCCGGCGACCAGCGCGAAATGTCGCCGGCAACGCCCTCGCCGCAATTGAGGATGTAAAGCTTCTCGACGCCCGCTTGGGCGGATTGGGCCGAGGTGAGATCGGCCGCCACGAAGCACAGGGCCGCGGCCATAAAACCAACTGTTCGCTTCACGCTGTTTCTCCCCGGTTTTCTTGTTGCAAGGCTTGGCTTTTTGTAAGCCTCGCATACCACCCTACCGTGACAGGCACCGCGCAAACAATGGTGATTTACGCCGCCACGGGCATCGGGAGATCGGGATTACTCCACCGCCTTGCCGAACTTGTTCGACTTCGGCAGGCCATGCGCGAGACGGCCGGCATCGGCGCGGTTGCCGCGCCAGTCGGACAACTCCTTCAACGTCATGCTGTGCTCGCGGCTGGACGAATCCTTCCACGTCAGGCCTGCCTTGGAATCGAAGACCGTGACGTCCGAGAGCTCAGCGCTGGTGTATTTCTGCAGGCGCACGCCGCGGCCACGCGCCATCTCCGGCACCTGATCGATCGGGAAGATCACCATCTTGTGGTTGGTGCCGATCACCGCGACCGTGTCACCGGCGACCGTCGCGATCGCGCGCGCCTCGTTCGGCATCTCGACATTGAGCACCTGCTTGCCCTTGCGGGTGTTGCCGACGCAATCGTCCTCGTTGACGATGAAGCCCTGGCCCTCGCCGCTTGCGATCAGGAACTTGCGGCCGCCCTTGTTGACGAACAGCGACACGATTGCTGCGTCCTGATCGAGATCGATGAACATGCGGATCGGTTCGCCGTGGCCGCGGCCGCCCGGCAGTTTCGCCACGTCGAGCGAGTAGAATTTGCCGTTGGTGCCAAACAGAAGCAGCTTCGATGTCGTTTCGGCAAAAAAGGCATGGTCGAGCTTGTCGTCGGTCTTGAAGGTTAGGCCTGCGAGATCGGCGGCGTGACCCTTGAGCGTACGCACCCAGCCCTTCTCGGAAATCACGATCGTTACCGGTTCGCGTTCGACAAAGGCTTCCTCGATCGCGGCGAGATCGTGCTCGGGCGCGTCAGCAAATTGCGTGCGGCGTTTGCCGAGCGGCGTCTTGGGCCCGAACATGTCGCGGACCTTGCGCACCTGTTCGCCGATCTTCGTCCATTGCTCGGCCTCCGAGCCAAGCAGCCCCTTGATGCCTTTCAATTCGGCGCGAAGCTCCTTGTCTTCGCCGCGGATCTCCATTTCCTCAAGCTTGCGCAGGTTCCGCAGGCGCATGTTGAGGATGGCGTCAGCCTGGATTTCCGTAAGCTTGAACGCCTTGATCAGCGCCGGCTTCGGTTCGTCCTCGGTGCGGATGATTTTGATCACCTTGTCGATGTTCAGATAAGCGATCAGGTAACCGCCAAGGATCTCCAACCGGTGCTCGATTTGCTCCTTGCGGTAGTTGGAGCGGCGGATCAGCACTTCGCGCAGATGGTCGAGCCACTCCCTCAGGCACTCGGCAAGGCCGACCACTCTGGGAATGCGACCTTTCAAGAGCACGTTGAGGTTCAGCGGAATCCGGCTTTCGAGCTCGGTGAGCCGGAACAGCGACTCCATCAGCAGTTCAGGATCGACCGCACGCGATTTCGGCTCGATCACGAGGCGGACGTCTTCGGCAGACTCATCGCGGACATCGCCGACCAACGGTAACTTCTTCTCGTTCAGCAGTTCGGCGATCTTCTCGACCAGGCGTGACTTCTGCACCAGCCACGGAATCTCGGTGATTACGATCACCCAGGTGCCGCGCGCGCCCTCTTCCTGATTCCATTTCGAGCGCACGCGGAACGAGCCGCGCCCGGTGACGTAGGCTTCCGTAATGCTCTCTTTTGAATCGACGACGATGCCGCCGGTCGGAAAGTCTGGACCCTTGACCCATTTCAGAAGCGACTTCGACTTCGCATCCGGCTTGTCGATCAGGTGTAGCGCTGCTTCGCACAGCTCCGCTGCGTTGTGCGGCGGGATCGAGGTCGCCATACCGACCGCAATGCCCTGTGAACCATTGGCGAGCAGGTTCGGAAAACCGCCGGGGAGAACCGAGGGTTCCTTGCCGCTGTTGTCGTAGGTCGGCCTGAATTCGACCGCGTCTTCGTCGATTCCGTCGAGCAGCAGCCGAGCGACATCGGTGAGCCGCGCCTCGGTGTAGCGCATCGCGGCCGGGTTATCGCCGTCGATATTGCCGAAATTACCCTGGCCGTCGACCAGCGGATAACGCGAGGCGAAATCCTGCGCCAGCCGCACCATGGCGTCATAGATCGCCTGGTCGCCGTGGGGATGATACGAGCCCATCACTTCGCCGACGATTTTCGCCGACTTCTTGGGGACTCCGCCGGGATTGAGATTGAGCGACCGCATGCCGTAGAGGATGCGCCGATGTACCGGCTTCAGGCCGTCGCGGGCATCCGGCAGCGCGCGGCCTGTGATGGTCGAGAGTGCATAAGCGAGATAGCGCTCCTCGAGCGCATCGCGCAGCATGACTTCGTGTATTTCGGCCGGCTCAGGCGGTGGTTGTCGTTTTCCCATGGGAAGGCGTTATCCGGATACGGGTGAGCAAGAAACAAGAATTTTCGCGAATCAGCAGCTCAATTTAGGCCGCGGCGTGGCCTTACGAAACCACCGCTTTGGCCCGCGGGCGTGTCACCGCATTGATAAAGCCGTCCCGGGCGTCGGAATGGGTCTGTCCGCGTGGCTCCAGCACATGGCGCAGCAGAAAACGGCCCGTCAGGGCAAAGCCATCTTTGAGATCTTCCTCCGACCAATCCGCCGTGCCCTCCTCGCTTTGACGCAAAAAAGCCGGGAGCCGCAACAGCCGGTCATGGAACGGCGCACCGGCGGTGCGCGATACTGCGCCGCCCGATTTCGGCGACACATAAATCAGATCGGCGGTGGCGCCCGTTGCCGCGCAAACCTCGAGGTCGAGCCCAAAGCCGAGTTCGGCGAGCATCGCGAGTTCAAACCGGATCAGGTGCGCGGCCGCCCCGTTTGCATCGTCGAAATGGTCCAACATGTGGTCCAGCATCTCGTAGATGTCTTCGTGCGGGTCGCGCTCGGGCAATAGACGCGCGAGTGAAGCCAGATGTGTCACGCCATAGACCGCGTGCGAGAAGGCAAACAGGTTCGCCGCACGCAGCCGAGTGCCTTCGATCAAATAATATCCGAGGTGCTCATCGAGCCGTGCCCGCCACACCGCCGTGACGCTGTTGCCGGGTTGCAGCAAGGGCCGCATCCGTTTTCCCGCGCCGCCGCGCACCAATCCGAGATGCCGGCCATGGCTTCGCGTCAGCAGTTCGACGATGGCGGAAGATTCGCCATGTCGCCGCACCCCTAGCACGATGCCTTCGTCAGTCCATTCCATCGCCCGAGTTTACCGGATTCTGGCCAAAGACGCAGCCTCAGATCCCAGCGCGCTCAACAGGCTACGCATTGAACCAGCCCTGGGCGTCGCCGGTATACGAGCAATAGAGGCCGACCGCCGTCAGGACGCAGGAAATGACCTCGATGCCGCTGTCGAGTTCAAGGCCGTTTTCGGCCAACACCGGCAGCAAGGAAAAGACCGACAGCACCAGGAGCGCCGCCAGCACCCAACGCGGCCAGTTCTTGCGCTTTTGGGCGGCGAGGTGAACGAAATAGGCCAACAGCAGAATCAAACCAGCTTCCAGGATCATCGGCCCAAAGAGATCGCCGCTTCCCGTCCGGTCCTGAAACGCGACCGACAGCGCGTCGAGCGTCAGCGACAGGTACAGGAATATTTCGAACCAGACCACGTTGTTTGGAATCTTCATCGCGAAGCCGATTTTCTTTTTCTTAGAGCCATGATCATTCGGTGGGGAACTCAAGCCCCATCTCGCGGTAACGCTCGGGATCTTCGCCCCAGTTCTCGCGCACCTTCACGAACAAGAACAAATGCACGGGCTGCTCGATGAGCTCGGCGATTTCCTTGCGCGCATCCGCCCCGATCGATTTGATGGTCGCGCCGGCCTTGCCGAGCACGATCTTGCGCTGGCTCTCGCGCTCGACAAAAATCGTTTGTTCGATGCGAACGGATTTGTCCTTCCGCTCGGTCCAGCTTTCGGTCTCGACCGTGGAGCTGTACGGAAGCTCCTGGTGCAGTTTCTGAAAGATTTTCTCCCGCGTGATCTCGGCCGCCAGCTGCCGGATCGGCGCATCCGACATCTGGTCTTCGGGATAGTGAAACGGCCCCGGCGGCACCATACTGGCCAAGGTTCGGCGCAAATCGTCGACGCCATCGCCCGACAGGGCGGAGATCATGAAAGTATGGGCGAACGCAAGGCGATCATTGGCGGTCTTGGCAAGCGCCAGCAGTTTTTCACGCGGCACCAGATCAACCTTGTTGATCACCAGAATCTTCGGGTGCGCCACATCCGCCAGTCTGGCGAAGATGGCGTCCGCCTCCTCGTTTAGGCCCTCGCGGGCATCGAGCAGCACACAAACGAGATCGGCATCGTGGGCTCCGCTCCACGCGGTCGATACCATCGCCCGGTCCAGGCGGCGCTTTGGCGCGAAGATGCCCGGCGTATCGACCAGAATGATCTGTGCATTGTTCTCGACCACGATGCCGCGGATCAATGCCCGCGTCGTCTGCACCTTGCGCGAGACGATCGTGACTTTGGAACCGACCAGCGCGTTGACGAGCGTGGATTTGCCGACGTTGGGCGCGCCGATCAGCGCGACGAAGCCGCAAGCTGTGGCGGGCGGCGCAACTTGATCCGTTAGTTCCTCAGTCATTGCCGCCGCCAACGCCCTCGCGCGCGATCATCGCGGAGGCCGCGGCCTTCTCGGCGGCGCGCTTGCTGCCGCCGGTGCCTTCGGCTGACTCAAGTCCAGGCAGCTCGACCGCAATGCGAAACTGCGGATCGTGATGTGGTCCGGTGCGTTCAATCTCGCGATAAACCGGGGTCGGCAGGCCCTTGCCCTGCGCCCACTCCTGCAACGTGGTCTTGGGATCGCGCAGCGGCCGCCGCAGCTTGTGCATCCGTTCGGTCCAGTTGCGTTCGACAAATTGTGCCGCGGCCTGATAGCCGCCGTCGAGGAAAACCGCGCCGATGACGGCCTCGCAGATGTCGCCGAGCACGGATTTGCGCAAACGCGCGCCGACCCCGGCGCCGACCGCGCCGAGCTTGATGTCATCGACGAGCCCGAGCGTCTTGGCAACGTCAGCGCAGCTCTCCTTGCGCACGAGATCGGCCAGGCGCTTCGACAATTCGCCTTCGTCGGCGTTGGGAAATGCGCGGTAAAGCATGTCTGAGACGATCAAGCCGAGCACATGATCGCCGAGGAATTCGAGACGCTGGTAACTGTCGCCGCGCTTGCGCGAGGGTTTCAGCGCGGAGACATGCGTGAGCGCGGTCGCGAGCAACGCGCTATCGGAAAACTTGTGCCCGATCCGCGCTTCAAGCGCCGCGGTCGCGGCCTTGGAGCCGGACCTCGGCCGTCGCTTCTTTTTTTCCGCCGCAGCCTCGCGCCCGGCTTCGATTTGCGGGCCCGCTTCGCCGGATGCCAATGGAGTGATGATGTCGGATGCGTCGTCGATCATCGCACGATTTTGAATATGCGATTCCAGCGCACCGCGATCGGCCAGCGCCAGATCATCCAGGCGTGCTCGCCCTCGGCGATCGAGAAGAAAATCATCTGGGCGCGGCCGACGAGATTCTCCAGCGGCACATAGCCGAACACACGGCTGTCGCTGGAGTTGTCGCGGTTGTCGCCCATCATGAAGAAATCGCCTGGCGGCACCTCGTATACTTTGGTTGTGTCGGGAAAGTCCGGGCTATCGACGCAATCGAGTGATTCGTAAGCGACGCCGTTGGGCAAGGTTTCCTTCCAGCGCTTTACCCGCGTCATCGCTTCCGATCGGCCACAGGGATCTTCACCGATAAAATCGCTCACGCGCTCGCGTTTCACCGGCTCGTCATTGATGTAAAGCAGCCCCTGCTTCATCTGGATGCGGTCGCCGGGCAGCCCGATCACGCGTTTGATGAAATCGGTCGAGACATCGTTCGGCGGACGAAACACCACGACGTCGCCGCGTGCGGGCTCCGAGCCGAAGATGCGGCCCGAAAACAGCGGTGGCGAAAGCGGGAAGGAGTACTGACTGTAGCCGTAGGAATATTTCGAGACAAAGAGATAGTCGCCGACGAGCAGCGTTGCCTTCATCGATCCCGACGGGATGTTGAAGGGTTGGAACAGAAAGGTGCGGATGACGAGCGCAATCAGAAGAGCATGAATGACGACGCGAATGGTTTCGCCCAGGCCGCCTTCGGATTTGGTGCTGGATGTCACGCTCATGGCTTTCTTGGCTTCCTGCTCTTTATTGGCCGCCGCGCACGGCGACAGAAAATGATCCTCACGCGATCAGCCACCCGCGTCGCGTCTGGGAGGAAAATGACCTGATTCTGATCGTGTGGGACTCGGTCCGAACGCGCTTTGCGTTTTAGACGGTTGTGGTGGGGGGCGCAATCAACGGCTTCGTCAAAATTTCATAAGCCACTGACAAATATAAAGTTTTTGTTTTATATCCGCCTGTACCCATTCCCGCCTCAGGCGCTACGGGCATCATGCGCCGAAATGATGACAAAAGCCTGCGCCAACGGCCAATCGTCGGTGATGCTGAGGTCAATTTTGGCCTCAAATCCCACCGGCGTGAGTTCCTCCAGCCGGGCGAGCGCCCCGCCCGTCAGGCGCATGGTCGGCCGGCCGCCCGGCAGGTTGATCACGCCCATGTCACGCCACCAGACGCCCTGCCGGATACCGGTCCCCAGCGCCTTGGAACAGGCCTCCTTGGCAGCGAAGCGTTTGGCGTAGGTCGCCACCACCATGTTCTCGTTCTTGGCGCGGCGCTCGGCCTTGGCGCGCTCGGCGTCGGTGAAAATCCGGTCGAGAAAGCGATCGCCATGGCGCTCGATGACCTTGGCGACCCGGCGAATATCGATCAGGTCGGAGCCGATGCCGATGATCATGCTTTTTCCGCCCGGTTTCGGCCGCGATCCATCGCGGCCCGCATCGCGCGAACCGTTTCCGTAAGGCCGACGAACAGAGCCTCCCCCATCATGAAGTAGCCGATATTGAGTTCGGCAATTTCGCCGAGCGCCGCGATCGTTTCCGCGGTCGCATAGTCCAGGCCATGACCGGCATGCACCTCCAGGCCCGCGGAGCGGGCGAGCGAGGCGCCGGCGACAATGCGCTTCCATTCCGCTTCTGCTTTTTCGGCATGACCATCGACCACGGCGTCGCACCAGGCGCCGGTATGGATTTCGATGACCGGTGCGCGCAGGCGGGCGGCCATTTCGATCTGGGCTGGATCGGCCGCGATGAACAGCGACACCCGCACTCCCGCCTCGCTCAATCGCGAAATATACGGCGCAAGCGCATTGTGCTGCCCGACCACGTCCAAACCGCCCTCGGTCGTGAGCTCTTCCCGCCGTTCCGGCACCAGGCAGACGGCGTGAGGTTTGGTCGCGAGCGCAATCCTGAGCATGTCCTCGGTCGCAGCCATCTCGAAATTCAGCGGCTTTGAGATTTCGGCCTTCAGGCGCGCCATGTCCGCATCGCGGATATGACGGCGGTCCTCGCGCAAATGCGCGGTGATGCCGTCGGCGCCGGCCTCGATCGCCAGCAGCGCCGCGCGCACCGGATCGGGCCGCGCGCCTCCCCGTGCATTGCGAAGTGTTGCGACGTGGTCGACGTTCACACCGAGACGTAACGGCAAAGGACTTGGCATGTTTCGACCCGTGAACCCGTTTATTCCAATGCACGGGCCGGACCCGCACATCTATCTTCGAGAAGGATGGATTGCCGCGTCAAGCCCGGCAACGACACATCACCCGTTGACGCGCTCCACCCGTGCGACCACGGCTTTAGCGCGCAGCTGCGCGATAATAGCGCTGAGATGCTTGAGGTCATAGACCTCAAGATCGATGGTCAGCTCGGTAAAATCGGGCGAGCGGCGGGACATGCTGATATTGTCGATATTGCCGTCGTGCTCGGCAATCACGGTGGCGACCTGGGCGAGGCTTCCGGGTTCGTTGACGTTGTCGACCATGATTCGCGCCGGAAAGCGTTGCGGCGTCGTCTCATCGACATCCCAGCGGACGTCGAGCCAGCGCTCGGGCTGTTCCTCAAAATCCTTCAGGGCCGGCGACTGGATCGGATAGATCGTGATGCCCTCGCCCGGAGAGACGATGCCGACGATGCGGTCACCCGGCACCGCACCGCCATTGGGCGCGAATTTGACTGGCAAGTCCGAATTGATGCCGCGGATCGGAATCGCCGAGAGGCTTCGCCCGGTCCCGGCCGGCGGGCTCGCCTTGAGCTTGTCGGGGGCGACCTTCTTGGCGCCGTATCGCGCCAGTCGTTCCTCCTTGTAATCGGGATACACGGCTCGCGCGACGTCGGAGGCCTTCATTTCGCCGCGTCCCACCGCCGCCAGCACATCGTCGATCGAGGCCCGCGCCAGCCGCGGCAAAGCCCCCTTCAACTTGTCATCGGCATATTCGATCTTGGCACGCGCAAACAGCCGCTCCACCAGGCGGCGGCCGAGGCCGGCATATTGGTCGCGCACGGCCGTGCGCGTCGCCCGGCGGATCGCCGCGCGGGCCTTGCCGGTGCGCGCCAGCGATTCCCAGGCCGTTGGCGGCGATGACTGGGCGTCCGAGGTCAGGACCTCGACCTCATCGCCGTTTTGCAATTCCGAAGACAACGGCGCAAACTTGCCGTTGATCTTGCAGCCGACCGCGCTGTTGCCGACGTCGGTATGCACGGCATAGGCGAAGTCGATCACGTTGGCCTGCCGCGGCAGCGCGATCAGCTTGCCCTTCGGCGTAAAGCAGAACACCTGGTCGTGGAACAGCTCCAGCTTGGTGTGCTCGAGAAACTCTTCCGGATTAGCGCTGTCGGACAGGATCGCAATGGTGTGGCGAAGCCACGCAAAGGCCGAGGATTCGCGCTTCAGCCGCTCGGTCGGCGATCCCACGAGGTCCTTGTAGAAGGCGTGCGCCGCGATGCCGAGCTCGGCGATCTGGTCCATGTCCTCGGTGCGGATCTGCAATTCAACACGCTGTTTTCCCGGACCGATCACGGTGGTGTGGATTGAACGGTAGTCATTCTGTTTCGGCGTCGAAATGTAATCCTTGAAGCGGCCCGGAACGACTGGCCAGGTGGTGTGGACGATGCCGAGGGCGCGATAACAAGATTCGACGTCTTGCAGTACGACGCGGAAGCCGAAAATATCCGACAACTGCTCGAAGCCGACCGACTTGCGCTGCATCTTGGTCCAGATCGAGAACGGCTGCTTGCGGCGGCCGTAGACGCGGGCCTTCAGGCCGTTTTTCTGAAAGTCCTTGGAGAGCCGACTTTCGATTTCGCCGATCAGATTGCGGTTGCGCTCTGCCAGCGAATCGAGCCGCTGCCGGACCACCGAATAGGCGTCCGGGTCGAGCGTGCGAAACGACAGGTCCTCGAGTTCGTTCCGCATTTCCTGCATGCCCATACGCCCCGCAAGCGGCGCGTAAATGTCGAGCGTTTCCTCTGCAATTCGCTGGCGCGACGCCGGCGGCACGAACTCGAGCGTGCGCATGTTGTGCAAGCGGTCCGCGAGCTTGATCAGCAGCACGCGGACGTCGTCCGAAATCGCGAGCAGAAGCTTGCGCAGGTTTTCGGCCTGCTTGGCTTCCCGCGACACCAGCTCGAGCCGTTTCAGTTTGGTGAGGCCCTCCACCAGCGCCCCGATCTCCTGCCCGAACACGGAATCGATTTCGGCGCGGGTCGCCTCGGTATCCTCGATGGTGTCGTGCAATAGCGCGGCGACAATGGTGGCGTCGTCGAGCTTAAGGTCGGTCAGGATCGCCGCGACCTCCAGCGGATGGGAGAAATAAGGATCGCCGGAAGCACGGGTCTGCGAACCGTGCGCCTTCATCGCATAGACATAGGCGCGGTTCAGAAGGTCTTCATTGGTGTCGGGATTGTAGGACCGGACACGCTCGACCAGATCGTACTGCCGCATCATGCGCGCACGCGATTTGGCCGGCTTCGGCTCCAAGCCCGGCGCAGCCGCTGTGGAGCCCGGCGCAACCGACGAGGAGCCCGGCGCAGCCGAGGTCGACGCCACCGAGACCGGACTCGCGGCCTGCATCTGCTTCGGGCTCTGGCGCCGATACGCCATCGTCAACACCTCCACGCGGCCGCAAAGCGCGGTCCGCTTCCCGCATCCTCGGGATAATGTAGTGGGTTCCCTGGCCGAGCGGCACCCACTAGTGGTCCGATTCTAGCATTCGCATCCCGTCGCAGCAGACACTTCTGCGAATGTTAAAATCAAAGGACCACCAGCAAATATAAGTTTCCAGTGGAGTTTTGGATTTGACGTTCGCTTACCGAACTCGCGGCTGCTTCGATGGCGAATGTCAAATCCACTCCACTGGGCAAGCGCGAGGGCATGCCGGCTCTCGGAGAACACAACATAGTCTAATGCGAAACTAGCCGTTGTCCGATTCAAATAGCAGACAACTTGCGGTGGATCTCGGCCGCTACCGGGGCGGATGGTAAACAGAAATTAACCGGCCCAAGGAAAAGAGGAGGAAAAGAAAAGGCCCGGAACCATGTCCGGGCCTTCGTCAATCGAATGAGGGCGCTAAACCCTAAGACGTAATATAATCGATTACTCGTCTTCTTCCGGTTGCTCTTCGGGCGGGGCGAGCCCCTCGAGACCCTTCAGCAGCTCTTCCTCGGTCATGCGCTCGACGGCGACCTCGGTGTCGTCAGCGTCGACGCTCGCGCCGGCAGAGCCAATCAAAGGAACCGTATCGGGCTCCGGCTCGTCCACCTCAACGAATTTCTGCAAGGAATGAACGAGTTCTTCGCGCAAATCCTCGGGCGAAATCGTCGAATCCGCGATTTCGCGCAGCGATACAACCGGATTTTTGTCGTTGTCGCGGTCAACCGTCAGCTGCGATCCGGACGAAATCATCCGCGCACGGTGCGCCGCCAAAAGAACCAGGTCGAACCGATTATCGACCTTATCAATACAATCTTCTACGGTGACGCGAGCCATCGACTGTCGCTCCGTTTGGGGGCTGGAATATGTTGATTATCTTAGGGTAGTTATAGCGGCGAAGGTGGTTTCGCAAGAATAATTTGTGATTTGGCCTACCTAATTTGCTCTGATAACCCACATTGGGGACCCGGCAGCGCGGCGTTTTTCGAGCTGTAACAACGTCGGCACGGACAAGAAAACGCTTCATTGCGTTGACAAAATCCACTTCCGGTTGTTTCGAACTATCTACTTTCCGGCGGCGTCTGGACATCCGCAGGGCTTCGGCAGCATCGTCACACATGCGCGGAGCGTTGCAGCCGCGCCAAAAAGCTTACCGGCAACCACCTTTTGAGAACTCTGTGAGAACGCTGAATGTCACCCGCTTCCAATAAGATTGCGCTCTTTATCGATGGCGCCAACCTCTACGCTACCGCCAAGACTCTCGGCTTCGATATCGATTACAAGCGCCTTCTTAAAGAGTTCCAGAGTCGGGGGACGCTGGTTCGGGCCTTCTATTACACCGCCATCATCGAGGATCAGGAATACTCGTCGATCCGGCCGCTGATCGACTGGCTCGATTACAACGGCTACACCGTCGTCACCAAGGCGACGAAGGAATTCATCGATGCGAGCGGGCGGCGCAAGGTGAAGGGCAATATGGACATCGAGCTTGCGGTCGACGCGATGGAGCTCGCCGAGCATGTCGATCAGATGGTGTTTTCTCGGGCGACGGCGATTTCCGTTCGTTGGTCGAGGCCGTGCAGCGGCGGGGCGTGCGCGTGACCGTGATCTCGACGATTTCGAGCCAGCCGCCGATGATTGCCGACGAACTGCGCCGTCAGGCGGACGTCTTCACCGACCTGGTCGAGCTGCAATCCAAACTGGGACGCGATCCGTCGGAACGCCCAGCCCCCCGTGAACCGCGCCATCACGCTCCGCAATTCCTGCAGCGGGCGACCACGCTAGCGTCGAGGGGCGATGGCGACGACTTCGACGACTAAAAAAGCCGCAGCAAAACCGGCCCCTCTCCCGCGCGAAGCCGAACCCAACCGCGACTGCCCCCTCTGCCCAAGGCTGGTGGCTTTTCGCGAGACCAACCGCGCCCAAAAACCGCAATGGTTCAACGCGCCGGTACCCGCTTTCGGCGACCGAAACGGGAGGCTCGCGATCGTCGGGCTTGCGCCGGGATTACAGGGCGCCAACCGCACCGGGCGCCCGTTCACCGGCGACTACGCGGGTGACCTGCTCTACGCCACCTTGATCGAGTACGGCTTTGCCACCGGTACCTATCAGGCCCGGCCTGACGACGGCATGAAGCTGGTCGATTGCCGCATCGTAAACGCGGTGAGCTGCGTACCGCCCCAGAACAAACCTCTTCCCGTGGAAATTGCCAATTGCCGGCCTTTTCTTCTGTCAGCCATCGAGAGCATGCCACAGCTCCGCGCCATCGTGGCGCTCGGCCGCATCGCCCACGAATCTACAGTGAAAACGTTCGGCCTTCGCGCCTCAACCGTACCCTTTGGGCATGGCGCCGTTCACCAGGCAGGCCGGTACCGGCTCTATGACAGCTATCATTGCTCGCGATACAACACGAACACCGGCGTGCTGACGCCGGAGATGTTTCGCAGCGTCTTCGCCAAGGTGCGGGCGGACCTGGCGGTCTAAATCCCTAGCGCTGATTTTGCTTCAGCCATTCCAGCACGTCGCCCGCGTTCCGGTCCGGCGGAAAAACCGGATAGAAAACCTGGGTGATGCGCCCGTCGTCAACGATCAGCGCCAACCGTTTGATCAGGACCAGGTCCGCGACTTCCATGGTCGGCAAGCTCAAGGCGCGCGTCAGCTCCAGCTTCTCATCCGACAGCACCGGAAATGGCAAATGCAGCCGCGAAGCCATTTCGGTCTGGTAGGCGTTGCTTTGCGTGGACAGGCCGAACACGTGCTGTGCGCCGGCCGCCTTCAGTTCGGCGAATAAGTCGCGGAACGCGCAGGTTTGCGGCGTGCAGCCTCGCGCCCCCGGAATCATGTCCCAGTCGTCGACCAGCGAAATCTTGCCGGGTTCGCCGGTTCGCGGATAGGCGAACACGACGCTGCGGCCCGGCAGCGCCGACAGCGTGACCGACGTATCGTCGGTGGCTACCAGGGCGATCGGCGGGATCGTTTGGCCTACGAGGTGATCGGCCGCCCCGTCATCCGTCGGCGCCGGGATCAGGCTCCAGTCGACTTCCAGCAGGTTCTTCTGATTCATTTTCGTCCTTCATCGCAGTTACCCTCATGGTGAGGAGCGCATCTCGCGCGTCTCGAACCATGAGGTCGTCAATAAGCCGGTCTCATCCTTCGAGACGCATCGTTGCGCGACGCTCCTCAGGATGAGGGATCAAAATCATCCGCGGGCGCGTAGCAGGCGGCCCTTCTCCCTGCTCCAGTCGCGCTTTTTCTCGCTCTCGCGTTTGTCGTGCAACTTTTTACCCTTGGCCACCGCCAGCAGCAACTTGGCGCGGCCGCGCTCGTTGAAATAGAGTTTCAACGGGATCAGTGTCATGCCGTCGCGATCGACCGCTCCCATCAGGCGGTTGATTTGCTTGCGGTGGAGCAACAGTTTGCGAGGCCGCTTCGGCTCATGGTTGAAGCGATTGGCCTGCAGATATTCGGG
>Ga0210394_10004493_pt1 | contig 16269 bp, 10 predicted proteins | sample IncBWC12MmetaG_FD_160121 | JGI IMG/M metagenome (GOLD analysis project Ga0210394, IMG submission 160121) | Forest soil microbial communities from Barre Woods Harvard Forest LTER site, Petersham, Massachusetts, United States - Inc-BW-C-12-M | ecosystem: Environmental > Terrestrial > Soil >... | reverse complement strand
AGCGAAACCAGTACCTGCCGAATTCGGATCCTCGAAGCGAGTCAGATGGACGCCCTTGGACCAGGTGAGGTCAATGTAACCGGACCAGTTCGCGGCGAATTGTTGTTCGAATTGCCCGTTGACTGTGTAGATTCTTGGGTTCGCGTAATCCTTGCTGAAGACCGTGACTCCGGGCTGGAACGGAAAAGTTCCCGGGGCCAGGTTTGGAATGGGGACTGTGTTAGGGTACGTCGGCGCTGATGAGAAGCCGCTCGCCTCGAAGATGGATTGCTGCTGCACGCCATTGGTTGTGATCGCTCCAACCTGCGTTAGCATATTCTGCCGCGCGTTGTAGATTCCCCAACTTCCGCGCAGCACCGACTTCTTGTTTTTGAAAATGTCCCAGGCGAATCCGATTCTCGGCTGAAACATCTTCTTCTGATTCGGCAGGAAACCTGTCGATGGAAACCGTGGGTCGGAAAGGTATTGGCCATACGCAGTCTGCGAAGGAGGGATCGTCGGGCTAGGAAAAATCTGCGCCTCCCAGCGCAAGCCATAATTGAGGGTCAGGCTTGGCAGCGCTTGCCATTGATCCTGAACAAACAAAGCATATTCGTTGTTGTTGATGCTGGAAAATCCGGACGCGTCCAGCGACTCGCCGGAAGTTGTCGGACCGTGTTGCAGATAGAACAGCAGAGGACCGCCAGTGGCTTTCGCAGTTCCGCTGCATCCGATCGCCGGGCTGGTAAAAGTTCCGTCCGAGCATTCGACCGTCGTGGGTCCATATCCGGCCCCGAGGGAGGCGGGCGAAGCATAGTGCAGGAAGCCTACGACGCTATCGAACAGGTACCGTCCTTCGAAAAAGCCGCGGAATATCTGGGTATTGTTACTGTGCAGCCAGGCGCCTCCGAACTTGATCGTGTGCTTCCCGTGAATGATCGAAAAATTGTCGTGCAGATCCGTGCGCCAGAAAATCTCGTTGACCGTCGGTTCCAGAAAAAAAGGCTGGCCGAAACGGAATGATGGGGCAAACCCGATCCCGGTGTCCGGCACGGCGGAAGTATCCGTCGCGGCGCGGGGACGATTTTCGCGCCCATACGTGAAGTGGAGCTCGTTGAGCAAGGTCGGGCTTATCGTGGTGAACAAGTTGTTGTTGGAAGTCTGGATTTTGGACGGACCCTCAACACCGTTGGCAGTATCCCCGTAAGTAGCCACGTCAAAGGTTTGGTTGGTATTCTTTGAGTAGTCAAAATCATACGTTCCCGAAAATTGGTTCTTCGGGGTAATGGTCCAGTCAAACTTGCCTAGAGCGGAACCATTGCGAACGGGATGCGAAACCGGAGTCCCTTCGTTGTCATTGAAGCTTGTCTTGTAAAAGTTCAGGAGAGCCAGGCGCTGGCATTCCGTATTCGAGCCGATGATCGTGTCGTTTACTCCCACGACGGGAGCGGCCACCGGGCAGGTGCCCATCGACGCTGAGAGATTGTCCCGCGTGAGGTCTTCGATAATTCCCTCGCCCGCGCCGAAGAAAAACATCTTGTCATGGATGATGGGTCCGCCGAGCGTGCCGCCAAACTGTTCACGCGAAAAACCTGAGAGCGGTTTCCCGTCCGAAGTGTTCGAGCTCAGCGCCTCCAGACGCTGATATTCGAAGGCGCTTCCGTGAATGTTATTCGTCCCCGACTTGGTGACGACATTGACGACGCCACCTGCGGTTCTTCCAAATTCCGCGTTTGCTCCCGCGGCCACAACCTGGAACTCCTTAACGGCATCGAGCGTGATATCGATCGCAGCGCGCTGCCCACCCATCTGCTCGCCGAAAAACCCGTTGTTGTAGTCGCCGCCGTCCATGCTGATGTTATTAAAAATTCCGCGCTGCCCGTTGAAGTTGATCTCGTCACCGTCCGGTCCCTGGACGATCCCGACGCCCGGCGTCAGGGTAAGCAGGTCCTCGAACTTTCGACCGAGGATCGGCGTATTCGCGACGGTAATGTCATCCAGCGTGGAGCTTGAAACGGAATCGACGGTATCGACGAGCGTGGGCGTTGCCGTCACGACAATCTGCTCCGCCGTCGCCGAAACCTTCATGGTCACCGGGAGTGACATCGTCTGGCCAACCGTGAGTACCGCATTTTCCTGCTTAATCGTTGCGAAGCCGGTCTTGGTAATCGTCACGGTGTAACGGCCGGGCGGGAGGGCCAGAAACTGATATTGGCCCTCAGGCCCGGTCGTGGTTGATTTTGAGAGAGCGGTGTCAAGGTTCATTACGTCCACGGCGGCGTCGGGAACGGCGCCACCCTTTTCGTCCATAACTGTGCCTTGAATGCTCCCGGTCGTGATCTGCGCCTGCCCCCAGGCATTCCGGTTCGGAAAGAAAACCGAAAACGCAAATAAGAGAACCACCAGCGCTTTGCGCATCAAACACCCCCGTTTATTTGATTGGCTCCGAAATCGGACGGCACGGTCAGTCAACAAACTGCAAATGAGACCACGAGGTCTAAAGAGATTGCGTCCCCACGCAATCAATTGCGCAATACAGTACGGACATGGCGACAAAATATCAAGCGCAAAGCTGTGAAAAACTCGATTACATATCGCATCCTTAAATCAAATGGGCAGCATTTGAAAAACCACGAGAAGGATTTATTGGGTTCTTGATTGAGCATCTTGGTTGCGGTCAACTGGTCTTCGCCTTCGTTGACGCGACGAACGAAACTGTGTTACGAGGCAGTGCGTCTAAAAGGCGCGGAGGAAACGGAATGACCGGGGTTCGGGTAATGATTTTGGGTGTGTTGCTGGCTGTGCCGGCGCTCGGTGTGGCGCAGCACATGGATCAAATGAATCTCGAGAACACGCTTTGGGATGTGGATCAGCAGTGGCTTTGCGACGGGCCTTATCAGAAGCCGTACGCGGAGTGCGTGAAGTTCAGAAGCAACTATTGGGTGGACGGATTTTTCGAGGTGCAGTCGGGAGGGACGCTGCGCAACAAGCAGGAGATGGTTGCGACGCAGTCGGCGGCGAATCCCGTGACCGGCGTGCGGCCTTTCCCCGCCGACTTCAAGTTGGTGGCCGTTTATGGAGACGTAGCGCTCGGAACCGATCACACCGATTTCAAGACCGCCCGGCCTGACGGAACGATTCCATTCACTTCGGACAGCCATTGCCTGCGGGTGTTCGTCAAGCAGAACGGCGAGTGGCGGCCGGCCGCGGCCGCGCTCGTGCCGGTGATTCCTCCGACGGAGGCCAGCGCGAAGATGACCGGCGCAACGAGCACGAAAAGTCCGGATGAAAAATTGGAGAAGCAGCTCGAAGAGCTGGACCAGAAGTGGATGGACGCCGTACGGACCGCGAAGGTCGATTACTTGAAGGGGTTTTACGCCGACAAGTGGTTCGAGATTCTGGGCTGGCTGCCGACCACGGTTTTGACCAAGCCGGCCGCGCTGGAGCGTGTCGCTCACCTGAATTTCAAGCCCGGCGAAGGAATTTTCGTGGATCAGTTCAGGCTGATGTCGGTTTACGGAGACGTGGCGCTCGCGACGGATCGAAGAATCCGGAAAATCGCCGACGCGAGCGGGACCATGGTGAGCACGCCGCATCGCGCGCTATTGGTCTTCGTGAAAGAAAATGGGGCATGGAAGATTGCTGCGGATGCAGCGGTTCCGACCATCGCGACGGAATAGGACGGTGATTTAGGAGGTCGGGACTTCAGTCCCGACGAATGGCGCGGCTATACGCGGGGTTTTAACCCCCGAAGATTCAGCGGCTGAAGCCGGCAATTCGAATGCGACCTTTACGGCCGAGCTGAAGCTCGGCCCTCCTAAAGGCACCGGCGAAAAAATCAGCGCAATGCCAGGCGGACAGCGCTGCTCCATCGGAGCAGCACCTAGTCGGATTGCTAAATTGCTTTCTGACGCCGTTGGATGTATGTTACGCGCCAGCCTGGAACCGAAACGGAAAATCATATGAAAAATATTGGAATGACGGCTCGGAGTTTGCTGTTTTTTGTCGCGGCGATGTTCGTGGTGTTTGCGGCGATGCCCGCGGGCGCGCAACTTGCGCCTCCGAATGGCGCGGGCGTCACGATGGGGCACATCCATCTCTTCGTGAAGGATGTAGAGGCGCAGAAAAAATTCTGGACGGCGACGATGGGCGGCACGGTCGTGCAAAATGGGCCGCTCATGCTGGTGCAGTTTCCGGGCGTTTACATCATGCTCCGGCAGGCCGACCCCTCGGGACCGCCGGCGGGATCGATTGTGGATCATTTCGGATTTGCGTGGAAGGATCTGCCGACGACGCTGGCCAAATGGAAGGCGGACGGTGTCGAGGTCGAGCAGACTGGAAATCCAAACCAGGGATACGTTCACGGGCCGGACGGCATACGCGTGGAATTTTTCGGCGATCCTTCCCTTCCCACTCCTGTGGCGATGAATCACATTCACTTTTATCCGATGGATATTCCGGCGATGCAGGCGTGGTACGCGAAAATGTTCGGGGGAGTGCCGGGCAAGCGGCAGCGTCAGTCCTCACCTGGACTGATCGACTGCGACGACATTCCGGGCGCGAATCTTTCGTTTTCTCAAGGTAAGACCGCGCTCGCTCCGACGAAAGGCCGGTCACTCGATCACATCGGCTTCGATGTGAAGGACCTCGAAGGCTTTACGAAGAAGCTCGAAGCGCAAGGAATCAAGCTGGACGAAGGCCCTCGCCTCGCACCGAATGGGACAACGAAGGTTGCCTATATCACCGACCCGTGGGGAACGCGCATTGAGCTGACGGAAAAGCTCGCGCCTGCCGCACACTAAATACGACCTGCGCCTTTTAGCATCATCCCGCTTAAACTTACGATGCAGCCATTCCGAGCGCGCTTTTCGCGTTGACGGAGATTTGCGTGCGGCCCATGAGGAAGATCGCGGCGCTTCCAATAAGCGCCGGAACGGCGCCGACGAGGAAGATCGTCGTGAGCGGCAAGCGCATCGCGAGCATGGCGCCGCCAAGGATTGGCCCCACGATGGAACCAACGCGGCCGATCCCCAGCGCCCACCCGACGCCCGTTGAGCGAATGTAGGTTGGGTAGAACGAGGCCGCCAGCGCGTTGGCCCCGGTTTGCCCTCCGATAATGCCGGCGCCGGCAAAAAATGTGCAGACCAGGATGGCGGCGATCGAATGCGAGTAGCCGAGCAAGGCCACGCAGACCGCGCCCAAAAAGAATGTGGACGTCAGGGATCGAAATGCGCCGAATCGATCCACAAAAAATCCGAGAGCGAGGGAGGCAACCACGCCTCCGCCCTGAAACACCGCCGTGGCAATGACCGCAAGCGACAGCGTGATTCCGGCGTTATGAAACACCGTGGGCAGCCAACTCGTCAGGAAATAAATGTCGATCAGGCTCATGAAGAAGCCGATCCACAATAAGATTGTGGCGACCGCGCGGCCCTGGCGGAAAAGGTGAAACACTGGCACGCCGGTGGCGCGCTCTTCGCGAACCACAAAATTCGTGCCGGGCTCGAAAATGAGCCGCGGGCTAATGCGCGAGAGAAGTTGCCGCACGCGTGAATCTTCTGCACCATGAATCACGAGGTGACGGATCGATTCGGGCAGCAGCACGGCGAGCACGGGAGCAAGCAGCAACGGCATGACACCGGCAAGAAGAAAAACGCCTCTCCAGCTGAACGCATTCAGAATAGGGACAGTGGCAAATCCCGCGATGGACGCGCCAATTGGAAATCCGCAAAACATGACCGTGACCATCGTGCCGCGGCGCCGGTGCGGCGAATATTCCGCGGTCATGGCGATGGCGTTGGGCATCACTCCGCCGAACCCCAAGCCTGCGAGGAACCGGAAAACGGCAAGGCTCGTGCCCGAATCCGCCTTCGCTGTAGCCAGAGTGATCAGTCCATAGAACAGCGTGCAGGCGACGATTACCGGCTTGCGGCCGAATCGATCGGCAACCGGGCCGAAGATCAAAGCGCCCAGCATTAGGCCCACCAGGCCCCAGGCAAAAATCGGAGTAATCGCGGCGGGGCCGAGGTGCATTTCGCGCGCGATCGAGGGCGCCAGGTAGCCGATCATCTGCGCGGCGAAGCCGTCGAGAAGCGCGGCGAGAGCGCAGAGCACTAGAACCCGGATTTGAAACGAGCCGACCTTCTGCTCGTCGATCAAGTCAGGAATGTTTACCGTGGCAGCGGTCGTAATGGCGTCCTGGCCCATTTAGCTGGCTCGCGATCTGATCTAGATCTTGTTCAGCACGTCCGCGAATTTTGCGGCAACCTTGGCGCGCAGCTCCGGCGTCGCGCCGACGACCGGCGGAAAATCCTTGAGCCGCTCGAACGGGCGGCAGGCGTCGATCAGGCCGCGCGAGCTGTAATTCACTGGCGAGCCGTGCGGGATGATCGGATCGAGCGGGCCGCTCCACATCCGGCGGATGATCTCGATATCGAGCGCAGGATCGCAGCGCGTGGACATCGCCCAGACGACATCGAACAAGTCGGTGGGATCGACGTCGTCGTCCACCACCACGACGAAGCGTCCCAGGTACGCGCCCGCCTGGCAGCCGGCGGCGACGAGTCCCACTTGCTTCGCGTGGCCCGCGTACGCTTGCTTCACCGAGATGACGTTAAAGAGGCGCATCGCGCCGGCTTCGTGGCACCACACGCCTTGCACGCCGGAAATTCCTGCGCGCTCGATCGCATCCCAGATCATTCCCGATTTGACGATCGATCTGCCAAACGACATGTCCGAAGGCGGGCGCATCGGCGTGGCCATGGTGAGGATCGGATCGTTGCGGTGGTAGACGCGCCGGATGCGGATCACGGGCTGTTCGCTCGACGGGCTCGCGTAGTAGCCGGTGAATTCACCGAACGGCCCTTCGGTGTGAACGTCGCCCGGCGATAGTTCGCCTTCTAGAATAATTTCCGCGTGGGCGGGCATGGGCAGGCCGTGAATCTCGCTCGGAATCACTTCGAAGGGTTCACCGCGATGGCCGCCCGCGTAGTCGAATTCCGAGACGCCGTATTTGATTTCGTTGGCTGCGGCGAGGAAGAGCAGCGGATCGTGCCCGCAACAGACGAGAACGGGACACGGCTTTCCCTGCTTGAAATATTTGTCGCGAATCTGGCGGCCGTGTTTGCCTGGAGACATCCACAGGCCGGTGCTGTTCTTGGTGTGCACCTGGACTCGATAGGTCGCGGCGTTCACCCAGCCTTCGTCCGGATCGCGCATGATGACGAGGTCCTCGGTGCCGATGTAGCGCCCGCCGTCGCGCTCGTGCACGCGCGGCGCCGGAAATTTGTAGAGGTCGACCTCTTCGTCGCGGGCGATGTTTTCGAGAATCGGGCCGTCCTTGACGATTACCGGCGGGATGGCTTCGTGCACTTTCATCCGGTCGCGGTAGGCCTGCACGACGTCAATGGCTGTGCGGGGCATGGGAAAGCCCAGCATGAGCGCCATGCGTTTCGAGGAGTTCCCCGAACCCGAGAGAACGCGAAAGCCTTTGGGGTAACCTGCGATATCCTCGAATAAAAGCGCGGGTGCTTCGGAGCGCTTGTGGTTGACGATTTCCGCGAGCGCGCCGAGTTCGAGGTCCCAGCTCGCACCCTTCATTCGCGCGATCTCGCCCAGGCTCTCCGCGCGGTCGAGAAACTCACGCAGGTCCCGGTGCGGCCGGTCGTAGAGGCCGAGCCACTTGCGGCCAGCGATCTTCGGTTCCATGGTCTGCGGCATTGCAATTCCCTTCCTTATTGCGCGCAATTCGTTGTGAAACTTATATCATGTCCCTGAGGGACAGCCACTCTGGGCTATCCCACAAAGCTTCCTGCTCTTTCATAGGCATATCGAAAAAAGCGGCGAGTGAAGTAAGATTAGCCCGCTCGTTCGCTCAATTCACAGCAGAAAATGTTTCCGAGTGCGCGAAGATGCGCCCGGGACGAATCTTGAGAGTTCGAGATCGATATTGGTGTTGGGAGGGAAAGCGAAATGAAACGGAGATCATTTTTGCGCAACGCCGCGACGGGCGGGTTGGCGGCAGCTGTCGCACCAATCGCGGCTGTTAGCGCCGATCCGAAAGCGACGGCGTCGGATACAGGGTTGCGCGCGATCTCGACCGATCGCGCGCCTAAACCCGTTGGGCCTTTCTCGCAGGCGATCAAGGCGAACGGATTCGTTTTTGTTGCGGGGATCACCGCGCGCGATCCGAAGAGCGGACAGGTGATCGAGGACAACATCACCAAGCAAACCGAGATGGTGATGGAAAATATCAAGGCCATTCTCGAAGCGGCCGGCTCCTCGTTCGACCGCACGGTGAAGACCACCGTGTATCTCAAAGACATGAACGATTTCGATGCGATGGGGAAGGTGTACAGCCGCTATTTTCCGGCGCATCCTCCCGCGCGCGCCACGGTGGAAGTGGCGCGACTGCACGGCGGACGCATTGAAATCGAATTGATTGCACTTGGCTAAAGGGAAAGGGAATCTAAATTTTTGCCATTCTGAGCGAAGCGAAGAATCTCTCTTGCTTTGCGCACGAATCCAGAGAGATTCTTCGCTTCGCTCAGAATGACAGAATATTTAGTGGCCGGAAAACGAGGTGATCTGTGTTGACACGCCGCCAATTTTCTAAATTGCTCGCTGGATCGCCACTCGTGGCCTCGGCTGCTCTGGCCCGCGCGGAGGCAGCGCCGCACGTCCCCACACAGGACATGGGCGCGGCGCTGACCCAGAACCGCGACCTGCTGATCAAGGGAGGCACGGTCATCGATCCAAGCCAGAATCTCCACGCGCTGCTCGACGTGGCGGTGAAGGACGGCAAGATTCTGCAGGTTGCGCCCGACATTCCGGCAGACGGATCGCGCACGGTCATTCCGGCGAAAGGCAGAATCGTCACACCGGGGCTGATCGACGTGCACGTGCACGTCTTCGAGGGAGTGGGCCCGACCGGAGTGAACGCGGATCAATATTGCCTTGGGCGCGGCGTCACGACGGCGGTGGATGCCGGGTCGGCGGGCTACTTCTCGATCGCCGGGCTGCGTCAATATGTGATCAAGCCTTCGGCCACGCGGCTCTACGCGATGGTGGACATCGGGGCGCGCGGCACGCTGATGGGCCTTGCCGGAAACTATTTCAATCTCGATTGGGTGAATCCGCAATTGACGGCGCGCGCGGCCGACGCCAACAAGCCCGATGTCGTGGCGATCAAAGCGAGGCTGTCCAAGGAAATTACCGGATCAAACGATCTTGAAGTCCTTAAGCGCGCCCTGGAGGCTGCGGAAATTTCTCACCTTCCGCTGATGGTCCACGTCGGGGATTCATATTCTCCACTCCCGGATATTCTCCGCCAACTGCGAAAGGGCGACATTCTGACGCATTGCTTCACCGGCCGCCCGCACGGACCGCTCGACGTAAACGGCAAGATCTTGCCCGAGATGCTCGATTGCCGCGAGCGTGGCGTCTTGTTCGATGTGGGCGACGGCGGGCCGCATCTGAGCCTCGACGTGGCGGAGAAGTGTCTGCAACAGAATTTCCTGCCGGACACGATCGGCACGGACCTCGGAGGATTGAGTATCAACGGCCCGGTCTACGATCTCGTCACGGAGCTCTCAAAATTCCTCGCGATTGGAATGAGTCTGGATCAGCTGATCGAGCGCGTGACGCTCAGGCCGACTCGCATGTTCAATTTTGGAGTCGAGATCGGCACGCTACGGCCGGGGACCGTGGCGGACATCACGATCCTCGATGTGCGTGAGGGATCGTTCGTGTTTGGCGACAGCACAGGGAAGAAGCGCACTGGAAAACAGAAGCTGCAGAGCGTGGCGTCGATTCGGGCGGGGAAAGCGTTCATCAACCGAAGCGACGATGTCGCGAATCCGGGCCGTTCAGACCTGGCAAAAACGCAAGGATAGCGCGACGCGGGTTGCGCGAGTTCCAATACTTTAAACAGGAGAAACCGTATGCGGAACCGATTTGTATTTGCAATGCTCGCGATTCTCAGCGTTTTTATGGGGCTACAGGCAGCGGATGACCCTATGCTCGACTCGTGGAAACTCAATGTCGGCAAATCCAAACTCGGTTCCGGAGCGGCAATCCAGGCGGAAACGAATCGTGTAGAATCCTACGGCGGGAACGGGATCAAGCTCACCGCTGAAATCACCAAGCCGGATGGCTCGAAAGTTACAGAATCGTACGCCGGGACGTTCGACGGCAAGGAATTTGCGGTGGGAGGCGACGCGAACGTCGACGCGGCCTACCTGAAGCGAATTGACGCCAACACAATGGAACGCATCAACAAAAAAGCCGGCAAGCCAACAACCACTATGCATTATGTCGTTTCAAAGGACGGCAAAACAAAGACCGTAACCATCACGGGAACGACGGCGCAGGGGCAGCCGGTTGATACGGTTCTTGTTTTCGAAAAGCAGTAAAGCCCGGGTCGTTAAGACTGGATCAGTACGACCCCGCGAGCGTTTGGATCTTGGACTTGTCGGGGTACAGCACGCCGAGGGCCTGGTCTTGCGGGTCGGCCGCGCGTGTGGTGTACCAGATTGAATTCTCGTTTGAGACTTCAATTTTTGGCATATCGGTTCGCTGGACGTACGGATAATAAGTAAAGGATTTTGCCTTCTGATCGAACTTGATCAGCGAGCCTCCCTGCCCCGAATCGGCGATCCAGTAATTCGAGTCGTGATCCTGTTGGATGTCGTAGGGGAAGGACCACTTCACCGGCAACGAGTACTCCTCGATTTTGTTCGTGTTCGGATCGAGCTTGCCGATTTTTCCCGGCCATTCGAGGGCGTACCAGATCATGCCGTCGTGGTCGGCGAAGACGCGACGCATAGTGCAGGGCCGCGACAGCGGGATGTATTCGATCCATTGGCTCGTGGCCGGATCGAATTTCGTGACCTTACAGCGCCACCAATCGGCGAGCCAGACCTTGTCGCTCTTGTCCATCACCATGCCGTAGGCAAAGCTGTTGTCGGTCGGCGTTTTGTACAGCGAAATTTCGCCCGTGGTGCGGTCATACTTTGCAATTTCGTTGGCCCACGAAAGCGACTCCCAGATATTCTGTTTGGAATCGACGAAGGGCGTGTTGCCGTGCGGAGGCCGCTTGGCGAGCGGATCGTATGGATAATACTTGATTGTCCCAGTCTTGCTGTCGACTCGCACGAAGGCGGTGTGGCCCGCCATCCAGATATCGCCGCTCGCGTCCTGGGTTAATCCGTGGCCCCGGTATTGTGCGCCGCCGACCGGATAATCGGTCCAAGTCGCGGTCCGTGGATCCATTTTCCCCACTTGCAAGCCTCGTGCGTCCACGTACCAGATGTCACCATTCTGGCTCAGATGGGCATCGTGGAATCCACGCTGGCCGTTCGCGAGAGGCGGAATATGATACTCGATGAACATCGCTTTCCCCAGCGCCTTTTCGTCGATCGGCTCGTCGGGGACGGCGAGGCCGCGCTTCTGGTTATCCGGACCGAAATTTTTCACGAGATATGCGACGAGTTCCTCGCGTTCGCCGGCAGCGAACGTGCCCGGCACGAGCCGCGCGCCGGCATTGTCATTGGGGTTCTGCATCAGGTCGATGGCGTCGTTCCACTGCTGCTCGTTCCATTGTTTGTTGGGCAGAAAGTCGGGGCCATGGCACATGATGCAGGTGCGCTCAATCGTCTCGCGCGCGTGCGAGGGTGGATAGAGTTCGTCGTAGGAATATAGCGGCTCGTTGTGCGGCAGGCCGCTACGCATCTGCTGGTTCGGGCGGTAGGTCCCCGCTTTTAAAGCGAAGTCCGCCGTCGCGCTGCCGCTCGGAGCGATGGTGATTTTCTGCACGTCGCTATTCGCAAATCCGTTTTTCGTCACGCTCACTTCGTAATTGCCGGGGAAAAGATCCACGGCTTGGAACCGGCCGCCTTCGGTGAAAACCATGTAGACAACGTTCTTGTCGACGTTTTTGAGATACACCTTGGCGGCCTTGAATTCAGAGGGCGCCTTGACCGTGCCTGAAACCGAGCCCAGCCCGGCCAACATTCCCGGAGCGGCACCGCCGGCACTTTGCATGCCTTTGTTCTGCGCGCGAGCGACATTACCCGACGCGAACAAAATCGGAAGTGCGAGCGTACAAGCGAGACCCGAAATCCAGCGAGTGCGGTTCATGGCGACCTCCAAAGATTGCAACCCGAATCTGACCTTCAAAGTTAAGACAATATAATCTTCTGCCCTCGATTCATCAAGCCAATTGCCTTAATCGACTCCTGTACCAGCACTGTAGGACAGCGAGCCGGGGTCCCTTGTGTCAGGCCGAAATCAGGCCCTCGGTGGGCAGCCTTCGTCTGCTCTCAATCTGAACCTTCGGACAGTAGCTGCGGGAATGACGACTCTATAGTTTTGTCAGCGGCGGACGCATTCACGCGAACGCCCGGCTTCGAGCAACACATTCCGAATTTCGGAGGCCGAGGGGTGGCCACTCAATTCCGCGAGTGACCGAAAAAAAATTGTTTCAGGGGGTATTTCACGTGAATCGATTCCGTACCGCAAAGCGTTTCTTTTTCACCGCGACACTCACCGTTCTCGCGATGTTGGCAGCAATCCTGTCGTTACCGGTTAGTTCGTACGCATTTGGAAGCAACCCGCCGCTGCCTAACACCAGCGCGCCAGGGCAAGGTACTTGTGCTAGTTGCCACGGAACGCTTACGGCGGGTAGCGGCGTTATAGTGACCGCGCCCAAATCGTACACTCCCGGTGGGGCGGCCGTCCCGATGACCGTCACTATTCCAACGAGAGGAGGATTTGAACTAGAGGTCGTAACGCAAACCAGCAACGTCCAGGCGGGCGCCCTGGCTGCAGGCGACGCCAACGGCGGAGTATCGACCGTCGGGGGAATTCAGTTCTTCTATTCGACCGGGGAAACCACGTCCTGGAGTTTCAGTTGGACGCCCCCCACAACGAACGTTGGCAGCGTCGTGCTGTATGTTACTGGCGGAACCAATGGCCAAAACTACTCCAACAACTTTGTCGTGACGCCTGCGGCTGCTGCCGCGCCGTCGATCAGCAGCTTCGTTGCCGGTTCGTCTTCAATCACAGCCGGCAATTCGACCACATTGACCGGGACGTTCAGCAACGGGACCGGCGTGGTCGACAATGGAGTAGGCGCGGTGACCAGCGGAACGGCGGTGACCGTTAAGCCCACGGTGACCACGACCTACACTCTGACGGTCTCAGGTACCGGGACAGCCGCGACGGCTAAAGTGACCGTCACGGTGACACCCGCGGCACAACCTCCGTCAATCAGCAGCTTCGTTGCCGGTTCGTCTTCAATCACAGCCGGCAATTCGACCACATTGACCGGGTCATTCAGCAACGGGACCGGCGTGGTCGACAATGGAGTGGGCTCGGTGACCAGCGGAACGGCGGTGACCGTTATGCCCACGGTGACCACGACCTACACTCTGACGGTCTCAGGTACCGGGACACCCGCGACGGCTAAAGTGACCGTCACGGTGACAGCTACGGCGCCCGCTCCTAACTTCAGCCTCTCCTCTTCTCCGAGCAGCGTGACTGTTGCTCCTGGATCGAGCGGCTCAACAACACTCACGATCACTCCAACGGGCGGCTTCAACGCCAGCACCGTCAACTTCTCACCGCCAGGCTTGCCGTCCGGGTTGTCCGCAACGTTCGGCGCGATCAGCAGCACGGGCACGAGCAAGCTGACGATCTCGGCGACCAGCTCGGCGGCGGCGATGACAGTCGGAGTGACGATCACCGGAACTTCGGGCAGCTTGAGTAATTCCACAGTGGTAAGCCTTACCGTGAGCGGCTCGACGGGATCGAGCGCGCTGACGGCGGCCCCCACGGCGTTGTCCTTCAAATACGCGGGCGGTTCGATGCCGTCGTCGCAAAAACTCATGGTTTCAGACTCGAGCGGAACCATGTCGTTCTCGGCGTCGGCCTCGGGCGGTTCGTGGCTTAGCGTCAGCCCGGGAAGCGGGACCACTTCTGGTTCGGTCATGGTTAGCGCAAATCCGAGCCGCATGTCGGCCGGAACCTACACTGGCGCGATCCAACTGAGCGCTACTGGAGCAACAGGCACTTCCGTTCCAGTGACGCTTACGATCACGTCGTCCACTTGCAGCGATGATTGCGGCGGTGGCGGTGGTGGCGGGGGTTCTACCGGCTCCATGACCGCGCAACCGTACGTCTATGATCCCAACTCCTCCGGGACCGTGACGGCCGTGTGGGTGGACCGATTGGGCATGCCCACAAGCAACCAGTCGTCAAATAACCACGACCCAGGCCTGGTTCTCTCCAAGAACGCTGGAGCGCCAAACGGAACGCTCGCTGGCGCAACGATCCGGAACTACACCGGCTCGCTCACCGAACTTGGCTTCGACTATCGCGTCGGCGGGCAGTGCACTGCGACGTCGCCGCGCTTCATCGTTGTGACCACCGATAACATCACGCACACCGTCGGCGGTTGCAGCAAGGGAACCATCACGGCCGCGCCGATGGCGGGCTGGAATCGCGTGCGGTTCAACCTGGCGGAAACCTCACAAACCAATCCGGCGATCACTCCGGGTGAAACGGTGTCGAGCATCCTGCTTGTGCTGGATGTCGGGCCCGAAGCGGGCACGACGGCGGCAGGCGGACTCGTTGTGATCGACAACATCTACATCAACAACACGTACGCCGTACCCGGAGGCACCACACGGTCGTCCGGCGACAACTAAACCGCGGTTAGGCAGCAGTCAGGTCCAGGCCGGTTTGCCCGTCGTCAGGGCAAGCCGGCCTGGAACCGTTTTTTCGCGGGAAGAATGATTTCAGTTTTGGCGGAGCCCCGCTCACACAGAAGTGCGTTGAACACAGTTCACGTAGCGAAAGATTTAAATTCACAAAGGAGTGGAAACTTTTATGCCACCGACCGGAAATCAATTCTATAGCGCGCGGATCGTGAACCGGCGCCACGTCTCCGCCGACCTGCTGGTCGTGCACGTGGATCCCGGCGGGGATTTCTCCTTCACGCCCGGCCAGTACGCGACGCTCGGCGTTGTGACGCCCGAAAAGCATTATGAACGCGCCTATTCCATCGCCTCCGCGCCGCATGAAAAATTCGTGGAATTTTTCATCGAGCTGGTGCCGCAAGGCGAGTTGACGCCGCGGCTCTTTTCGAGGCAGGTGGGCGACGAGATCACGTTGCGGAAAACCGCCAAGGGCCGCTTCACCGTGGACACGGCCAGCGGCCACACGAATCACCTTTTGATCGCTACGGTGACGGGCGTCGCGCCTTTTGTGAGCTACGCGCGCTCGCTCCACGAGCAGTGGAGGCACGGCCAGTTCGCCGGCGATCACCGATTCTTTTTGCTGGAGGGCGCGAGCTACTCACACGAACTCGGCTATCGCGAGGAACTCGCGCGGATCGCAGCTGAAGTCCCCTGGCTGACCTACGTTCCCACCATCAGCCGCCCGTGGGACGACCACCTGTGGAAAGGAGAGATCGGGCGCGTCGACGAACTGGTGCGTAAGTACGCGGACGATTGGAACCTAGCCCCTTCAAACACGACTGCCTACTCATGCGGACATCCGTCCATGATCGAGAATGTGAAAGGGATTCTGCATCGCCGGGGTTGGGACCCGCGCGGGATCAAGGAAGAGGTTTACTTCAAGCCGAGCAAACAAGCCGCGCGCGTTCCGGTGGAAACAGCCGCCTCTTAGGTTCGGGCCTATTTTCGCGCGGGTGTGGGCAGGACGGCGACGCTTCCTGTTGCTTCGGGGTGCAAGCCCGCCCAATTGACATCGGCGCACACGAAGATTGACAATCCGGTCCTCGAATTGAAAGTCGATTCGCCTCACCGACTGAGCAGAGGACCGAGACATGATCGAGGAAAAAGATGTACTGGTTCGCGTGCGCGACGGTCTAAGAATGGCTGCGCGAATCTACCGGCCCGACGGCGCTGGGCCTTTCCCCACTCTCTTCGCCACCTCTCCTTACCGGTACGACAACAACACGCTGCCTGCGCAGCCGATGTTCCTGTGGCGTGAGACGGGGCCCATCGAATGGTACGTCGAACAGGGATATGCCTACGTGCATGCCGATGTGCGCGGGACCGGCCGGTCGGAAGGCGAGTTCGAATTTCTCGGGATATGCGAGCAAACAGATCTTTACGACATCATCGAGTGGATTGGGACGCAGCCGTGGTCCAACGGCAAGGTCGGCGGCATCGGGCAGTCTTATTACGCGATGTCGCAGTGGTTCATGGGGATTCAGAATCCGCCGCACCTCGCGTGCATCGCTCCCTACGATGGATTGAATGA
>Ga0210394_10004492_pt1 | contig 16271 bp, 14 predicted proteins | sample IncBWC12MmetaG_FD_160121 | JGI IMG/M metagenome (GOLD analysis project Ga0210394, IMG submission 160121) | Forest soil microbial communities from Barre Woods Harvard Forest LTER site, Petersham, Massachusetts, United States - Inc-BW-C-12-M | ecosystem: Environmental > Terrestrial > Soil >... | reverse complement strand
CGGCTTGCCGTCTTTGGCTAGGAGATGGCGGATTTCATCTTCGCCAATGTAAAAAATGTCGTACTCTTTCACCGAACGCGAAGTGACCTGGCCGTTGGAATCCGTTTTTTCTTCTTCCTCATTCAAATGGCAGGTGTACTGCTTCAGGATTTCTTCGACCGTTCGTTGATTTTTATCGATGTCGAGCAGAAGTTTGGCTACCTCCGGCAGTGGGCGGCCCTCTCTAGGTGGAAAATCAAAAATAGAATCCTGTACCGGCGCATTCATTTCCACGCGTGTGACCGCAATTTGATAGATGTGGCCGACGCGGTGTAACTCAATGCGATTCGGTTCCAAGATGCCCTTTACCGGCTTATAATCGAAATAATCGATCTCCTCTGAAACTTCAGCGGGCTGCGTTCCGGCTGTTTGGGAATTTGCCTTGTCGCTGGCCAGCGAGAATTTCAACGCGGGAGGTGGAATTATCTCGCGAACGATCAGGTGGGTTTGCGTGTCGAAAAAAACTTCGCGTGTAACCCCTGATGCGATCGAGAATTCGACGTGATATGCCTGGCGCCCGGAAACATTTTCGATTCCCACGAGTCTCGCTCCGATCTTGTCTTTCTTCGCGCTCGCTAAATGCTCGTTCAAATAACGTCCGGTAGCCGTCCATTCAACCGCTTCCGCTCCAGTGAATGTATGCGGCGCTCCGCCAGCCTCTTGGCTCCAAGCGGACATTCCGTTGGAGGCGACAATGGTGTGCTGCGGCTCGATAAGAATCTCGGAATAGAATTTATTAGGCGCTTTGGTAATCAGGGAGTAAGAACCGCTAACCTCAGCAGATCCTTCCCTCAAGTTTCCGGTAATTGTCACGGTTTGAATCTTCGTCAGCGCTTTTGCGCCGCCTTCTGCATGCAAATAATCATCGATGATTTTCTGAGGGGTTTGGGCGTGGCAAGTGGAGATTGCGGTGAAGAGAAGCGTGAGAGTCGTGCTGAGCGACCTCAAAAAATAACTTTTCATGTTTTCGTTAACGCGTCAGGCGAATGAACACTTTACGAAGATACACAACACTCAGAATATGAAAAAGTTCCACAGCTTCGGGCTCTCACGCAATCAAACTCAGGCTATCACAACGCCGGAATGAGTTATTGGATGCGCTGGATGTAGCGAGCTTCTGAAGTGTCCACTTTCACCTTGTCGCCATTACCGACGAAAGGCGGCACGTTGATAACCAGGCCGGTTTCCAGCTTGGCGGGCTTCATCACCGCGCTGGCAGTGGCTTTCTGGATGGTTTGCTCGGTATCGACGACGGTCAGGTCAACCGTGTCCGGCAGGAGAACGCCGATGGGCTTGTCGTCGTAATACTCGATCTTCACCGGCAAATTGGGGATTAGGTAGTCCTTGGTATCGCCCACAATGTCATTTTGCAGGGCAAGCTGCTCATAGTTTTGCGAATTCATGAAGTGGTGGCCGTCGCCATCGCTGTAGAGGTATTCGAATTCGATTTCATCCACTGTGACTTTTTCGACGAATTCTTCCGCGCGGAAGCGATAGTCCATCATCGAGCCGGTGCGCAGATTACGCATCTTGGTCTGCATAGACCCGCGCTTGTTCCCGGGCGTGCGATGGTCCACGCTGTAAATCACGTGGAGATCGCCTTCGTGCATGATGATCATTCCGGGGCGCAATTGAGTGGACTTTAGCATCGGTGCTCCTGGGCTGTTTTTAAGACTTTTCTCCGCCGTCAGCCAAGCTTTTCGCAAACCTGCGGTTGAATGCAAGCAAACGGTGGGTGTTTCAACTGGGCGGCGATCGATCGCGAAGCCCTGCTCGGCGCGAATAGTGTGCGCCGTCGAAACCTCAATTATAGCGGCCATCCTGCAATCGGTCAAACCAGCAATCTGAACTCGCAGACGGAATTTAGGTCCAATTATCTAATACCGGCGCCTGAAATTTTGCACGTCGGTAGAGCACCCGCGGCATCGATGATCGGGCAGTCCCGAGTTCGGCACCAACCTCTGTTGTTATTTCGGAACGTTCCCTCGCGTTTACAGAAATTCCAGGGTGCAGCTAGCTTATGATCTGCTCTGTGGTTGTAGGAGCGGCTATAGGTAGCCGCGGCTGAAACATTCAACGCCATTGATCTATGTTAATGCCGCCGAGGCGTGAATGTTCAAGACTTAGGCGATCCAGAAGTCACAACAAATTTCCTGCAAGCGGTCTCCGACAGGTTGCTTCGCGTTCTGCACGGTCGCAACCTGCCAGCCAGGCCGGCTTTCAGCAAAAATTCCTTGGGAGGAAGAAATGAAAAAATTGTATCCAGGACTTGGGGCCTTGGTCCTTTTGGCGTTTTTCTCACTCGCAGCGCCGGGCTATGCGCAGACCGCTGCCGCGACAACAAAACCCGCCGTCCCGTCGAGGTATGAGGTCAGCAAAGAAGTCACGCTCAGCGCCACCGTAGAAAGCGTGCCTGAAAAATCTTCCAGCGGGTTGACGCAAGATTCCTTCCTGGTCATGCACACAAAATCAGGCATGGTCAACGGAAGGCTGACTCCGTTCACTCTAAACGGAAAAGGCTCGATTTCCATTACCCGGGGAGAACAGGTTACAGCAACCGGCGTAATGATGATCTACCAGAACAAGCAAGTTTTTGTGATTCGCACCCTGGAAGTGGGTGGCCGCACATATCAGCTCCGGAACGAACGCGGATTTCCCCGGGAACATCCTGGGGCCTATGGCGCTTCGGTAACTGAGTCAAAAGGAGGCCAACTGTGAACCGCAAATCTCTCTGGATCGCCCTTGTTTTACTCAGTGTGACTTATTTCTCAGGATGCGGCGGCTCATCTCCTGTTACCGTGACCATATCCACGGCTCCTCCCGCAACTCTTGCTCCGAATGCCACAGCGCAGATTGTCGCCACTGTGACCGGGACCGCCGAAGGAGTTAACTGGAGTTGTACGCCGGTCGGCTCTTGCGGATCATTTGCTCCGGCAAGTACTGCTACCCTAGTCGCCACCACCTACACAGCTCCAGCGACTACTGGACCGGTAGTCATTACTGCTACCTCCGCGAAAAACGCTTCTGTAACGGCGAGCGCAAATGTGACTATCCAGGCCAACGATGGAATCGCGGGTAATTTCGCATTCTACGTCAGCGGTCTCGACTACGGATTGGACACCTACTCTCTGGCCGGGGCGGTGAATATCGCTGCAGACGGAACCTTGACTGGCGAACAGGATTGGAACAACGGCTTTGACGTATCATCTCCGGCCGGCGGCGACATGATCACAGGTGGCAATTTGATGATCGATGCCAATGGTTCGGGCACGTTGACTTTGATAACGAATAACCCAAATGTTGGAAACGCTGGCACGGAAACATTTACCGTCAGCTTCGTCAACAACAATCACGCGTTGATCATTGAGTCCGACGGAAACGGCACGCAAGCACAAAGCGCGACGTCGAGCGGAAGCCTTGACCGGCAGACGTTGCCGAGCACGTTAACCAGCAACTTTTCTTTTGCACTCTCGGGAGTGGGATCGTTAGGTTTTATTGTAACCACCGGGGGCGTGTTCACGCTGACCGGCGGAACTGCCATAGCTGGCACGGTTGACGTTAACGACGCCACCGTCACACCCAATCCGAGCCTGGGAAACGCTTTTACGGGAACTCTTGTGCCTGCAGATACGCTCGGTCGTGGGACAATTACCACTGACAACGCGGAACTCGGCACAACGCTTTCCTACTACGTGATCGGTCCCGAAGCCATTCGGCTCGTCGTAACAAACCCGACCCAGGTCTTCAACCCGTTGATGTTGCCTCCGACAGCAGTGGGTTCAGCGTTTGGGCAGGGCCCAGGGCCGTTTTCAGCTACATCACTTGGGAACTCGGTTTTTATCGACCAATCCAATGCCGGTGGGAATCTCTTTGCGGCAGTAGGTCAAATCGTTCCAACCAGCGCGACAACTAGCTTTATCGGTGTCGCAGATGATAACGAAAGCGTCGGGTTCTCCGGAATGTTCGCGGATGCAGCTACAATCGGCGGTTCGTATACCATCATGCCCAACGGATACGGGAGCTTGACGATTACCCCCGGTGACCTGGTGTCCGTTAGTTTACTCGGGATATACATGGTGGATCCCGCTATCAACGTCAACGATCCCAATGGCAGTTCCGCAGGCGGAACCAGCAGCGCGCTGCTAGTTGATCTTGATACGTCGGTTGCCGGCGTGGGAGTCTTAGTACCTCAAACTGCAACCACGGGCTTCACGGGCAATTACGCCCTGGGGCTCCAGGATCTAATCCCCACCACGGGGTTTTCCGGCGAAGTGGATTTCGTCGGCAACGCTGTAGCGGGAACAGATCTCGTGGGCAGCGGAACCCTCAGCGATCCGAAAAATTTGTTCGGACTTGGCACAGTGGACACGGCGACCTTTTCGGCTCCTATCACTCCGGACGCAGCCAATGCAGGCCGCTACGAAATAAATCCGTTTACGGTTACCGTCAACGGGACCGGGGCGCCGATCATGATCCCTGAGATGGCTAACGCGTACGAAGCTAGCGGGACTCAACTGTTCTGGATAGAGGACGGAATGGACGGGCGAGCTAGCGTATTTGGCGGGCAGATCCAGGCGACCTCAACGCTCGGAGCGGCCGCAGCCAAGCGAACGCAAAAACCTTAACCTTCCATGACGAGCGGATGGCACAGCCGGAGCGATCACCGGCTGTGCCGGACCGTCTTTTATGCCGCGCAGTGGCCGTTCTACGAACGACGTTACACTCAATTGCGTTCTTTGAAATTAGAGATTTGACTGCAAGATGGCGCTACTGCGTTTCCTTTTTGCCTACGCGAACCAGGGTGATTTGAGTTCCTGAGGGAATTTTCTTCAGAGCGACTACGCGCGCTCCGTTGTGGCGATCGTCCACGAACGCGACGTCACTGTCATTCGGGCTTACCGAACCCCTAGCATGGGCTGCTTTGTGGTCGCCTGTTTCCAACCAAAAATCGGGCCCGAGATGTTTTTTGTACCAGGCCTGCACGAAGTCGATGGGATCTTTGGTCTGATATTCCTCGGTGGCGATTCCTACACTGGAGTCATTCGCGCTGAGATCGATGCTGGCGTTTTTGTTATTGGAGGTAGGCGTCGCACCCGGATAAATTTCCAGTCCGGTGGCGTGAGGATTGTCGCCATTCACTGAAATGGAGGCAACCGGAGTTTCAACGGCTACTTTGTTGCCCGAGCTGTGAAACTTGAGATGGCGAATGAAAAGGCCGGCCACCATCAAACCGCAGAGAAACATGACGATGATGCCCGCGGCCAAGATTCCCAGGATCCACCAGATTGCATTCGTTCGGCGCTGGGCTTCGGGGTTGGGTTGCACGGCCGGTTGGGTCGGCTGGGTAGCCATGAATCACCTCCAAGCAAATCAAACCAATATACGAGCTATGAGTGCGTAATGTTTCGCCCCATCGATGTCAGCTTGCGGCGTTAGTAAAAAACCACTTTTACGTCCGGACGCTTCTCCAAATGTACGGTATCGATAAAGCGTACCTGGCGATCGTCATAAGTTAAGATCAGCGAATGCGTGCGGGTTCCTTCGCCGAAAAAGCGCACACCACGAAGCAGGCCGCCTCCGGTGACCCCGGTGCAAGCGAAGATAATTTTTTTCCCGGGGGCCAGATCTTCCGTGTTGTAAATGCGCTTTGGATCCTTGATGCCCATTTGAGCGATACGCTCATGGTGTTCGGGTTTGGAAACCACCAGGCGCGCAAGAATTTGTCCGTTTAGACAGCGCAGAGCCGCGGCCGTAAGCACGCCTTCTGGAGCGCCTCCGGTGCCCATCACCGCGTGCACACCAGTGCCAACCACGGCAGCGCTGATGCCGGCAGATAGATCGCCGTCGGAAATTAGCCGGATGCGAGCGCCTGCGGTGCGAATCTGAGCGATAAGATCTTCATGGCGCGGGCGGTCGAGCACGATAATGACAAGATCTTCCACTTTACGGTTGAGGCGTTTCGCGATCGCTTTCAAATTGTCAGCGACCGGCGCATCCAGTTCGACAGCGCCTTTGCATGATGGGCCGACAATTATCTTTTCCATGTACAGGTCAGGAGCGTGGAGCAGTCCGCCGCGATCGCTAGCGGCGAGGACCACGATGGCGTTCGGTTCGCCGGTGGCGCAAAGGTTCGTGCCTTCCAATGGATCCACAGCGATATCAACTTCCGGATATTTGCGGCTTTTATCGCGGACGGCGGCGCCAACTTTTTCGCCGATGAAGAGCATGGGAGCTTCGTCGCGTTCACCTTCGCCGATGACGATGGTGCCGTCCATGCCCACGGAGTCCATTTCCGAGCGCATGGCTTCCACGGCCATCTGATCAGACTTGTGGCGGTCCCCCAAGCCCATGGTGTGCGCCGAGGCGATGGCGGCGCGCTCGACGACGCGCAGAAATTCTAGGCTGAGTGCTTTCTCCATTGTGGCTCCTGAGAAGCAAAAGCGAATCCAAGCGTCGGGACTTCCGCCCGGGCGGCTATCATAATCCAATTAGGATGTTTTCAAACAAGCCGAAGTGTCCAGAATAGTTTCGCCAAACGTCAGGGGAGCTGTTGGATTTTTGCGTTTACCAGAAAGGGATCATCGAACTCGGTCTGGTCGCCGGCTTTTTTCCCGGCCACGGGGAGCAGGCGGGCGGAGAGTGGTTTTCGCCATCTCACCGAAAGGCTGGCCACGTCACCGAGAATCTTCTCGAGTTGCTCGCTCGAGATGTCTCCGGGAAGCGGAATCACGTCAAGGCCGGTGCCGCATACGGCGGAATACGAAAGCAGGGCATCGAGGGAGAGGCGTCCTTCGCTCCAGCGTTGCGAAAGTACCGAATCTTCCAGGATGGGCAACATCAACCCGGAATAGCCCGCTTGCGTGACGGGAATCGCCTTGAGCGCGCGCGTGATTAGTGCGGCAACGGTCATGGTGCCGCTGGTGCCTATAGGGGCGCCCAGAAAATTCTCGATTGCGCCTCCGATTGAAATATCTTTCAGGGGCGCCGGGGAAAGATCGATGCCGCCATATTTCCACCCGGTACTTTGGCTGATTTCTTTTGCGGTCTTTTCGACCTGTTGCGCGTAAACCGTCAGTGAAGATTGTAGCCGCTCCTCGGCAGCGTCCGGAGATTTCGCGGTGGCAAAGGCGTCAGCGACAACATTTGCCGACTGCAAACCGATGGCGAATCGCTTGCCTTCGGCTGCGAGATAAGACGCTGGATAAAACGGCGTGCCGTCCGGAACGAAAGACGACGTACTAAAGCTGAAATTGCCCTGACTGTGCGGGGTGTTGGCTTCCAGATACTTCATCACGCCGGCTGCGGCGCGAATGGATTTCCAATGAATGCCGTCTTCGCCGCCGATGAAGATGGAACCTTCCAAAGTTTTGGCGCTCGCAAGTATTTTCGCCAACAACTCGGCTTCGCGCGGGTCGTCGGTGTCCTCCATTAAGGCGGGGCCGATGGAGGCGTCAAATCCTTCCTTTACTGCCAGCGCGTCGTAGTCGCGTAAGAACGCCAGCGTCTCTGCTTCGGATAGATCGCGCGTGTATTCCGGGAAAGGCTGCGTAGTGATGCGAATGGTCTGGACTTCGTAACCGGATTTTTCGATGGCGGCTTTCGCTTGGCGCAGAAAATTCAGGGTGTCTTGAATTTGTTCTTTGTAATGCGCGCGGTCGAGACGGATGAAAGCCGTGATGGCGCGAATTTTTGGTTTTGCTGCCGCTGGGTCCGCAGCGCGCGAAGCAGGCGGTGCACTCAACAGCAGCGCTAACGCTAGCAAGAGCGTTGCGCGGAAAGAGTACCGATGGCTCAGGCTCATTCGAAGGCCGCGATTCCGGTGATCCGTTCGCCGATGATGAGCTTGTGAATGTCGTGAGTGCCTTCGTAGGTGATCACGGATTCGAGATTGTTCATGTGGCGCATGATGGGGTAGTCGTCCACGATGCCGTTTGCGCCGAGAATCTGGCGGGCCATCCGAGCGGTTTCCAGCGCCATCCACACGTTGTTCATTTTCAACATGGAGATGTGCGAGGGATGCACGCGGCCCTGGTCTTTAAGTTTCCCCACCTGGAGCGCGAGTAACTGTGCCTTGGTGATTTCATTGATCATCCAGACGAGTTTTTCCTGCACCAATTGATGGGAAGCGATGGGTTTGTTGTCGAATTGCTTGCGCTGCTTGGCGTAAGTGAGGGCTGAATCATAGCAGGCCATAGCTGCGCCGATGGCGCCCCAGCCGATTCCGTAGCGCGCTTGGTTGAGGCAGGAGAGCGGGCCTTTCAGGCCTTCGACGCCGGGCAGGAGGTTCGTCGCCGGGATTTTGCAATCGGTCATAGCCAGGCCCGATGTGACGGAAGCGCGTAGCGAATATTTTCCGTGAACTTCCCAAGCCTTAAAACCGGGTGTGCCTTTCTCCACCAGAAAGCCGCGAATCTTGTCGTCTTCTGTTTTCGCCCATATGACGGCTACGTCAGAGATGGAGCCGTTGGTGATCCACATTTTTTCGCCGTTCAAGACGTAGCTGTCGCCTTTTTTTACGGCGCGAGTAAGCATGCCGCCCGGATTGGAGCCAAATTGCGGTTCGGTGAGGCCGAAGCAACCGATAGCTTTTCCTTGTTGCAGAAGAGGGAGCCATTTGTCTTTCTGCGCATCGGAGCCAAATGCATGGATGGGATACATCACCAGCGCGGACTGCACAGAAATAAAACTTCGCAAGCCGGAATCGCCGCGTTCGAGTTCCTGAGTGACCAGGCCGTATTCCACGTTGGACATTCCCGCGCAGCCGTAGCCTTTCAGGCTCGCGCCGAAAAGTCCCAGCTCGGCCATCTGCGGAACAAGTTGCACCGGGAATTTTCCTTCGCGATTGTATTGCTCGATGATGGGTATGATCTCGTCGTCCACAAATTGACGAGCGGTTTGCCGCGCGAGTTTTTCCTCGTCGCTCAAGAGGGAATCGAAGTCGAGGAAGTCGACTCCGGGGAACGATGGCATTTTAAGAAATCTCCTTATTGCGGCGGGGCCTCGTGATGCGAGGTTGCACGCCCCCGAGGCGCTCCATTCTATCGCTTTATGTAAGCACGCCACTCGGAATTTTCGCCAGAGCTAGAATGGCGGTTCCGAAGAAGAGACAGCGGTTGGTGTTGTATACTCCTGCGCAAAACTTGGCCTGGGCGGGTTATGAATCGATCGGCTGGCGTGACGATTTCTGCGATTGTGGTGCTGCTTGGTAGCGGGCTTGCGCTGCTGACCGGTGTAATGATGTTATTTGCTTCTACCAGCGGCGTTTCCGTTCCTCAGAATCAGGTTCAGTTTTTCAAGTATTTCATGATGATCGCCGCGGTTTTATTTTTCGCGGCGGGGGCCTGGGGCACCTCGACAGGGATAGCTTTGCTGCGTCTGCGTGAATGGTCACGGGTTTCTATGATGGTTTTCGGCGCATTGCTCGTATTTCTCTGTATCCCTGGACTGCTGATGTTTCTGATGGTGCCGTTTCCACCTCCGGGAACTGCGGTGAGTCCGCAGTTGACGCCAACCTTTTTGATGGGCATGCGAATTTTCTTTACGCTATTTTACGCAGCTCTTGCGGTGCTAGGCGCATGGTGGCTTTATTTCTTCAACAAGCGATCCACGAAGGAACAATTTCTAAAGGTACCGGGCGCGTCGCCGCAGCGAATCTCGGATGACTCGATGATTGGCTCACGAGCGCGGCCACTTAGCATCACGCTGATCGCGTGGTATCTGCTGGTCAGCGCGTTCATTGGGGTTCTGGGACTGTCTGTGAATCCGCCCGTGTTCTTTTTTGGATTCTTTTTCAAGGGAACTTTCGCGTCGCTGATTATGTTTGGGCTAGCGTTAGTTCAATCTCTGACGGCATTCGGATTACTGAAGCTCAGGCCCTGGGGGCGCACGCTAGCGATTTACTACTTTCAATTCCTGATATTCAACTCGCTGACGATGGTGCTGATTCCGGGGACGCAGACGCGTTTCGACCAAGCTATGGGTGACATGATGCGCGATATGCAAGGGGCGTCGAGCCCGGCGCAGGTGATGCACTTTCCGATTTGGTTTGGAGTGATTTTCGCGGTTCCGCTGCTGGCGCTGTTACTTTGGGTGGTGGTCAGCAAGAAAGACGTCTTCCAGGCCTAAGCGAGGCTATGGCGAGAGCATAAGTTGCTGAAAGGTCTGACCTTTGGCGGGCTAAGCTCGGCGTTGACGGAAGGCGATAGCGATGCGATAATCACGAGCTTTGTTGATCCTAGAAGTGTGTTCCGGCGAGCGAGGGTGTCGCCCCGGAAGCATGCAAACAATTTCTAAACGGGGCGGCAAATCCGTACGATCTCTATCTCCTGACCATGGAAATCCTCCACCAGCTCGCTGAGTTGTTCCTTCAAGCTGTGCCCACAGTCATTATTGTCTTTCTTTTCTATTTGTTTATGCGCTGGGTCTTCTTCACACCGATTCAGAAAGCGATGGGGGAACGCGAGGGGAAAATTGAGGGAGCGCGTCGGGAAGCCGCCGAGCTCGAGGCCGAAGCGGCGAGAGAGTTGCAGGATTACAACGAAAGACTAAGAAAAGTTCGCGCGGAAATCTACGCCGAACAAGAAGCGGCGCGGCAGGCAGCTTTGGATGAGCGAGCACGCCTGTTGAAAGCCATGCGCTCGCGGGCTTTGGAAGAGGTGGTGGAGGCCAAGAAGAAAATTGCGGATGAGCTGACCGTAGCCAGCCGCGAAGTGGCGCTGCAGACCGATTCACTTGCCGCGGAAATTGTGCGAACGATTCTAGAAAGCCCGTCTCCGCAGGGAGCGCGCCGATGAAGCGTGTGGCGAGCACTTTTGGATTCGTAGCTGTCTTTCTGTTTCTTGCGGTGGGGCCGGTTCTGGCACAAGAGAGAGAAACACCGCCAGCGGAAACTCCCACGGGCTACATATTCCGCTGGCTGAACTTTGCCATTGTCTTTGGCGCGATTGCATATGCGGCGAAGAAATGGGGCGGCCCTTATTTCCGCGGGCACGCGGAAGAAATAGCGCAAAAAATCGAGGAAGGTGCGCGGGCGCGCGAGGCCGCTGAGCGTCAGAAAAAAGAAATCGAGCAGAAGTTGGCGGGGCTGGATGACGAGATCAAGGCGATAAGAGAAGAAGGCAAGCGCGACCAGCAAGCGGAAGCGAAGCGGCTTCACGATTTGGCGCGTTCGGAAGCAGAGAAAATCGAGCACGCGGCGCAGATGGAAATAGAAGCCGCTGGGCGTGCGGGGAATCAAGAATTAAAAGCGCGGGCAGCGCGGCTGGCGATCGAACGCGCGGAAGCGATGTTGCAGAAAGAGATGACCCCGCAAGCGGAGGCGGGGCTATTTCGCACATTCGTTGCTGAGTTGGAAAGGAGCGTCAATTGAGCGCAGTGGCAGAACGATACGCCGCCGCGCTGGCAAGTGTGGGGCTGGAGCGGAAACGTGATGTTAAGGGCGACCTTTCGGCGTTTCTGGACGTGTTTTATTCTTCGGCAGAGTTGCGCAACGCTTTGGAAACTCCGGCGGTGAGCCAGGAGATCAAGGAAAAAGTGATCCGGGAAGTCACCGAGAAAATGGGCATCGATGAAACGGTGCGGAACTTTGTTTTTTTGGTGGTGGCTCACCGGCGCGCGGGAATGTTTCGCGAAATTCTGACGGCGCTGGAACAGCAATTGAATATGCGCATGGGAATCGCCGAAGCGGAAGTGAGTTCGGCAAAAGAATTAAGCGATGCGGAAAAAAAAGAATTGACCGCGGTGATGGAGCGACGCACGGGGAAGCGAATCAAAGCGCAATATCGCGAGGATCGAGCGCTGCTCGGCGGAGTGGTGGTGCGCGTCGGTTCCACGATTTACGACGGATCGGTGCGCGAGCAACTGAACCGTTTGCGCGAGCAATTGGAAACGGAATAGTTCATCAAAAAATTAGGAGCAAGAATGGCGAACATCAAAGCCGACGAGATTACAAAGATATTGCGCGAGCAGATCGAACACTACCAGCAAACGCTGGCAGTGGACGAAGTGGGGACGGTGATTTCGGTCGGCGACGGAATCGCGCGCGTTCACGGGCTGGATAAATGCATGGCGGGCGAGATGCTGGCATTTCCGCACGATGTGTTCGGAATCGCGCTGAATCTGGAAGAGGATCAGGTTGGGGTCGTGTTGCTTGGCGATTACACGGAGATTGAGGAAGGCGACACCGTCAAGCGCACGAACAAAATTATGTCGGTGCCAGTGGGCGACGCAATGCTGGGGCGCGTAGTAGACGCGCTGGGAAATCCGGTGGACGACAAAGGGCCCATTCAAACCGATGTGCGCAATCCGCTGGAACGATTGGCGCCTGGCGTGGTTGATCGTCAGCCGGTGCGCGAGCCGGTGCAGACGGGTATCAAGTCAATCGACGCGATGATTCCGATCGGGCGCGGGCAACGCGAGTTGATCATTGGCGACCGGCAGACGGGAAAGACCGCGATTATTCTGGACACGATCATCAATCAGCGTGGCGGCGACATGATTTGTATTTATTGCGCGATTGGGCAGAAGCGGTCCACGATTGCGCAGATCGTTAAGATTCTAACGGACTATGGCGCGATGGAGCACAGCATCGTGGTGGCGGCGTCGGCTTCAGAGTCGGCGTCGATGCAATATATTGCGCCGTTCGCGGCATGCGCTATCGGCGAATACTTCCGCGATTCGAAGCGGCATGCGGTATGTTTTTACGACGACCTTTCCAAGCACGCGCAAGCGTATCGCGAGATTTCGCTGCTGTTGCGGCGTCCTCCTGGGCGCGAGGCGTTCCCTGGAGACGTTTTCTTTTTGCATTCGCGGCTGCTGGAACGCGCGGCAAAATTGAATGATGAACTTGGAGCAGGTTCGTTGACAGCGCTGCCAGTGATCGAAACGCAGGCGGGCGATATTTCGGCTTACATTCCGACGAACGTGATTTCGATTACGGACGGACAGATTTATCTGGAAGCGGATTTGTTTAATAGCGGCGTGCGGCCGGCGGTGAATGTAGGACTTTCGGTGAGCCGCGTCGGGGGTAATGCGCAGATTAAGGCGATGCGGCAAGTGGCCGGCACGTTGCGGTTGGATCTGGCGCAATATCGCGATTTGGCGGCATTCGCGCAGTTCGGGACCGAGCAGTTGGACAAAGCGACTCAGGCGCAGCTAGCCCGCGGGCAGCGCTTAGTGGAAATTTTGAAGCAAGATCAGTATCAGCCGCTAGCGGTGGAGAAGCAGGTTTTGATTATTTACGCTGCGGCGAACCGCTATTTGGAGGATTTGGAAGTTTCTGATTGCCGGCGATTTGAGCTGGAGCTGTATCCGTTTATCGAGACGAATTATAACGGGCTGCTGAAAGCGCTGCGCGAGAAGAAAGCGTTTGACGACGCGATCAAGGCTGAAGCTAAGAAAGCGCTGGATGCGTTCAAGGAAGCGTTCAAGGCTTCTCTGCCGCAGAAACCAAAACCAGAAGATGAAGCGAAGAAGCAAGAGGATAAGGCTCAGCAAAGGATTCCGCCGAAACAAGAGCAAGGAGCGGATTCACGTGAGGCTGCTCCGGCACCGGCTGCGCACTAGTTCATAGGATGACTGCTTAATTTCGATTCATGCCCACACTGCTCGATTATCGGCGGCGCGTTCGCTCGGTGAAGAATACACAGCAAATTACGCGCGCGATGAAGTTTGTTGCGGCGGCGAAATTGCGGCGTGCGCAAGAAGGTGTATTTGCCGCGAGGCCATACGCGCGCGAAATATTACGCGTGTTGCGCTCGGCGGCAGCGCGCATGGAAAACATATCGCATCCGCTTCTAGTTCGGCGCGGGGAAGACAAGATTTTGGTGCTGGTGCTGACCGGCGACCGCAGCCTGGCCGGAGCGTTTAATTCCAACGTGATTCGGCGAGCCAGCGAATTCATGCGCGAGCACTCGTCGAAGAAACTTGAGCTGATGGTGGTGGGCAAGAAAGCGCGCGACACTTTCCGGAAGCGCGGGCTGGAGTTTGTTGGCGAGTATCTGGATGTTTCGGCGAAAGTGGAGTTTTCCAAAGCGAAGGAAATTTCCACGAAGATTGCGGACCTTTACATCAGCGGCGAAGTGGACGCGGTGTATGCCGTTTATAATGAGTTCAAAAACGTGATGGTGCAGAACCTGACGGTTCAAAAATTGCTGCCGATCGATCCGGAAGTGGTGAACAGAGAGAAAAAGGATGGGGAGAAGTCGCTGGCCAGCCATGCAGGTCCGGACAGCTCGCTGCCCATGGAACGGGCTCCACGAGGCGACGAATTTCTGGTGGATTATATTTACGAGCAGGCAGTGGACGAAATTTTCAAAGCTTTGATGCCGCGTTATCTGGAGACCGAAATCTTTCGGATTTTGCTGGAATCTGCGGCGGCGGAGCACGCAGCGCGTATGACGGCGATGGATGCGGCGACGCGAAATGCGTCGGAACTGATCGACAAATTAACTTTGCAGATGAACAAGATACGGCAGGCCGGAATCACCAAGGAAATTATCGAGATTGTGAGCGGCGCGGCTTCCGCGATGTCTTAGGCGCGCAGCGCTTTTGAAAATTTCAGGAGAACAGAATGGGTGAAAATAAAGGCGAAGAAAAGATCGGGCATGTAGTCGAGGTAATCGGCCCGGTAGTGGACATTTTATTTCACGAACATCACTTGCCGCACATCCATTACGCGGTGCGCATTACCAGCGAAGGATTTGACGTGCCTGAGCCGCTAGACATCGTCGCGGAAGTGGCGCAGCACCTGGGCGAAGGGCGCGTGCGCACGGTGGCGATGAAGCCGACCGAGGGTCTGGTGCGTGGAATGAAGGCGGAAAACCTGGGCGAGCCGATTTCAGTGCCAGTAGGTCGCGCTACCTTGGGACGCGTGTTGAACGTGTTGGGCGAACCGGTGGACAAACTTGGGCCGGTGAAAACGGACAAGCGGTATCCGATTCATCGTCCGGCGCCGTCGTTGGAGGATCAGTCCACCAATCTGGAAATGTTTGAGACGGGAATTAAGGTGGTCGACCTGATCGAGCCTTACCTGAAGGGCGGCAAGATCGGGTTGTTCGGCGGCGCGGGCGTGGGCAAAACGGTTTTGATTCAGGAATTGATTCACAACGTGGCGATGAAACACGGCGGCGTTTCGGTTTTCGCGGGCGTGGGCGAGCGCACGCGCGAAGGAAATGACCTGTGGCTGGAAATGCAGGAATCGGGCGTGGTGGTGCCGGGGAATTCGGAGAAATCGCGTTGCGCACTGATTTATGGGCAGATGACGGAACCGCCCGGCGCACGTTTGCGAGTGGGATTGACGGGACTGACGGTAGCAGAATATTTCCGCGACGAAGAGCATCTGGACGTGCTGCTTTTCATCGATAACATTTTCCGATTCGTGCAAGCGGGTTCGGAAGTTTCCGCGCTGCTGGGACGCATGCCTTCGGCCGTGGGATATCAGCCGAACTTGAACACCGAAATCGGCGAGCTGCAGGAGCGCATTACTTCCACGAAGACGGGATCGATCACGTCGGTGCAAGCGATTTACGTGCCGGCGGACGACTACACCGACCCAGCGCCAGCGGCCACGTTTGCGCACCTGGACGCCACCACGAACTTGAGCCGGCAGATTGTGGAGCGCGGAATTTATCCGGCGGTGGATCCGATTGCGAGCTTTTCGCGAATCTTAGACCCACGCATCGTGGGCCAGGAACATTACAACGTAGCGCGCGCCGTGAAATCGGTGCTTCAGCGCTACCGGGAATTGCAGGACATTATCGCGATTCTCGGAATCGAAGAACTGTCGGATGATGACAAGCAGACAGTGACGCGCGCGCGTAAGATTGAAAAATTCCTGTCGCAGCCAATGAACGTGGCGGCGCAGTTTACCGGACTGGAAGGCAAGTACGTGAAGGTGGAAGACACCGTGCGCGGGTTCAAGGAAATCGTCGAAGGGAAGCACGACGATTTGCCCGAGCAAGCTTTCTACATGGTGGGTACGATCGAAGAAGTGAAGGAAAAGGCGGAGAAGATGGCGGCGATGGCGTAGTTTCGTTTCGAGCCAGCGAGCCCGCAAATAAATGCTACCTGAAGCTATCGAACTGCAAGTGGTTACGCCGGAGCGGCACGTGCTGAGCGAGAACGTGCAAGCGCTCGAGATGCCGGGAAAGGACGGCTACCTGGGCATTTTGCCGGGGCATGCTCCGCTGATCACTTTGTTGGGCGTCGGAACGCTGACGTATCACCAGGGCGGG
>Ga0210394_10004491_pt1 | contig 16273 bp, 14 predicted proteins | sample IncBWC12MmetaG_FD_160121 | JGI IMG/M metagenome (GOLD analysis project Ga0210394, IMG submission 160121) | Forest soil microbial communities from Barre Woods Harvard Forest LTER site, Petersham, Massachusetts, United States - Inc-BW-C-12-M | ecosystem: Environmental > Terrestrial > Soil >... | reverse complement strand
GACGAAGTGGCGCATGCCGGGGCAAGGATCCTTACCAGCTGCGCCGCACTTTGCTGGCGGGCCAGCCGCGCATGCTGGCGGTGCTGGATCTCGCGGCGCAAAAAGCAAATTGGGACAGCCCGCTTCCCGCCGGCCGCACGCGCGGAATCGCCACGCACTTTTCTTTTGATAGTTATGTGGCGCAGGTTGCGGAGATTTCGGTGGAAAAGGACGGCACGGTTCACGTGCATCGCGTTGTGGCCGCGGTGGATTGCGGGCGCACCGTGAATCCGGACACAGTGAAGGCGCAGATGGAAGGCGGGATCATCTTCGGACTTACCGCTGCCCTGAAGACCGAAATCACGCTCGATAAAGGCCGCGTGCTGCAGCGCAATTTTAATGATTACCCGATGTTGCGCATGTTCGAAGCGCCCGCGATCGAGGTGTTCATCGTTCCGAGCACCGAGCATCCCACCGGCGTCGGCGAGCCAGGCGTTCCGCCGGTGGCTCCCGCGGTGGCCAACGCGATTTTTGCTGCGACAGGCAAGCGCGTGCGCCGACTGCCGATCAAATCTGAAGATTTGCGCTCTGCATGAGCGTTCACGGCGAGGGTGCGAAGATGACCGAATGCTTCGGTAAGAAATGGCCGATCCTAATTGCGGTTGTCGTTTCGGCGATCCTGGCGGGGTGCGTGCCGGTGATCGCGCAAGAGCAGGCCGCGCTTGCGACTCCCGCGAATTCCGTGCGCGCTATTCGCGCCGCGTCTGTCTCGGGCGGTGGCGCCGCTAAATCGGATTCTGCAGCGGCGCAAGCCTCTTTCACTCGCGCCTGGACTGTTTTCGCTTCACCACGTTGCCAGAATTGCCATCCGTCAGGCGACGCGCCGCTGCAAGGTGACGACAGCCACGTGCACATCCAGGACGTAAAGCGCGGCTCCGACGGTAAGGGCGTTTACGGGATGAGATGCAACACTTGCCATCAAGTGGCGAATCTGCCGGGCGCCAACATGCCGCCGGGAAATCCGAAGTGGTCGCTGCCGCCTGCCAATATGAAGATGGTGATACAGGGCGAAACCGCCGGCCAATTTTGCCGCCAGCTGAAAGATCCGGCGAAAAACGGCCATCGCACTCTCGCGCAGATCATCGAGCACGTCTCTTCAGACGATCTCGTTGGCTGGGGCTGGAATCCCGGCGATGGACGCACGCTGCCGCCTCTTAGCCGTCCGGAATTTGTGGCCGCGATGAAAGCCTGGGTGGATGACGGCGCCGCGTGCCCGCAGTAAGAAGAGCCTAAGTATTTCTCGCCGCTCTCTGCGTTAAATCTTTTGCTCTTTCCGCCTGTCCACCGCAATTCGCCCCAACTGGAGTATGATACCCCCGCGACGTCCTCGCATCCCCGACCGGAAGGGGCCTTTCATGAGTCACCGGTTCACGATTGGTGTCGAAGAAGAATTCCAGATCGTAGATCCCACGTCAGGGGAACTGCGTTCCCACGTCAGCGAACTGATGGAAGCTTCCTCGCCCGGTCTCGGCGAGCAAGTGAAGCGCGAGATGCATCAGTCCATCATCGAAATCGGCACAAAAATCTGCGCGGATGTGCACGAGCTGGATGCGGATATGCGCCGCACGCGCGGTGAACTGGTGCGCGCCGCCGAAAGCCGTGGCCTGCAAGTAGCCGCTGCCGGCACGCATCCATTTTCCTCCTGGATCGATCAGGTGATTTCCCCCGGCGAGCGTTACCAGAATATCGTCGAGGAAATGGGCCAGCTGGCGCGCTCGCTGCTGATTTTCGGCATGCACGTCCACGTGGCCGTGCCGGATCGCACCACCATGATTGACCTGATGAACATGGCGCGTTACTTCCTGCCGCATCTGCTGGCCCTTTCCACCAGTTCGCCTTTCTGGATGGGCCGCGACACCGGACTGAAATCGTTCCGCACCACGGTGTTTCGCCGGTTCCCGCGCACCGGTATTCCCGACCATTTGAATTCGTGGAATCAGTATGAGGATTACGTTGAGCTGCTGGTCCGCCTGCATTGCATAGACAACGCCAAAAAAATCTGGTGGGACGTGCGCCCGCATCCGACGTTTGGCACGCTGGAATTTCGCATCTTCGACGTGGTGACGCGCGTGGACGAGGCTATTGCCATCGCCGCCCTCACGCAGGCCATCGTGGTGAAGCTGCATCGGCTGTACACGCGGAACATGGGCTTCCGCATGTACCATCGCGCTTTGATCGAAGAAAATAAATGGCGCGCCGCCCGCTGGGGCATCGAAGGCAAGCTCATTGATTTCGGCAAGCAGGCGGAAGTGCCGATGGCCGTGCTAATCGAAGAGCTGTTCGAATTTGTTGACGATGTGCTCGACGAACTCGGTAGCCGCGCCGCGCTCGAGCCTATCCGCGCAATCTTTCGACACGGCACCAGCGCCGAGCGCCAATTGCGCGTTTACAAAGAAAGCGGTGACCTGCAGGCCGTCGTTCACCATATCATTGCGGAAACCCGTGAATGCGTTGCTCTGCCGGCCAGCTCCGCGGCCGGCGCGCCACAGGGTTCGTAGCGCGACTGCGTTGGTTTGGCATTGTTATTCGCTGTGCATCCATGCGAAAGGAACCGCGAACCATGAAAATCGGAATACTCTGCGGCCGCGAATACAGCTTTCCTCCGGCCTTCATTGACAAGGTGAACGAGCTGGGCAAAAAAGACGGCATCACCGCCGAATTCGTGAAGCTCGGCGGTACGCTGATGGGCGAGCTGGCGCAATACAAGGTGATCGTGGACCGCATCTCGCACGAAGTGGAATATTATCGCGCGTATTTGAAACACGCCGTGCTGCAAGGCACGTACGTTATCAACAATCCCTTCTGGTGGACGGCCGACGATAAGTTCTTCAATTACGCCGTCGCCGCGAAACTCGGCCTGGCCATTCCGAAAACGGTCGTGCTGCCGCAAAAATCCTATCCGCCCACTGTGGACATCAATTCCGAATCGCTGCGCAACCTGATCTATCCGATTGATTGGGACGCGCTGCTCGATCACGTCGGCCGGCCGGCTTTTCTGAAACCTTACTCCGGCGGGGGATGGAAGCAGGTCTACAAAGTCCACAATCGCGAAGAGCTGATCGCGGCCTACGATGGCACCGGCCCCACCTGCATGACGTTGCAGGAAACGATTGATTTCAGCCAGTACGTGCGCTGCTTCACCTTCGGCAAAATGGATATTCTTCCCGTGGCGTACGATCCCAACGAGCGCCGCTACCTCGTCGAGCACAATTATCTTTCAACGGAAGTAGGAGCGCGCGTGGTCCGCGACGCGCAAACCATCAATCAAGCACTGGGCTATGAAATGAACACCATCGAATTCGCGATCAAGGACGGCGTGCCCTACGCGATTGATTTTCTGAATCCGGCGCCCGATTTCGAGCGCGACCGCATCACTGAATTTTATTTTACGCACGTGGTGGACCGCATGGCGCGCTTGGTGATTGACCGTGCCTTGCGCGGCGATCCCACGTATCCTTGGCCGCGCTGGGAAGAAATGCTGGGAATTGGCGCGGGGGCGGCGGGATTTATCGGCACGCCGGGAAAAAAGACTGTGGGAGCGAAGACTGCATGAGCGGTTCGGCCCCTGCTTCCCATTCGCAGCCCTCGCCCGGCGGAACGCCAGCGGAGGTGTGGCACCGGCTGCTGCGGCCCGATGTTGAGTTGGCTCCGGTGTTCCTCCATGAGCTGAACGCGCGGATGCGCGCCGAGCGGCTTACTTTCGGCGAGCGCATCCACTGCCCGTTTCTGCGTCCGTTTTTTCTTACCGCCGAAGACGAGCAGCGCGTCCGCACTGTGGCCGAAGCCATCGCCGCGCTGGGCGAACGCGTCGTGAAGCAATCACTCGCTGATCCTCGCTTGCTCGCACAATCCGCGCTGAGTCCGGAAGAGGAGCGCCTCGCGCGCATCAATCCGCGTTATGGCACTTCCAGCACGGCTTCGCGCCTCGATGCTTTTCTGTTGCCCGATTCGCTGCAGTTCGCCGAATACAATGCGGAATCTCCGGCGGGCCTGGGCTACGCCGAGACTCTTGCGAATGTGTTTCTCACGCTTCCGGTGATGCAGCGATTCGCGGAGCGTTACACTGTGCGCAAATTTCCGCTGATGCAATTGATGCTGGCCGCGCTGCTGGAAAGCTATCGCGAATGGGGCGGGGCCGCTGCGCTGCCGGTGATTGCGATCGTGGACTGGCGCGAGGTTCCCACCTGGAGCGAATTTGAGATTATTCAGGCACATTTTCAGAAGGAGGGCGTCACTACAGTATTAGCGGATCCTCGCGATCTGGTTTTCGCGGAAGGCCGCCTCTTGGGTCATGGCCGTCGCATTGATCTGGTGTATCGCCGCGTTTTGATCAACGACATCGTCGCGCGCAGCGCTGAGTGCGCGGCCCTGGTGAATGCTTACACTGCGGGCGCCGTTTGCGTGGCCAACGCCTTCACCTGCAAAATCCCGCACAAGAAGGCTTTTTTCGCCGTGCTCACCGACGAACAGAACTCCGCGCTCTTCAGCAGTTCCGAGCGCGAGCTGATTCGCCGCCATATTCCTTGGACGCGCCTGCTCGCCGACACGAAAACCACGCGCGACGGAGAATCTTTCGGCCTGCTGGAATACGTGCGCCGTCGCCGCGAGAATTTCGTGCTGAAGCCTAACGACGAGTACGGCGGCACGGGCGTGCAACTTGGCTGGGAAAATGACGAACGCCGGTGGGATGCCGCGCTCGATCGCGCCCTCGCCGATCGCCAGAGCGCCTGGGTGGTGCAGGAGCGCATCGCGATCCGCCGCGAAGTTTTCCCCATGCAAACGGAAAACGGCGTGCAGATGCGCGACATGCTGGTGGACTTCGCGCCCTACATCTTTCGCGGCAAAATGGCTGGCTGCCTGACCCGCCTGAGCTCTACGGGCCTCGCCAACGTAACGTCCGGCGGCGGCCAAGTTCCCAGCTTCGTAGTACAGCCAAAATCGTAGCGCTGTCACCCGAGGAACGCCACGCGATCGGCCCATCTTCCAGTTACACGGCACGCAGAGCACTCAAGTGTTGTTCTCACAGATTGTAGTTTCTTGTGGACACGCAATGAATACTCACCTACATTCAAAAAAGTATTTGAACTTTCAGATAGGGGAGAACAACAAGAGTTGATTGCCATTGATCCTCGGGCCGCGCAGAAGATTCAGTCCGAATTGATGTCCGGCGAAAGCATTTACTGGGTGGGGGTGCCAGACTCACGAGTAATTATTCATTCTGATGACTGGACGGTGATTCCATTCTCGCTTCTGTGGACTGGTTTTTTTGTTTTCTGGGAAGGTCAAGCATTGGGTTTCTGGCAAGATACTGCGAGGCGGGGCGGCACTAATATGTTTATGGTGCTGTGGGGAATCCCCTTTCTAATTATGGGCAACTACATAGTTTGGGGGCGATTCTTGCATGACGCGTGGTTGAAGAGGCGAACCTACTACGGCGTTACCAATCGCCGGTTGCTGGTTTTGCAAGAAGGATGGAAGCGGAAAACCAGCACGACATTTCTCGAGGAGATACCACAAATCGAACGCGAAGGAGCTTCCATAGGAACGCTTTGGTTCGGTACAAAGTATCCGGTGATCGTTCCGAGGGGCCAAAAGTCTCGGAACATGAGCCGGTTTTCGCTAGGAGATGTGCCTGTATTTGCGGACATCGCGGACGTGGATTCAGTCCATCGGCTAATCATGGATCTGCGCGCAAAAATCACGCCGCGACCGATTTCCTCTCCGGTTCTGACCTACTCAACTCGGGCGTAGCGCGCTAATTGGAGACGGCTGATAAGCTTCACCTCAATCCAATGGCAAAACTAACTGACACTATTTACAATATCTTGATGGACTTCGGAATTGCTCAACCCGAGCTGCTGCCCGGCGCGCGCAACGCCATCGAAACTTGCCTCGCGATTCAGCCCGGCGAACGCGTTGCGCTGATCGCCGACCTTGCCAGCAAGGCCGTGGCAGCGAGCCTTGCCGCTGCGCTCAAAGAACGCGATGCGATCTGCGAAGGGTTTCTGCTGGAAGATCTGGCGCCGCGCCCGCTGAAACGAGCGCCGCAACAAGTTCTCGATGCGCTGGGCCGCGCCGACGCCGGGATTTTGTGCATGCAGCCGATGACCGGTGAGCTCGGCGCGCGCAAGGACATCGTGGGAGTGGTCGAGCGGCGCCACATTCGCTACGCGCACATGATCGGCGTGACGCCGGAAATCATGCAGCAGGGCATGCGCGCGGATTACAACATGGTGGATCGCCTGAGCGAAAAACTTCTGCAGCGGATGCATTCCGCGCGCTCGCTCACCGTGCGCACGGAAGCCGGCACCTCGCTCGTCGCTACTTTCGATTCCGCGCTGGATTGGGTGAAGACCAGCGGCCTGATCAGCCGCCGGTATTGGTCGAATCTTCCCGCCGGCGAAGTTTTCACCACCCCGGCGAAAGTAGATGGCACTTTTGTCTGCGACGGAACTGCCGGCGACCATTTTTGCGGAAAGTATGGCGACCTGCAGCGCACACCGTTGGTGCTGGAAATTCAAGCGGGCCGTTTGCAGAAAGCCACCTGCGAGCGCAAGGATCTGGAAGAAGAATTTTGGAGTTATTGCCACACGGACGAAAATAGCGACCGCGTCGGTGAGTTAGCCTTCGGCACGAATCTCAGCCTATCGGACATGATCGGTGTGCTGCTACAGGATGAAAAATTGCCTGGCGTGCATCTCGCGTTCGGAGATCCCTATGGCAGTCAAACGCACGCCGCCTGGAGTTCGCGCACACATGTGGACGTCCTGGCCCGCCGCTGCGACGTGTGGATTGACGAAGAACAAGTGATCGAAAAAGGCCGCTACATGCTGGCGCGCCTGGGCCTGGCCTGATCGTCCGCTTGTCCTGGAAGGTCTTCTCTGCGTCTCTGCGGCAATTGTTTTTTCCTTTGTGTCTCTGTGGCGCACTAGATTCTCCGGTGTGAGCTACGCGCGCCACTTCAGAACAATCTCGAAACGTATTCCCACATCTGATGCTTCCAGAACGGCCAATCATGCCCGCCCTGGGGGCCCCAATCATCGAGCGAATGCCGAATTCCCTTATCCGCCAAAATCTTAGATAAACGATACGACGGCCCGCTGTTCTCCCAAGGCCCATTGCCCGTAGCGATATGGATATCGCACTGCGCCAGCTGCCCGAAAAGATTCGGGTCCGAAAGATTCGCCAGATAATCTACAGGATTATTGAAATAAGTGTTGTCGTCGTACATGCCGCTCATGAAGCCGCGAATATCGTAAACGCCGGAAAGCGCGAAGCAGCGCCGGATCACGTCCGGATGCTTGAACAAACTATTCGCCGCATGGTACGCGCCGAACGACGCGCCCATGGTGGAAATCGCGATGCCCGGCGATTGGCAATTGTTCCAGATGAAGGGAACCACTTCCTCGCGCACGTACGCATCGAATTGCGATTGCACGTAGCTGCGATGGAAGGGATGCGCGCCCTTATTGTAAAACCCCGCCCAGTTGACCGAATTCACGCTGAAAAATTTCACACGCCCGGCGTCAATCAGCGGCGCGAGGCTTCCGATCAGGCCTTGCCCCTCGAGCTCCCATTCGTCTCCCGCGCTGGTGGGAAATCCCAGCAGCGGCGGGCCCCAGTGCCCGTACACAACCACGCCCAATTCCATTCCCAGGCGGTGCGAATACCAGCGGTGATATTCCCTCTTCATGTTGCTCCTGCGCGCAGGCGGCCGCCGGGAACGCCGGCGAGTGCCTGAAGCGCGCGATATTATACGGCGTTTGCGCGTTGCTGGAATGGAAAGAATCCTCCGTGGGGCCGGCAATATTCAGATGACCGTTGCCCGTCTTAATTCTATAGTGAGCCTGGGTCATGTCCACTAATCAGTCACTCACGCCGCTCACGCCGCCCGCGTCGGGACTCGAAGCTGATGCCGCGAATGCCAATTCATCCGGGCGCCTGCTCTGCCTGGACATCTTCCGCGGCCTCGCGGTGGCCGGGATGATTCTGGTCGACAATCCTGGCAGCGACGAAAAGGTTTATTGGCCCATCGCGCACGCCGAATGGAATGGTTGGACTCCGGCCGATTTCATTTTCCCATCGTTTCTGTTTCTGGTGGGCGTCTCGATGGTTTTCTCGTTTGCGAAGCGCCGCGAAAAGGGCGAGTCGCGCGGGCAAATCCTGCAACACGCCGTCGTACGCAGCCTGCTCCTGGTCGCCATCGGCCTTTTTGTGAACGCTTCGCCCTTCATCGGCGTGGATTTCCACGCCCTACGCCTCGAAGGAGTGACGCAACGCATCGCGCTTTGTTACTTCGCCGCCGCGATCCTGGAATTGTGGTCAGACCGCCGCGGACAAATCATTGCCATCGTTGCCTGCCTCTTCGGTTATTGGGCGCTAATGCGGTTTGTTCCGGTGCCGGGACTCGGGGTTCCTGGCCGCGACATTCCGTTCATGGACCCCAATCGAAACCTGGCGGCGTGGCTCGATCGCAAGCTTTTCATGGGGCATCTCTTCGACGGCACGCGCGACCCCGAAGGAATCCTCAGCACCGTCCCGGCCATCGCGACCACATTGCTCGGCGTGTTGACGGGCCATTGGCTGCGCTCGCAAAAACCTCCGGCAAACAAAGCAAGCGCAATGCTACTCGCCGGAATCCTGGGCTTGATAGCAGGCGAAGCGTGGAACATCTGGTTCCCGATCAACAAGAATCTTTGGACCAGCTCGTTCGTCGTTTTCAGCGGCGGCTTCGCGCTGGTATTTCTCGCGATGCTGTATTGGGTGCTCGAAATCAAGCGCTGGCGCGGAGCGTGGACTACTCCTATTCTCGTTTTCGGAATGAACGCAATTGCAGGCTTTGTGGCCGATTCGTTCGTGTACGGCCCTGGCTACACTCTTACCCTGAAGCGCCCGGACGGAGTCACATTGAGCTGGCACGACGCGGCCCAAGCCAAGCTCGTGTCGCTCGGCGCCAGTCCGCCGAACGCATCTCTGATTTATTCGTTGGGCGCGGTGGTTTTTTGCTGGATACTTCTGTGGTTTCTGTGGCGCAAGCGCATTTTCCTGAAAGTCTGAATCTCCAGCGATCCGCTGGTAGTATAAGTGGAGGCGTGGCTCACAGCTGCGTTGTTTCGAATCACGCGGGCAGGAAATGCGCACCGCCAAATAACCAGAGGAGGAATTGCATTTGCCCTTTGCCTCAGAATTGACCGCCGAACTCGCCGCCGCCGGCCCGGGGCAATTGCAGAAACATGAAAGTTTCTCCTCGCGTTTTCTGCGCAAGAAACGCGACCTGATCGTCTATCTGCCGGGCATTTATCAAAAACGCCCCGACTTGCGCTTTCCCGTGCTGTATCTCGAGGACGGCCAAAATCTTTTTGATCCTGCGACTTCTTTTATCCCGGGCATGTACTGGCGGGTGGGCGAAACTGCCGACGCATTGATCGCGCAAGGCGCAATCCAGCCGCTGATCATCGTCGGCATCTACAACACCGGCAAACAGCGCATCAACGAATACACGCCCACGCGCGATCGGAAACTTGGCGGCGGCAAGGCCGACAAGTATGGCCGGCTGTTGGTGGAAGAATTAAAACCATTCATCGAATCGCAATATCGCGTGGTCGACGGCTCGACGAACGCCGGCATCGGCGGCTCATCGCTCGGCGGACTGCTGACGATCTATCTCGGGCTGAAGTATCCGGAAGTTTTCGGCAAGCTTGCGGTGCTATCTCCGTCGGTGTGGTGGAACCGCCGCGCCATTCTTGATTTTGCGGCCCACGCGCCCCTTGCCGCCCGCCCGCGCATCTGGCTCGATGTGGGCACGAGAGAAGATACGCACACCGTCGCGAATGTCAGCGCCCTGCGCGATACGCTGTTCAAGCGAGGTTGGCAGGATGGAGGCGATCTGCACTTCGAAGTGATCGATGGCGCGCAGCACAACGAAGCCGCGTGGGCCGAGCGCGTCGGACCGTTCCTGCAATTCCTATTTCCCGCCGGAGAGTCCGCAGTATAATCCGCGCTCACGGCGGAATCGGGCTCAGCCATCACGCAGCAAGAGTTCGGAGGGCACAAGTGTCGGAAGCGCGCCCGTTGACGATTCTCTGCATCACCTCCTACGAGAAAGGCCAGGAATTCCTGCGCGCTTGCAAGGAGCAAGGCTGCCGGGTGCTGCTGCTCACGGTGGAAAAATTCCGCGACGGCGACTGGCCGCGCGAATCCATCGACGAAATGTTCTACATGCCTCCGGACCTGCCCACTTGGGCGATCATAAACACTGTGAGCTATATGGCGCGCTGGCAGCCGATTGACCGCATCGTTGCGCTCGATGAATTCGACATGGAAAATGCCGCTGCGTTGCGCGAACACCTGCGCATCCCTGGCATGGGCCTCACCACCGTACGCCATTTCCGCGACAAACTGGCTATGCGCGGCCGCGCGAAAGAGGCTGGCATCAACGTCCCGGAATTTATCCACGTGCTCAACCACGCCAGCTTGCAGGAATTCATGGAGCGCGTGAATCCGCCGTGGCTGTTGAAACCCCGTTCGCAGGCTTCGGGCATCGGCATGAAGAAAATTCACGCCGCCGCCGATCTTTGGCCGCTGCTGGATCAATTAGGGGACGAGCAATCCCATTACCTGCTGGAACAATTCGTTCCCGGCGACGTGTTCCACGTGGATAGCATTGTTTCCGAAAGCAAAGTGGTGTTCGCGGAAGTTCACGCCTACGGCTCGCCGCCGCTGGATACTTCTCATCACGGGGGCGTGTTCACCACGCGCACGCTTTTGCGGACGGCACCTGAAGTGAAGTTGTTGAAGCAGATCAATCGCGATTTGATCGAGGCGCTGCGCCTGGTGCGCGGCGTCACGCACGCCGAATTTCTGCGCGCGCACGCGGATGGGAAATTCTATTTCATCGAAATTGCCTCGCGCGTCGGTGGCGCCTACATTTCCGATGTTGTGGAAGCCGCCACCGGCGTCAATCTGTGGCGCGAGTGGGCGCGCATCGAGACGAAGCCGGCCAAGACTCCGTACGTGTTGCCGAAACGCCGCCGCGATTACGGCGGCGTGGTGCTCTCGTTGGCGCGCCAGGAAGCGCCGGACACTGCCGCCTACAACGATCCCGAAATCGTGCAGCGCATCACGAAAAAATATCATGCGGGATTTATTCTGCGCGCGCCCAAGCCCCAACGCATCGCCGAAGTGCTCGATTCCTACGCCGCGCGCTTCCGGGAAGATTTTCTCGCTACCGCTCCCGTGCCCGACAAACCTTCCTCATAATTGCGCTTCTGGAATTGTTTTGGCGTCGTTGCCGCAACTTGCCTTGGCTGCCGAACGACTAAGAGGTGACGGTGGCCGCAAGCTTCGCACGGCAAGTGGTGAGCATTTGCAACACTTCGGTTCGCTGGGGCTCGTTCTGGCGAGGAGCACATTGTTCGAGAAAGCGAACAGCGTCCGCATGCCGTTCGAGTCTTACGAGCAACACACCAAGTTTCAGCGCGGCCAGGTCGTTGCCTGCGTTTAAATCCAGCGCGCGGCGAAATCCACGCTCTGCGCCGGCTGCATCGTTGCAGAACAGCCGCACGGTGGCCCAGTCGCACCAAATGTCGCTGGTTTCGCGCTGCCGGAGCGCTTCGGCGAAAAGTGCGGAAGCCTGTTCGAATTGTCGCTCACAGAAATGCTGGACGGCTTTTTGATAGGGACCATCGAGAGGCAAAGGAATACCTGCGCGTGTGCAAAGGGTTTCGGCGATCTGGAGCAGATCCTTTCCGTCGGTTGCAGGCAAGTACATGGCGCGAATCAGGGCGTTGCCTTTCATCGTTGCGAGGGGAACGCTGCGGCTCAGCAGCACTGCAAGAAGCAGCGCAAACTCCGAGTCGCGAAGATTCGTGCTGCTTCCAATCAGTTCGGACGCGATCTCCGCGCGCCACCAATGATTCGGGCGGGAGAGCGTAACCAGAAAATCCGCAAATATTTCGAGTTTCTGCTCGCCCGGAAGTTGCGACCGGTAAACCGTCTGCAGTAGATGCGCCGCCAAATCCGCATAGGGGGTCTTAGGCGGCGCTAGCGGATTGACTTCCGAGTTGAAAGCGAGCTGATAATCCGCCACAGACTTGGATTTGGCCATGCGGTAACTGAAAAGCGGCTCGGGGACCTTCACGAAGTCCCCAAGCAGCAGCAGTTCCTCGATCAAGATGACGTCAAAACCCCACACACCCAGCCCTAAAGACATTTTCTTGGCGTTTTCCAGGCGCAGCAAGCCGTACGTTGCAAACCACCCTGCGAGGTTAATCAATTCATGAATGCGCTGTGGAGGCGTCATGCCCAGGGTTTCGAGGTTGGAATATTTTTTGTTGGACCAGTCACTGTGCGGAAGGCCGTCCGCGTCAATGAAATTAATTTCCGTACAACAACAAATGGCTTCGGGATGCGCCGCGAGCTTTTCCAGGCACTTGCGAATGTAGGACGGGTGGAAAAGATCGTCGTGCGCGGCCCACATGAAGTATTCGCCCCTTGCTTCATGCACCACGCGCGCAAAGTTCCAGGGCATCCCCTGATTTTGCGGCTGGCGTATGTAGCGAATGCGCGAATCACGCGCTGCAAATTGCCGGCAGATTTCTTCGGTGCGGTCAGCAGAATTGTTATCGGAAATGATCATCTCAAAGTGCGCATAGTCCTGCGCCAGCAGCGATGCGAGCGCCAGCCCGAGATACTGCTCTGCGTTGTAGATCGGCATTCCAATGCTGACGAGCGGCTGCGGCGTTGCGCCGCGCGATGATCCATCTGATGGAGCGTGAGCCGGTTCGCTGCGCGCAGACGGCAGACGGGAAGGAGCGTCGAGACATGAAAATACTGAGGCCAGGCCGCCGTTCGCGAATGTTTCCAGTTCGCTGCGCCGCTGCGCGGTGGCCTGCGCGTACATGTCCGTCTGTCCGTCGCGAATAATCAGGTTGCTCTGGTCGCCCTTGCGAAATACATTCGGCGGCTTGCGAAACTCCTGCTTCTCGTAGCAGCCATCCCAGGTGACCATCCGGCAGGGATTGCCGCGCGCCTGGAACCATCGCGTGAAGTTCCATGCGCCGCTTTCGAACTTGTAACATTTGTCGCGACTGTCAATGAGGTGCGGGTACTGCCGGAAAATCTTCGGATTGTAGCCGTAGAACGAGGTACGGATGTGCGGATTCAATTCTCCCGGAACAAACGGGAGTGTTTCGTAGGATGCGCTGGCGCCGTAAAGACCTTCGCCGAATTCCACTCGGGCTTCGGCCAAGCGCCGCAGCCACCCCGCGCGCTGAAAATAAACGCGCGCATTGGCGATCACCAGAAAATCGCAATCAGCCGTTTGCGCGGTTTCTTGCGCTGCGCCGCAATCCCATCCGCCTCCGCGATAGATTGCGAAAGTCGCCGGCGAACCTTTGAACAATTGCGTCAACTGATCGCTGGCAGGCCCGTTGCAGCACACAACGACCAGCTGATGCTCCACCCCCGGCGGGAACAGCCGATAGGTATCCGAAAACTTCCTGGCGCTTATGCCGTAGGCGGCCCAATCGTCAATCGGAATCAAGTACGCCAAAACTATTTTCATTTTCACGCCTGCGAAGCCAGCGTCGGCTTGTGGCTCACACCTTGACCGCTTCCGTCTTGAAGCATTCGTTTGCGCGTTCCACGCTGAATTCCATTCCGACCACCGCTCGGGCGCCCAGCTTCGCATGCGTCGCTTGCTTCGCTTTGCGAACCACTATCATCGAATTCAGAAATTCCAGGCTATCCACCCATCCTTCCGCAATGAAAGCCGGCAGTGCATCCTTGCGAAAGAAGCCGCTCAAAAGTATGTTCAGGGAGAGGTCGCCGGACCAATGCTCATAATTTACGACGTCGGTCAGCAGCTTGAAGAGCTGCTGCGCCGACGACTCGCGCAGCACTCCGCCGCCCCAGTTCTCCCAATACAGCGCGTGGGAATCCTCGACGATGTACAATCCGCCGGGAGTGATCAGCGGGAAGTAATTGACGAACGCGGCGAGTACGTCGGAAGAGGTATGCGACCCGTCGTCAATGAACAGATCGATGGGCTTGGCTTTCACGGCGATGCGGGTGTAAACGTCCTGACTGTTAGCGTTGCCAACGAGCACGGTAATTCGTGCGTCGTCGTATTTCAGGTTTGCACAAAGCGGATTGATGTCGCAGCCAATAATATTGGCGGCACTGCGAAAATATTTCCCCAAGACCTCCAACGAGCCGCCGTTTTGTACGCCAATCTCCACGATATTGATGCGAACGTCGCGAATCGGGGCGAATAAGCGCTCGTAGGTTTGCAAGTAGCTTTCCCACTTGTCACTGGATTTGCCCTGATGCGCGTGATGAAGTTCCGCGTATGTGCCGGTCACTCGACCCCTCCTGCTGACGATCCGCAATTTGCGATTTCCACCAAATCACTGTGTCGCGCAGGCCTTTCGCCAGGTCGCGAGAGGCGCGCCATCCGATGCCGCACGCGAGCTTTCGCACATCGGCAACGAGCAAATGAGGCTCGGATGGTTTGTCCGGCAATGCCGCGAAAACCGCGCGATCGCGCGCGTCTAGAATCGCGGCGATCATTTCCACGATAGTTTTCAGCTTCACTGGCTCACCAGAGCCGATGTTGATCGCGCCCGTGAAGTCGCTGGTGCCGACGGCCCGCACGGCGGAAGCTGCGTCTTCCACATGGAGAAAATCGCGGATGTGCTCGCCGCCGGTGCACCGCGCAGTCTCTCCCCGCAGCAGCGACAAGATCATCGACGGCACAAGGCGTGACTCCTTCTCCCGGGGCCCGTACAAATGAAAAAAACGCAGCCACGCGAATTGCATCGCTTTCTTGCAGCAATACGCCTGCAAGATCTCGCGCAATCCGTTCTTGCATGCGCCGTACAAAGTTCGTGGCCGCAGGGGCGTGCGATCCTCGGAAAGAAACCCATAGTCCCAGTCATATTCCGCGCACGAACCTGCGACAACCAGTTTTCGACAGGCAACGTCGCAGAGTCCGCGCGCCAGTTGCAGGCTCGCTTCGACGTAGTCAAGGTTTTCGGGCGCGCTCCAGTACTCTCCTGGTTGCGTGCACCAGGCCAGATGGATCGTCAATTCCGGGCGGATATCCTGCAGTGCGGAGCGCACCGCCGCGAGATTCATAAGATCGAGTTCCACCATGTGTATTTCGCCGGGTCTGCGTTGTCGCCGCTCCACGGACGAGATGTTTCGCGTCATCGCGAAAATCTCGTCTCCCTTTCCGGCGAGAGCCTCGACCACGTGCGAGCCTATGAATCCCGCCGCGCCTGTGACCAGCACGCGCACGCTCAGACCCAACCCCCGGCATCCCGTGAAAGCAATGCGAAATTGGCATCCTTCTCCGAAATCACCGTGGGCCACGAGGGCCAGCGAATATCGAAAGCCGGATCGTTCCATCGTCTGCCGCGCGCGCATTCCGCGTAGTAGAACTCGGACATCTGGTAGAACACTTCCGCGTCATCCACCAGAGTTTGAAAACCGTGAGCGACGCCCTCGGGTACGAAAATCGTTTTGCGGTTTTCGGCTGTAAGCTCCACCGCGATCCACTCCCCGTTGGTTGGCGAATCTGTGCGCAAGTCAACCAGCACGTCATAGATTCCACCACGCGTGCAGCGCACGAGTTTCGCTTCTGCGTGCGGCGCCACCTGGTAGTGCATCCCGCGCAGCGTTCCCTTGCGGAGATTGAAAGAAATGCTGCACTGCGCGATCCGCGGGTTCAGTCCGTGCAGTTCAAATTCTCGCGCGCAGAACGTGCGTGCGAAAAAACCGCGCTCGTCCTCGCTCGGCTTCGGCTGAATCACGTACGCGCCGGAAATTCTGGTGGGCACAAAGCAGAGCGCGTCCGGTCCGTCGCCAGACCGTTCGAGCAACTCGGTTTGCGCGCCGTCCGACACCGCGGAATCCTGGGAATCGTGCGCGTAATTCACGAACAAGCCTCCAGCGCCGCAGCCGGTGCGAACTGCACTACACGCGGCTGTGGAATCGGAACGATGAAGCGGCCGCCACGCCGCTGGTATTCGGTTTGCTGCTCCAAGATTTCTTCGGCGAAATTCCAGGTCAGCAGCAGGGCGTACTCCGGCATCTGCTCGAGCAGCTTTTCCGGCGCGTATACCGGCAGATGTGTGCCGGGCGTGTACAGCCCCTGCTTCGCCGTGCTGCGGTCGACTACGAAATCCAGCGTCTCGCGGCCAATGCCAAAATAATTCAGCAGCGTGCTGCC
>Ga0210394_10004490_pt1 | contig 16277 bp, 14 predicted proteins | sample IncBWC12MmetaG_FD_160121 | JGI IMG/M metagenome (GOLD analysis project Ga0210394, IMG submission 160121) | Forest soil microbial communities from Barre Woods Harvard Forest LTER site, Petersham, Massachusetts, United States - Inc-BW-C-12-M | ecosystem: Environmental > Terrestrial > Soil >... | reverse complement strand
TTTTGCTCAGCGGTGTGGCGCGCTACCTCTTTGTGCCCTTGGCCGAGGCGGTGGTTTTCGCCATGCTTGCCTCCTACCTCCTTTCCAGGACGCTGGTCCCGACGCTGGTCATGTACATGCTGAAGCTTAACGAAGGCCGTGAAGAGTCGCGCGGCGTATTCACGCAACTGCAAAAGGGATTTGAAAAAGTGTTCGAAGGGCTCCGCCGCAGATACCGTGGCCTGCTGGCCCGTTGTGTCGGGAACCGCAAGGTCTTCATTCCCGCATTTCTCGGCATTTGCATCTGCGTTTTTCTCCTCGTGCCGTGGCTCGGCCAGGACTTCTTTCCCCAGTCCGACAACGGCCAATTCATTCTGCATATAAGGGCGAATACCGGCAGGCGGATCGAGGAAACCGCCCGCCTCGCCGATCTCGTCGAGGACTCCATCCGCAGGGATATTCCTTCCGCGGAATTCGACAACATTCTCGACAACATCGGACTGCCCTACAGCCCGTTGAACACGATGCACTCAACCTCCGGAGTGATGGGCGCGAACGACGTCGATGTCCTGGTCTCGCTCCGCCCGGACCACCACCCCACCGCCGATTACGTACGTGAGCTCCGTGAGAAGCTGCCGCGCGAGTTTCCGGGCGTCACCTTTTACTTTCTTCCCGCCGACATCGTGACCCAGATCCTCAACTTCGGTCTTCCCGCGCCGATCGATGTGCAGATCGAAGGTAGCAACGTCGAGGCCAGCCATGAAATTGCTGAGAAGCTCATGACCCAGATGCGGCAGGTGCCCGGCCTCACGGACGTGCACATCCAGCAGACCCTTGACTACCCGACCCTTGAAGTCACCGTGGACCGCACCAAAGCTTCCCAGGCGGGATACACAGAGCGCGACGTGGCCTCGAGCGTCTTGAATACGCTCAGCGGAAGTTTTCAGATTACGCCGATGTTTTTCGTCAACTGGAATAACGGAGTCAGTTACAACCTGGTGACACAGACGCCACAGTACCGGCTGCAAACAGTTAAAGACATTCAGGACATTCCGATCGCGGGAGGCAACAAGGCAAATCCGGAGATTCTTGCCGACGTGGCCTCAATGCAGCGATCACACGAGATGGCCATCGTATCGCACTACAACATCCGTCGCGTGATTGACGTCTACGGCGCGGTGCAGGACCGTGATCTGGGGGCGGTCAGTCGTGAGGTGCAACGCATCGTTGACGCCAACCGAAACCTGCTGCCGCGTGGCACCTTTATTAGCGTGCGCGGCCAGGTGGAGACCATGCGCAGCTCCTACCTCGGATTGATCGCCGGGCTGGGGTTCGCGATTCTTCTGGTGTACATGCTCATCGTAGTCAACTTCCAGTCCTGGCTCGATCCCTTCATCATCATCACCGCGCTTCCCGCAGCCATGGCGGGCATTGTTCTGTTTCTGTTCTTCACGCGTACGACGCTAAGCGTTCCCGCACTTATGGGAGCCCTGATGTCCGTTGGCGTTGCCACGGCCAACAGTATTCTGGTTGTTTCCTTCGCCAAGGAAAGGCTGCACGCGCATGGCAATGCCGAAAGAGCCGCGCTGGAGGCTGGCAGCACCCGATTCCGGCCGGTCATCATGACCGCGCTCGCCATGATTATCGGCATGGTGCCCATGGCGCTCGGTCTCGGAGAGGGGGGCGAGCAAAACGCACCGTTGGGACGCGCCGTCATCGGGGGCCTGCTGTGCGCCACAATCGCGACGCTCCTGTTCGTGCCATCGGTGTTCGCACTCGTCCATAACCGCAAACCGGGTGCTTCTCCCGATCTTTCAGAGGGATCTCAAGATCACGCACAAGCGTGACACGGAGCTAAACCATGACAAAAAATGAATCGAGTACTCTCACCGCCGTCGAAGAATCACTCGCGATGGAGCACTCCACTCCGGAGCGTCTGAACGCAAAACGCGCGCTCGTAGCCGTGGCAGTCTTGGCCGCCTGCCTTGGGTTGGCGGTTTTCAGCGGAATACACTCGCGGCTCGCCGCCGAAACAAAACTGCGCCGCGCCACGCAGGCTACTGCCATTCCCTTTGTGGATGTGGTGTATCCCAAGGGGGGATCCGACGGGGGGAAATTGCACTTCCTGGCAATACGCAGGCATTCACGGATACTCCCATCTATGCCCGGACCAGTGGCTACGTGAAGCACTGGTACGCGGACATCGGAGCACGGGTGAAGCAAGGCCAGCTGCTTGCCGTCATCGAAACCCCTGAACTCGACGAGCAGCTTCGACAGGCCCGCGCTGATCTTGAGAACGCCCAGGCCAACCTCGAAATCGCGCAAATCACCGCAGCGCGCTGGCAAAACCTTCTGAAGACCGACTCTGTTTCCCATCAGGAAACCGATCAGGCGGTGAGTGCCCTGCACTCGAACCAGGCACTGGTGAACTCGAACAAGGCAAACGTAGAGCGGCTCGAACAATTGCAGGCCTTTGAACGTATCACGGCGCCTTTTGACGGAATCATCACCGCCCGCAACACAGACATCGGAGCCCTGATCCAAGCGGGCGATAACGCAGGTCCAAAAGAGCTCTTTCACGCGGCCGCCATTCAGAAGCTGCGCGTGTACATTGCGGTTCCTGAAATCTACGCCGCATCGGTGAGAACGGGTGAGAAAGTCAGGTTGACACTGGATGCTTTTCCGGGGGAGACCTTCACTGGAGCCACCGTGCGAAATGCTGACGCCATTGACGTCGCCTCGCGCACCCTGAATGTCGAGGTTGACGTTGACAATCCGTCAGGACGGCTCCTTCCCGGGGCCTATGCCTTCGTTTACTTCAAAGTTCCTGCCAGTGCCGGCGCGGTCACGATACCTTCAAACGCTTTGCTGTTCCGCGCCGAAGGCTTGCGTGCAGGAGTTGTCCGCAACGGCCATGTCGAACTCGCGCCAATTACTATCGGGCAAGACTACGGCAACAGCGTCGAGGTAGTCTCCGGTCTGACCCCGCAGGATGCAGTCATCACGAATCCCTCGGATTCCCTCGCAAATGGATCTCCCGTACAGGTCGTCAGCAAAACGGCGGGTGGAGCAAAGCAATGAGGCGGAGACTCCTCATTGTATTTACCAGTTCACTCTGCCTGCTGTTGCCAGGCTGTATGGTCGGTCCCAAATACGCCAGGCCAACAGCTCCCTTGACGTCAAACTTCAAAGAGGCGGACGGATCGAAAGAAGGAGAAGGATGGAAGGTGGCGCAGCCGGGAGATACTGTTCTCCGCGGAAAGTGGTGGGAGCTTTACGGCGATACAAAATTGAATGAGCTGGAAGAGCAGGTGGACCCTTCCAACCAGAGCTTGAAGATTGCCGAAGCAAACTTTCGCGAGGCCCGCGCGGCGGTCCGATTCAGTCGCGCCTCGCAAGCTCCCACAATCGGAACCGCTCCCAGCATTTCTGCTGTAAGGGATTCAGCCAATCAGCCTTATTTCCCGGCAAGCGAGGCCAACAATGGCACGGGAGACTTCACCCTTCCACTGGATCTCTCCTATGAGATCGATCTTTGGGGGCGCGTGCGCCGCACCGTTACAGCTTCAAGAGAACAAGCCCAGGCCAGCGCTGCGGACCTTGAAACGGCGCGTTTGAGTCTCCACGCCGAAGTCGCAATCGACTATTTCGAGGTGCGCAGTGCGGATGCACAGAAGAAGCTCCTCGACGACACCGTAAATTCCTACCGTGAAGCACTCGATTTGACGAAGAACCGCTTCGAGGGTGGTGCCGCACCCAAATCGGACGTCGCACAGGCGCAAACCCAGCTCGATGCCGCACGTGTTCAGGCGTCGGACATCACGGTTCAGCGGGCACAGTATGAACATGCTCTGGCGATCCTGGTCGGCGAGCCTCCTGCCGCCTTCAATCTGCCCCCCGTTCCGCTGAATTTCCATTCGCCATCGATGCCGTCCGTCCCTGTGGCTCTGCCCGCCGAGCTGCTCGAGCGGCGTCCCGATATCGCAGCAGCCGAACGTCGCATGGCAGCCGCCAACGAGCAGATCGGGATTGCGCGCGCGGCTTATTACCCGACACTCAACCTGGCTGCGGTTGCTGGCCTGGAAGGTTCTTCCTTATTGAACTGGTTCAATTGGCCGAGTCGATTCTGGGCGGTCGGACCGGGACTGTCGGAGACACTGTTCGATGCAGGGAGACGGCGGGCCACGACAGAGTCGGCGAAGGCTGGTTATGACGGCGCCATCGCCAACTATCGTCAGACCGTACTGACCTCCTTTCAGCAGGTAGAAGACAACATCGTGGTTTTGCGCGTACTGCAGACGGAATCAGCGCAACAGCACGAAGCGACTGGAGCGGCCGAAGAATCCCTGCGTCTGTTTCAGAATCGATACGCAGGTGGTGTCGATACCTATCTGCAGGTGGTGACATCGCAAACTACCGCGCTCGCGAACGAGCGAAACGACATCGATATTATGCGGCGGCAATTTGAGGCAAACGTTCTTCTGATCAAGGCTCTGGGAGGAGGCTGGGATATCTCAACCTTACCTAAGCTCTGAGCGGAGTTCTGGTCTTGAGCGAGCAGCTCGAGCAAACAAAAAGGAATTGTCATGAACCATCAAGGCAGCTGCGTCTCGGTCGACCACTGTGATCGCGATCCATACGCAAGTTCGCACACTCGCAAGTGCGTCCTAGAAGCCTCCATCGTCCGGGCCGGCATCGGCGAGAGCTTCGGAGAATATCTCGAGATCTGCGACGTCTTTTGCGCCGCTGAGATCGAGGCATGAAGGAAATTTTGATTATCGCGGCACGTCTGCTGATTCTTGCGATTTTCGTCGCCTTGATCGCGTTCTATAACTTTGTATTCTGGCATTGGCGGAACGATGCGAGGCGGCGCGATTTGCCGTGTGCCAACTCGCCCAACCGACGCGATATAAAAGGGGCGCCCTTTTAGATTGCGCGAAATCGGGGCAAAACCACTTGATTGCATAACCAGGTCGGCTCCCTTCTCCCGAGCCGGTGGTCTCGGCAAACCAGAGTCTACTCGGGTCGAGGAGCCGACATTGCCGGAGAGGTAAGGTAGGCGTGCGGGCTCAATCAGCACCGTCGCTCGCGGTCTTTCGTTCGTTGCCGTTGTCCTGGCCGACTCAGTTTCGTTTTCGGGGAATGCGGATCGACCAGTGCGCTCGCCGGCGTTCTCTTGGGCGTCGGCCTGGCCATCGCGCCGCGAAGGGATTCTGGAGACGGAAAGATTGCAATGAGCGAAATAATGAGATAGGCTGTCGCGCATATTTTCCTTGTAGGACCAGAACGTGCGACTCCGAGTTCTGACAACGAGTCTCTGTGTATCTCTCCTGGGTTTGCTCGAAGTAAGCTGCGGCACAACAGTACAGAGCGTTCCTAACCCGCCGCAGGTTGCTTTTCTTCCGCAAACCTTCCAGCCGCCAGAGAACTGCCTGCCTTGCCATCAACGCCAATTTAACGAATTGCGAAGTGCGGTGAAATCGGGCTACCGCAACGTAAGTCCACTGTTCAACGGACTGGAGTCGGCGGGCAATCTGGCGAATGGTGGATTGCTGCGGCCGGTGTATTCGGACAGTAAGGTTGTGCTGCCCGACGGAACGCTGCTCAACACAAATATGTATACATCGCCGATCCTGACCGAGACCCGGCAGGTACAGGCAGGGTTCTGCTTTACATGCCATAACGCGAACGTCGAGGTCTTGGGCAACGACCCGAACAATCGGGAAGTTCCACAGCTCGCTGGCCTGGGTACCTGCAATCCTGCGCCGCCCGCGGGTCAACAGTGTTTTCAGCCGCAAGCGTTCCGACCACTACGAGATTACGTGATGGTGGATGCCAACGGGAATCAGCTGTTGCCGCCCGCCCCGGGCGGCGATCCGCCGTCGGGCGCCCAGCCGTCCCTGGGCGCCGCGGGAATTACCTGCGATTTTTGCCACGACGAAGCCGGCCCCGATCTGAATCGCAGCTTTCAGATGGACGGGTTCGCGAATACGAGCCTACTGCTGAATCAAACGATATTGAAAACCGGACCCTTCTCAGATCCAGTCGCCGTGAAGAACAACTTCCACGTGGCCAACCGCAATCCCAGCGACATCGCGTTTCTCACCAACGGAAGCTTTTGCAACACCTGCCATGATGTGCGCGTGCCCAATCGGAACCTGACGGCCGAAGAACACAACATGAATCCCGGCGGGCAAAACGTCAGTTACTTCCGCCTGGAAAATTTAAGCACGGAGTGGCAAATCGGTCCTTATAACGGCACAAGTAATCCGTTCGGCAAATTGGTGCGCTGCCAGGACTGCCATATGTCGCTGTTCCCCTACGCGGGCACTTCCACCTATCAGGTCGGAGACATGACGGTGACGAGTCCGACGCCGGGCGTGTTTGCCACCGATTACGCTGCCGTGCCAGGAGTTGCAACGGCCGACAATGCTCCGCTGCAGCAACGGCAAGTGGTGGAGCACTACTTCACGGGAGTCGATGTGCCACTACTGTCACCCACCGAATTGAGCGCACGACTCGGCCCCAACTATCCGGACCCCTATGGGGCGGGGATCGACACACACGGGGTGCCAAACGGGCTGGCGACGCGGCGGCAGGATCTGATGATGGCGGCGGCGCGAATCAGTCTGAGTAAGACGGACACAGCGGCACAGCTGGGACAGACGTTTACAGTGCGCCTGGAGGCAGTGTCTTTGACCGGGCACCGGCTGCCGGCGGGGTTCTCCCAGGAGCGGACGGTGTACGTGCAGTTGGCCGTGACCGATGCCAACGGATTCCTGCTTTACCAGTCCGGTTACGTCGTCGACAAACCGCATCCGAATACCGGCGAGACATCGCCCGACGGCAATCTGGACGACGAAGACCTCGAACATCTTCACGCTGTGGTCGACCCTGGTTCATTTACGGCAACCTACACGAGCGGGACCGGGACCAATGGCGGCAACAACATAGTGTTTGAAGCCGGCCCGGATGATGGGCCGGATGCGCGTATCTATGAAGGGGCGCAGGAAGGCCTGGTGCTCTTCCGGAACGAGCTGACTCATATCTTCCTCCCCGGACAAGCGCTCGGCCGTATTGATGCTGCGACAGGCAAACCCGTTTTGGCGCAAGGAGTGCACTTCGAAGAAACGTTCCAGGCGGCGCTGGCAAACACCGTGGATAATTTCCGTTCGTTGCAGCCGCTGCATCCGCGAACCTACAACTACGAAATCCAGCTCCCCACGGCGCAGCAGCTGCAGGCGATCGGCGTGACCGTTCAGGGGCCGCTGCACGTTCATGCACAAATTAATTTCGAGCACTTTCCCCCGCTCTTCATGAGGTTCCTTGCCGGCGTTACGGGTGCGACGGGGCCGACGGGACATAGCTTGAACCTGGTGGATGAGCAGCGCATTGACACCTACTTGAAAAATATAAAGGGCATCGCCTCGGACGACTTTACGGTGAACTTGACGCCATGAAACTAGCTTACCGATTGCCAATTTTGATCGTAGTTGGTCTTGCGGTGCTGCTGGTCTCGGTTTTCGCGCAGCAAGGCAATTACACTCCGGGAGAGTTTCAGAGCAGCAACCCCAACTATCCGAAACCGAATCCCTTTTATTTCGAAGGCAAGATTGACTGGAATTTGCTGAACATTACCCAGCCGGCGAACGCCTGGGAATACCTGCAGCGCGGAATGCACTATCAGGACGATCTGGACGACGTTCCCGACGCGACTACCGACTACCAGACCTCGCTCTCCATGAACAGCCTGCAGAACCAAACGTGCCAGATCGTTACGGCGGCGACTCTGGTGAACGGCAACGTTCCAACCTCACTGACTCCGGCTCCTTGCATGTTCACCGTGCGCCTGCGCCTTGGATATCTGCAACGAGAAACGAATCCCGGCAGCGCGATCGAGCTTTTCCAGGAAGTGCTGCAAATTGATCCGCAAAGGTTGGGGGTCAACACGTTAATCGCCGAAACCTATGTGATCGAGGCGCAACAAGCGACCGATCCAACAACGCAGCAGCAGGCCTACGCCAACGCGGTGACCGCCTACCAGGCGGAACTGGCGCTTTCCCCGGTGACGCCGCAAAGCACCGCGCTCACAGCGGATTTGGCGAACAACTCGAAAGTGCACTGGGAGCTGGCGCAGGTTTACGAGGCGACGGGGCAGAACAGCTTGGCGGCGAGCGAGTTGCAAGCCTACGTGCAAGCGACGCAGTGGCACAGCGACGTCTATCCGTGGCGTATCGCGCTGGCACAAAACCAAATCCAAACGCTGGCAGTGAAGAAATAAGCTGCGAACGGGCTAAACGGCAGTGAGGGGATCGAGTGTCAAGTCGGTTTCGAGCAACGTCGCGGCAATGCGTGATCGGTCTCGCCGTGCTGTTTTTCTTGGCGGGAGCGAAGGCACTGCCCTGCGCCACTCCCAAGGACGACGAGGCCGAAAATCGCGCTGCGGAAAGCATTGGCGCGGCCTGGGACAACCTGCTGCAAAACACGATTCCACAGAGCACGCCGGACGCGGCGCTGACCGCTGCGCAAATTCGTTCCGAACCCACTCCGGCGGGCGACTTCCTGAATCATTTTTTCATGAATACGCGCACCGAGTACCTGCACACCCAGACCTATTTCACGGGACTTCCCACACTGACGGGCGTGATCAACGCTCCTCCCAGTACCATATTTAATCCAGCGGGAATTCCTTATCCGCAGGCTTTCCAGTCCAGCACGAACCTGATGTACAGCTTCCTGAACTGGGGCACGCGCGGCTGGCTTTCCGATCGCGTCAATTCCAGTTTTTCATTCGCTTACGGACAGGATTTGACGCATGTGACAAACGCCTCGCCGCAGCTGGACATTCTCAATACCACCGGTTCGAATCGCCGCCTCGAGCTATTGACCGGCTTCATTGAGATCAACGGGCGACCCACGGACGGCCTATGGTCTGGAACCAGCCTGCGGCTGGGCCGCCAGGACGTGTATGGCGCAGAGCTGGCGCAGATGGACGGCGCTTCGTTCGCGATGAACCGCAGGAAGTTTTCCTGGACGCTGTTTGGCGGCCGGCGGTTTACGTTTTATTCGGATCCGCGGGAACGGGCCATTGGCGGCGGGAACTTCCTGTATCGATTGACTGACAATGCCAGCTTCGAATACGACACGCTCTATTACGTGCAAGGCACCAATGTTTTTCGCTATCGCCAGACAATCGGCAGCGCGTGGTTGTTCGGGGCTAGCTATCGCATGGTGGGCAGCTCTCCCACGGATTTCAGCGCGGATGTGATGTGGAATCCGAGTGATGGCAAGACATCGCTGCGCGCGGGCTTCGCTGCCAAGCTTTCGGACAAGGACTACTTCTTTGATTACACCTATCCCGCCCACGACCAGGATCCTTACAATACGCTCACGCGCCTGAACCTGATGCCGCTGCAGCCGTACACACAATTTGTGATCGACGCTTCGCGCGCGATCAACTCCAAGCTGCGCCTGGGGGGTAGCGTGTGGGTGCGAGCGCTGACCAGTTCGGCAAATACCGGGCCCTTTGACAGATCCTTCCAGGACTATCGCGCGAACGCGCAGATTTTTCCCTGGAACAAGATTGACCTGTTCGCCGGATATCACATCCAAAACGCCGACATCCCCACGACACCTGTGGTGCCGACCCCTTTCAACGATTTGACCACGACCGGAGCAACGCAAACTCAGGACATTAGCGTGGAAATCGGGCGCACCTTCCTGGACGGCCGTCTGCATCTGCGAGCAGGGGGCTTCTACCGGCAGTTGAACTTCCGCGACCTGTTCACGACGATCAACGATGCTCGTGACAAGGGCGTGCTCGCAAATGCGTCCTTCGTTGTGAATCCCAAGTCGCGATGCTTTTTCGACTACGGTTTGGATTCGGACTTTCCCGTATGGCGGCCGAGCATTCAGAACAGCCAGACATTCCGCTTCGGCATACTGTGGAGCTATTGAATGGGCGCCATGCGGAACTTACTGGCTGCCGTGTCGATAGCCGCCGTGTGCCTGTCGGCGGCCGTCGCTGCGAACCAGACGGGATCGTCCGCGAAAAATCAAGCAGCATCGCCTGCGCCAGCGACGGCGCAAGCCCAGTCTGCTACCGCCGCCCCTTTTTACCTGCACGATTTCCATATTAAGCAGGCGGGGCTTGATTGCGACGCGTGCCACGTGCCGGAGAAAAAGGGCTCGATGGTGCTGCAACGTCCCGGGCACGACCAATGCACGCCCTGCCACGATGACGATTTTAATAAGGACATTAAGAAGAAGATCTGCGTCGAGTGCCATTCGGTCTTTCCGCCCAGCAGCAGTGAAGACCTCCTGCCATATCCGCGCTATAAGGACCGGCAGCCAATTGTGTTTGATTTCTCGCATGCGCAGCACATTGATCCGCACGAACGAGTGGATGCGCGTACGGGATTCCGTGCGGACTGCACCTTCTGCCATCATTTTCAGGACGATGGCGCATTCGCGACGTTCGGGAATCACACGGTTTGCGCCAGTTGCCATTCCAAATCCGGCATGAAACCGCTGCTGAGCGAGCGGTCCACAACCGCGGACTGCCGGGGGTGCCATCGGCCGGAAGAAATTGAAAACCCCAGTGCCGCGACGATTCACCGCGCACTCGCCTCCTATGCTATTTCAGGAAAGTACCAGCACATAAAGTTTTCCCACGCTGTGCATTTCAAGGACCGGCAGGGCTATCACCTGGATTGCACCACCTGCCACTATGGAATCACCTCCAGCACAAGTCTCAGCAACGCGACGCTGCCGAAAATGGTGGATTGCGTGAACTGCCATGACCTGTCCAAGAGCCTTGCGGCGAACTTTCGTATGTCCAACTGCAAGGTTTGCCATAACGACGAGCAGTCCGGGCCCATGCCGGAGATTCATTCGGCCATCGTTAGGCCGGCGTCGCACACCGAGGGATTCCGGCTGCATCACGCCGAGGATGCCTCCAAACCGGGCGCTGCCTGTTTTGTTTGCCACATGAACGTGGCGCCATCGGCCATCGGACAGCAGCAGTGCCTGGGCTGCCACGAGGTTATGATTCCCGTGTCGCACACGGCGCGATGGAAGGACGACGTGCACGGAAAATACGCGGCGCTAGATCGCACGACCTGCGCCACTTGTCACGTAACCGATTTTTGCAGCCGGTGCCATAATCAGACGCCGCGCAGCCACATGCCGCTCGCGCAATTCAAAGCGGGTGGTCACGCACAACTGGCCATGCTCAACGAACGGAGTTGCTTTACTTGCCATACGTATGCAGACACTTGCGGAGAATGCCATGCGCAAACACTCAAATGAGCGGGGGATCGCAAATGGGTAGAGGTCGCCTGAGAAGAGAAAGCCACAGCTGGTCCTCCCCAGCGGAAAAGGCCGGTGCGCTGCTGTCGGCCGGTTTCATCCTGTTTCCGTTGGCCACAGGCGCGCAGCAGGACGCAGCGCGCTTCCAGCAGGATCCGGTGGAGCAGGTGGGTGCACGAGTGCTCGTCACTTTGGCAATCATCGGGATCGGTGTTGTGACCTACAGCCTGCTGAAATACCGGGGTGCGGCTGTGGGCCCGGTGTCCTGGGGCCTGCTCATCGCGGGCGCAGTCGCCTTCCCGCTGTTGTTAACCGGTGTGGGAACGATCCTGGTCTTCGAAAAAGCTGAACGCGTGGAATTCTGCGCCTCGTGCCATGTCACGATGAAAGCATTCGTTGACGATATGAAGGATCCCAAAAGCGATAGTCTGGCCGCGCTTCACTTCAAGAACCGCTACATTCCAGACGACCAATGCTACAGCTGCCATACGTCCTACGGCCTGTTCGGCACAGTGGAAGCGAAAAAAGAAGGGCTCAACGATGTGTACAAGTACTATACTCGGACGTTCCATCTGCCGATCAAACTGCGCCATCCGTATCCAAACAACGACTGTCTGAAATGCCACGCAGGGTCGGCCAAGTGGATCGCTTCGCATGAGGACTATAAGGACGCGCTATTTGCCGGGCAGGCTACTTGCATGCAGTGCCATGCCGACTCCAACCCAGCGCACAAGCTGGCGCAAAATATCACGCCATGACTAAAGACGCAGGCCTTAAGCCATTCAAACTGAACACCACCGTCACCCGAATGCTGCTGATTAGCGCTCAGCTGCTGGCCTTGATCATTTTCATCCTGGCGCTGGAATTCCTGAGGCGCACCACCGGCGGAACGCTGTTCCTGTTTTCGACGATCGGCCCGGTTCTGGCGATGCTCGCAGTGCTGGCCACCCTGGGAGTGGCGACCTATCGGTTCCTCAGACGGCACAGCCTGTTTGTCATCGAGGAAATTGAGCCGGGCGAAGTGGTTTTTCGCCAAGGAGAGGAAGGTGACTGCGCTTATTTCATTCACGACGGAGAGTTCGCAGTCGTGCGTGAAGAGAACGGAACCGAGAACGTGATCGCCCGACTATCGAACGGACAATATTTCGGGGAGATGGCGCTGATCAGTGACGCACCGCGAAACGCCACGGTGCGCGCTGTGACTCCCGCGAAAGTCGCAATTCTCGGCAAAGCGAACTTCCTGACGATGCTGAAAGTGATGCCGGTTACGCAAGAAGATATCATGAAGAGAGTCGGCGAACGGGCAATGCGGCATTCTGCGAAATGATTAAACTGAATCTAACCTGAGGGGGAATGGACCTATGCTGAAACATCGAGCGGCCATCTTGGCAATTAGCGTTGCAGTGATGGGCATCACGCTGGGTCTTCCGGCTGCGGGAGCCGGCGATGCGGCGGCGGGAAAAGACCTTTACATGAAGAAATGCAAGACCTGTCATGGTGCGGACGGCCAGGGCAATCCCGGTGTCGCAAAGCTGCTGAATGTTACGTTCAAACCTCTCGGTTCAGAGGAGATTCAGAAAAAGACCGACGCTGAATTCAAGAAAATTATTACCGAGGGCAAGGACAAGATGAAGCCGGTCAAAGATTTGAGCGATGCGGATATGGACAACATTATTGCGTTCGTGCGCACCCTCAAACAGTAGGCGGAGCACGGCGCGGAATTTGTGACCCCGCGCGGTCCGCAGGTCGCGATCCACGGCATACGATTTGCCCCGCCTGCCAGGATTCCCAGTGCGCTGGCGCGCGGAGGCGCCGTGTTGATGGGTAACGATCGCCGCACCGGGGCCAGAAGTAAGGTTTGCGTGAGGTCCGGAGTTACGGGATCTCGCGTCTTTCCGGGTGAGGCATACACCGGCCCTGCAGTCGTGCCGGCATTTTCGGCGGTCCTGCTGTGACGTCAAATAAAAAAGCGATTGTTGTCCTGGGTGGGGGCTTCGGCGGCGTTTATACGGCGCGGCACCTCGCGAGTATTTTGCGACCGGACGAGGCTTCCATTACCGTCGTCAACCGGGAAAATTATTGCGTCTATCAGCCGATGCTGCCCGAAATCATATCGGGCTCGATCGGCTTGACGGATGTCGTCTCACCCATCCGACAGCTATCCCCCAACACCGATCTGATCACTCGTGAAGTACTGAACATTGATTTGAAAGACAAAACCGTGACGGTGAGCCCCGGCTTTCGGCCCCGTTCGCTGGAAATTCCTTACGATTATCTCGTGCTTGCCTTGGGTGGCGTTACCGACCATTCCAGCAGGCCCGGCCTGCTCGAACATGCCATGCCCTTTCGCACCTTGGCCGACGCACTGGCCCTGCGCAGCCATCTGATCCACGTCCTCGAGGAAGCGGAAGTCGAGAGCGACCCTCAATTCCGCAAGAAATTGCTGACCTTTGTGGTGGCTGGCGGCGGATTTTCTGGTGTGGAGGTAATCGCCGAGCTGCGCGATTTCATCGAGCACGCCAAAAACAATTACGCGCGCCTTCGCCGCGAACAGATCCGTTGCGTCCTGGTTCATTCCGGGGACCGCATCTTGCCGGAGATTGCTCCCGACCTTGCCGTCTTTGCACACAAACTCCTCGCCAAGCGCGGCGTCGAAATCAGATTGCTGGATCGCCTTGTCGCCGCTACATCCGAACGCGCCATTTTGAAATCGGCTGTCGAAATTCCGACGAAGACGATCGTCTCTACGGTTCCCATGGCGATCGCCCCGGTGCTGCAAAACCTCGACTGCGCCAAGGACAAGGGAAGACTAAGAGTCAACCGCAGGCTGGAGTTGGCGGGTTATGAAGGTCAGGTGTGGGCTCTGGGAGACTGCGCCGCGATCGTCACGAAGTCGGGAAATCCCGTTCCGCTCACGGCACAGCATGCCACGCGGGAAGCCAAGACAGTGGCAGAGAATGTCGCGGCGAGTCTTCGCGGTGCGCAGAGTTCCGAATTTGACTTTGAGGGGCTGGGTAAACTCGGATCGTTGGGCCACTATTCTGCTGTCGCGGATATACTGGGCTGGCGCGTCTCCGGATTGCCCGCATGGTTTCTGTGGCGCGCCATTTATCTGCTGAAGTTGCCCGGCCTGTACCGAAAGGTGCGCGTCGGACTCGATTGGATGGTTGCTCTTCTGTTTCACCCCGACTTGGTACAGGTCCGCGACGTCCGTGATTCCAACATCGTGCGACAGCATTTTGAACCCGGCGACGTCGTCTTCTTCCAGGGCGAACTGGGCGACTGCGTCTATGTGATCGAAAAGGGCGAGTGCGAGGTATTCCGGGAGCAGGATGGAACGATGGAGCACCTGGCAATCTTGCGCGCAGATGATTATTTCGGGGAAATGGCGGTCCTCACAGATTCGACCCGCAATGCGACCGTTATGGTTCGCACTCCAATGGACGTCCTCCTGATTCCTAAATGCGACTTTCACTTGCTAAAATCCGCAGTGCCAACATTCGGAGAGTTCTTCAGCAAACTCGCGCGAGACCGCGCAGCCCCACCCAAGTCCAAAGGGACCGCCGTCTGACGCCGTGCTCCATGAGGCGAGCGGCAGCTGAGTTACCCGCTCGCGAGATTGCTCGCGAACTGATCCAGCTAGCCCGGGCGATGTGATCACGATCGACGGAGCGGCTGCGACGTAGGGCTTGCGTTCTCGAAATACGCGGAAAGGGCATCGGTGCCGTCTGTGCCGCCGGCCCCCCGCGTTGCCGCGCCATCGCGGGATTTTGCCAGCGCGGCTGAGCGCGCGCAGATCTTTAGCTACTTCGTTGGGTGGGAACTTGAGCACCACAAACCCGCCGAGCTCCGCATCCTCGGCCTTGTAGACCACACCTATGCCGCCGCCACCGAGCTCTTCGATGATGCGGTAGGACGAGACGCTGAGCCCGACAAACGACTGGGACTCCATCGTGGGGCGCTGATCTTAGGTTGGTCCAGAATGCAGAGACCGTCAGCAGCTTAAGTCCCCAACCAGGCATCAAGTAAATCTTAATAGGGAAAAATGCAAAATTCGTCACAGTTGAAAACTATGTGGCGCGTTGTGCCATCGGGAACGAGCGCGACCTGGGGTGGGCGGGAGGAAACTATAGCGGGAGGCCGAGCTTGTGCAGTAGCGCGGGCCAGCGCGGGTCGGACTTTAGGTGGTCGAAGGCCGGGAAGCGAATGACAGCGGTGAGCTCGTCGTCCCGATCCGCTAAGGCCTTTTCGAGATATTCGAACGACTTGTCGCGATTTCCCGCCAGTGCGTAGGCGACGCCTGCGTTCGCGGGCAGCTTACCGTTGCCGACAGCATCCATGAATTCAGCGAAGCCGTTCGCGTCCGGGCTAAACGAACGCTTCGACGTCGCCTCGTCCCGATCCCCTTTCCGCAACGTAGTCACGGCCTCCGCGAACTGGCCCTGCGTCGCCTCCATCTGAGATAGGTAGAAGAGCCCCGGCCCGAAACTGGGATCACGCTCGAAGATCTGATCGAACTGCTCTCGAGCTTCGGCATACTTCTGAGCATCCATCAGCGTGAGGGCGTAGTTCGTCTTCACGATCGCCGCGAGCGGATCCAGAGCCAGCGCCAGGCGGAACTGCTCCAGCGCTTCTTCCAGGTGATTCATCGGCATCAGATAATTGAAGGCGTAAAAATAGTGCGCGTTAGCGTTGTTTGGATTCAGTTCGATCGCACGGCGAAACTCCGGCTCCGCAGCACTCCATTTCCACGCGGTGGCCAGTGCGTTGCCACGCGCTACGTGCGCGTCGGAGCTGGTATCGTCCAGCTCGACGGCTTTTTGGGAGGCCTGATCCGCCAGTGGCAGGGATTGGTTCGGCGGAATTAAGCGCCCGTAACCTGCGGCGACCACATAGCTATTCGCAAGCCCTGCCCACGCCATCGCGTAATTCGGATCGGCAGCTACCGCCTGGCGGAACAAATCGACGCTCTTGAGGATTCCCGGTTT